>Ga0209607_1001327_pt1 | contig 20820 bp, 17 predicted proteins | sample AD_UKC117_MetaG_FD_184413 | JGI IMG/M metagenome (GOLD analysis project Ga0209607, IMG submission 184413) | Active sludge microbial communities of municipal wastewater-treating anaerobic digesters from Hong Kong - AD_UKC117_MetaG (SPAdes)... | ecosystem: Engineered > Bioreactor > Anaerobic >... | reverse complement strand
CCTTCAGGAACAAGCCGAAATCAACAAAGCCTGGCTGCTGGACGCCCCCTGGCGCATCTGGAACCCGGATCACGTCTGGAACGGCCTCATCTGGGTGCTCATTTTGGGGGTGATCGGCGCGCGGCTCTATCACGTGCTCACACCCTCCCCCAGCATGGCCGCCTTCGGCATCAACTCGCCGCTGGATTATTTCCGTAATCCTTACCAGTTAATCAACCTGCGCAATGGCGGCCTGGGCATTTACGGCGGCATCTTGGGCGGCCTGATTGGCCTGCTGATTTATTCGCGCCGGGCGCGCATTCCGATGCTCGGCTGGGCGGATTTGGCCGTGATCGGTCTGGCATTGGGGCAGGTGTTTGGGCGCTGGGGCAACTTTTTCAACCAGGAGTTATACGGCCGTCCCACCAATCTGCCCTGGGCAGTGTACATCGACCCCATCTACCGCCTGCCAGATTACAGCGACTACACCCGGTTTCACCCCGCCTTTCTGTACGAATCGCTGTGGAGCCTGCTCACATTCCTCGTGCTGTACACGCTGCTGCGCCGCTATGGCCAGCGCTTGCTCACCGGCGAACTGATGGCCCTTTACTTCATTTTCTACGCCGTTGGCCGTATTCTGCTGGAGCAGGTGCGCCTGGACAGCCGCATGCTCAACCTGGGTTTCGTGCAGCTCAACATGGCCATCGCCACCTTTGTTTCTCTGCTCATCGCCATCGGCATGGCGGCCTGGATCGTCATCCGCCGCTATCGTCGCCGCACCGCAGGTTAGAACAAACGGAGAATCATCCTCGCTTCCTATTGCCAACACCCTAGTAAACATATACGCTATATTTGCCTGGGGCGACTTCAACCAGGCAGCCGTTTGATGGCTGACCCGTGTCACAGGCGGGTGGCAGGTGGTGTTTTACCAGCAGAAGGACAGCGCCGGAGAATACAAATGATTGTTGCAGAAAACCTCGGAAAAAAGTTTGACAATTTTACGGCCGTTCACGATCTCGATCTCCACGTGCAGGCTGGCGAGCTGCTGGCCCTGCTGGGACCAAACGGCGCCGGTAAAACCACTACCGTGCGCATGCTCAGCTCCATCCTGCGCCCGACCACCGGCCGCGCCGCCGTCAACGGTTACGATGTTGTGCGCGAGGCCGCTCAGGTGCGCCGCTCGATTGGCATGTTGACCGAGCAGCCCGGCCTGTATTTGCGCATGACGGGGATTGAATATTTGTTGTTTTACGGCCGTCTCTACGGCATGTCCGATGCGGCTATCCAGGAGCGCGGCTTCGCCCTCTTCAATCGCTTCGGCATGGCCGACGCCCACGACCGCCGCTTAGGGCAATATTCCAAAGGCATGCGCCAAAAAGTCGGGCTGATCCGCGCCATGCTGCACAAACCCAGCGTGCTGCTGCTGGACGAACCCACCTCAGCCATGGACCCGCACAGTGCCAAGCTAGTGCGCGACACCATCAAAGAAATGCGCGACGATCAGCGCGCCATCATCCTGTGCACTCACAACCTGGCCGAAGCCGAAAGCCTGGCGGATCGGATCGCCATCATCAAAAAAGGGGCCATCGTGGCCAAAGGCACACCCACAGAACTCAAGCAGCAGCTTTTAGGCTTGCCGCAGTTGGAGGTGCGCGTCGACCAACATTTAAACGGCCAGCTTCAAGAATTAGCACTGGAAAATCTGGTCACCGTTGAGGCGATTGGCGACAACACCATCCGCTACCGCACCCCCAACCCGCAGCAAACCAATCCGCTCGTCGTTCGCCGCCTGGGCGATCTGGGCCTGGGCATCATCTCGTTACAAGAAGTCAGCCAAAGCCTGGAAGACGTCTACCTGCGTGTCGTCGCTGAAGAAACTACTGAAAATTGATCGTGGATAGTTGATAGTCGGTCCGGCCCACACCAACTTTCCATCAACCCGAACTGCCAATGGCTCAATTAACCTTCAAACCCTTCCTCAAACCCCTTCGTCTGGGTCGTGATGATTGGCGCATGGCGGCCGTCGTTGCCCGGCGCGAAATTAAAGATTCCTTCCGCGATTGGCGTATCATGACGCCCATCATTTTGCTGACAGTGTTTTTCCCGGCGCTGATGAACTTTGCCGCCGGCCGCATGATGTCCTTTGTCTCCAACTATGGCGCACAAATCATCGCCACCCAGTTGATTCCGTTTTTGCTCCTGGTGGTGGGCTTTTTTCCCATGTCGTTTTCGCTGATTATTGCCCTGGAAACATTTGTGGGGGAGAAAGAACGCAAGAGCCTGGAACCGCTGTTGGCTACGCCGCTAACCGACTACCAGCTTTACCTGGGTAAAATGATTGCCGTGCTGGTGCCGCCGCTGCTGGCCGCGTATTTGGGCATGGCCGTCTACCTGACCGGGCTTTATGTCAATCTGGGCTGGACGCCTTCTTTGCAATTGTTGGGCCAGACGCTCCTCCTGACCACTGTGCAGGGCGTCATCATGGTGGCGGCGGCCGTGGTCATCTCCAGCCAGACAACCAGCGTGCGCGCCGCCAACTTGCTGGCCAGCTTCATTATCGTGCCCATGGCCTTATTGATTCAGGGCGAAGCAGCGGCGCTTTTCTGGGGCAACCACGTCGGGTTGTGGTGGCTGATTTTGGCTTTGGCGATCACGGCCGTTGTCCTCATTCGCATGGGCCTCCACCTTTTCAAACGGGAAGAACTCATGGGCCGCGACCTGGACGAAGTCCGCCTGGGCTGGATTCTGGCCGAGTTTTGGGCTGTGCTAAGCGGGCGGCGGGAAAATAACGGCCGTTACCCCAATCCCTTCCGCTGGTATCGCCAAACACTGGCCCTCATTCCTCAGCTGCGCCATCCGGCCGCCACCCTGACCCTGGCCCTGCTCGGCGCGCTCGGGATGGGCGTTGTGCTGGCCTTCATCTACCGCCTTCCGCCTGAAATGCTGGCCCAATTCACCGGGGAAAGCATTTCTGCCAACCTCGATCAACTGCAAATCGTCGCCCGCGGCCTGCCGCTGGCCATCTTCTTCCAAAACGTGCGCGTCCTCCTGCTCCTGGCTTTGCTGGGAACCTTCACCTTCGGCGTCCTGGGCATCCTGGTGTTCATGCTGCCCTGGGTCATCGTCGGTTTCGCCGCCGGGCAAATTTTCCTGGCCGGCGAAAGCCCTCTCCTCTTCCTGGCCGCCACCATCCTGCCCCACGCCATTTTTGAACTGCCGGCCATCTTGCTGGCCGCCGCCGCCGCGCTGCGCTGGCACCTCACCGTCATCGCCCCGCCGCCCGACCGCACCCTCAGCGAGGCTTTCATGGCCACTTCCGCCGAGTTTGCCCGCGTGTTCCTCGGGCTCTCCCTGCCGCTGCTTCTCCTGGCAGCCTTCGTCGAGGCGTACGTCACCCCGCAGGTGCTCCGAGCAGCCTACAGCGGCTAGAGACCGCCATCCGGGCCGCGGCTCATAGGCCAGTCGTTGGTTGTTCGCCTCTCGCCCGGCATCGGCGGCTTTGGTACACTTGCCCCATGATGCGTGAGAATAAAAGCTTTCCGTTAATCGTGGGTCTTATTGCCCTGATTGTGGTGTTGGCCGCCGTCGCCGTCGGCTGGCGGCTGCTCAACGGCGACAGCAGCCTGCTGCGCAACGTCGCCATGCAGCACGACACCATCACCCCCAACGCCGACGGCGACACCGACGCCACCCGTATCCAGTACGACCTGTCGCGCAACGCCACCGTCTCCATCTACCTGGACAACGACGCCGGCGACCGTTTTTATTTCCGCCAGGAAAAAGAGCGGGGCGCGGGTGAGTACGAGGTGCTGTTCAGCGGTGTGGTCGACGGGTATACGCTGCCCGGCGAGGCGGTTACAGGCCAGGTGCTCGACCGGCTGCTGCAAAATGGCGTCTACACCTGGACGATTGAAGCGACCGACGCCAACGGCCGTACCGAAACCCAGCAAGGCCAGATCACCATCGCCGACGCCGACGCTGCCCTGCCCGAACTGCGCGACTTTTCCCTGGACCGCGCCACCTTCACCCCCAACCGCGACGGCATCGACGACCGCATCCAGATTCAGTTTTACCAGACCAAAGAAGCAAACGTGCGCGTCTTTCTGCTCACCCACGACGGCCTGGAACTGCCCATCGCCGAACTGGAGCGCGACATTCCCGCCGGCATGCCCGGCCGCCACATCTACGACTATGAAGGCGGCGTGGACAATGGCGAAACGCCGCCGCCCGATGGCGCCTACCCTATCGTGGCCATCGCCGAAGACGCCGAAGGGCAAAAAGTGCGCGTCGAAAGCGAACTGACCATCGCCTACGGCGGCGTGCCCCGCGCCGACATTTTTGCCCCGCCCTCTGGCGACACGCTGCGCTTCAACACAACGGCCGTCGCCATCTGCGATACCCTCTACTTCACCATGACCGTCGAAAACTACGGCAACACCCCCATCCGCACCACCGGCCCGCCGCCCGGCACCGTCTATGATTCCGATTGGAACTACAACACCCTGGGCTGGCATACCGAATCCGGCGCCTGGCGCGCCGCCATCGGCTACGAAAACGAGCTGAGCAATTACCCCTACCGCTGGGCCGTCGGCGGACCGGATGATCTGCAAGAGATTGACGGTTACACCTACCTCATGCCCGGCGCGCGCGCCGTCATCACCGGCGGCATCCGCCTGGTGGACGTGTTCGGCAACCGCAACCCGCAGCCCGTGTGGGCCGGCCTCATCCACGAAGACGTGGCCATCACCGAGTTCAACAACCGCGTTGATCCCCAGGCCATCCTGGTAGACGTGCCCGACCCGGACAACATGCCGGTCTGCGAGCCGCGCGAGATCCCCATGAAGCCGGAGAGCTGAACCAAGAGGCCGGGAGAGCGTCTGTGCTTCCTGGCTTCTCCCTCCCTTAATTCCAGCTAAGCAGCAGGTGAGGATCGGTGGCAGGGGAACGGCCGTCACGATAAACTACAAACGACCCACAAAACAGTGACAAATCTGCGGCGCGTATCCGCAAATTTGAAGGATTGAAAGACGATTTCATGACAAAGATTGGGCTTATCGCGGCCTGGGGGATGATCGTTCTGTTGGCAGCGTGCCAGCCCCAGGTCGTAGAAGTAGAAGTCACCCGGATGGTAGAAAGCGCGCCGCACAACGCTGCGCCCACGGACAGCGCAGCGCCTCTGGCCGCAGCCACCCCCGCCCCCGTCCAGATCGAAGTCACCCGCCTGATCACCACCGAAGTGGTCCAGGAAATTCCCATCGAAGTCACCAAAGCGCCTTTGGGCACAGAGGAACGTCCCGTGCAGGTGCTGTTCTCGCCCGCCAGCGGCCCGGCTGTGATCATGACGCGCGGCCAGGTATTGGCCGACGCCCTCAGTGCGGCCACCGGCCAGCAGTTCGCCGTCGGCGTGGCCGACGATGAAGCCGCCCTCATCGACCTGATGTGCGCCGCCCCGGCCGACGTCATCGGCGTGCTCTCGCCGTTGGGCGTGGTGCAGGCCAACCGGCAGTGCGGTGTGCAGCCCGGCAGCGTCGCCGTACACAACGACGGCCTGAGCTGGCAGGCCGGCATGATCGTCGCCCGGCGCGACAGCGGCATCACCACCCTGGCCGACCTGGAAGGCAAACGCGGGGCCGTGCCCGACGCCAACAGCCTGCCCAACGCCCTGGCCATCGAAACCATGCTGCAAGAGGCCGGCGTCACCCCCGCCGAAATCATCGAAGTACCCGGCGACAACAGCGCCATGCTGGCCGTTTTTGACGGCGAAGTCGATTTTGCCGTTGGGACATTTACCCCGCCGATTATGCCCAACGAGGAACGCTTGTGGGAATACGGCGTCGACAGCCCTGATATTTCGCGGGTGTTGGGCATTGCCCCGGAGCGCAGCCCGATCGGCTACGTGCTGGTAATCGCCGAACCGGAATTTGGCGGTTACCGCCTGCGCGACGCGCGCGCCGGCATTTTTGACATCCAGCCGGAGATTTACAACCAGACTCGCGTCGTGGCCCTCAGCCCACAAATCCCTAACGAGACGGTGGCCTTTGGCCGCGATTTCCCCCTGGCGCTGGCCCGGCAGGTCATCGTCGAATTGCAGACATTTGCCGCCTCCGAAGCGTGCGCCGAGTCCGTTTGCGCCAGCGATTTTTACGATTGGCGCGGCCTGGAGCCGGCCACCGACGTCCAGTTCGACCCTGTGCGGGCCATCGTTGCCGCCGGGGTGGCGGGGCAGGAGTAAGAACCGCAGCGCTGGGTTTCCACATGCCAGCGAAACGCAGCGGATTGGATTGATTATGTTAGACGTAGCCATCATCATCGTGAGCTGGAACGTGCGCGACTATCTGGTCGATTGTTTGCGCTCGGTGCACAAGGAAATTGTGCGCGCCCGGCTGCGCGCCGAAGTGTGGGTAGTCGACAACAATTCTACCGATGGCACGGTCGAATTGCTGCAAAGCCTCTTCCCGCAAATTCACCTGATCGCCAATGATCACAATCCTGGGTTTGGCGCGGCTAACAACCAGGGCATGGCCGCCGCCGCGCCGTTGGAGCCGCGCTACTACTTTTTGTTGAATCCGGACACGATGCTGCGCCCAGGGGCGCTGTCGCACCTGGTGCAGTGCCTGGACGAACGGCCGAATGCCGGCATGGCCGGGGCGCGGTTGGTGTATCGCGACGGCCGTTTCCAACACAGCGCTTTCTATTTCCCCGGCATCACCCAACTGACTTTTGACCTCTTCCCCATGCCGGAGCGCCTGTACGACAGCCGGTTAAACGGCCGTTACAGCCGCCAGCAGTTCCGTCCCGACCACAAACCCTTCCCCATCGACCACCCGCTGGGCGCGTCGATGATGGTGCGCGCCAGCGTGGCCGACGCCACCGGCGGTTTCGACGAAAGCTACCACATGTACTGCGAAGAAATCGACTGGAGCTGGCGCATCCGCGAAGGCGGCTGGGACATTTACGCCGTGCCCGCGGCCGAAATCGTGCATTTTGGCGGCGAGAGCACCAAGCAAGTGCCGGCCCAGTCGATCATCAACCTGTGGACCAGCCGGGCGCAGCTTTACCAGACGCATCACGGCCGTTGGCGTCAGGCGCTGGCCACCAGGCTGGTGCAGGTGGGCATGCGCCGCAAAGCCAGTAAAACCAACGATCCGCGCTTGAAACAGGCTTATGAACAAGTCATCCACATCTGGACCAACGGCTCCGCCCCCACCGCCATCCTCAGCGACGACGGTGAGTGACGCCTCAGCGCCGTCGACGGCAGCGGCCGAGATTACGGCCGTTATCCTCACCTACAACGAAGCCGCCCACGTCCAGGCATGCATCCAAAGTCTCGCCTGGGCCGATCGGGTGGTGGTGTTTGACTCGTTCAGCGAGGATGAAACCATGACCCTGGCGCAAGCCGCCGGCGCGGAAACGGCGCAAAGCGTCTTTGAGAACTATGCGCAGCAGCGCAATGCCGCCCTGGCCCACCTCAACACCGATTGGGTCTTTTTTGTAGACGCCGACGAGCGGGGCACGCCGGAACTGGCCGCCGAAATCCGCCGCGTGGTGGCCGAACGGCCGGAAATGGGCTGGTATGTGCCGCGGCACAATTACCTGTTCGGCAAATTGACCCTGGGGGCCGGCTGGTTCCCGGATTATCAACTGCGGTTGTTCAAACACGGCCGTGTCCACTACGAGCGCCCCGTGCACGAACTGGCCGTGGTTGACGGAGCCATCGGTCACCTGGAAAACCCGCTCATCCACTACAACTATCGCGACGTGGCCCACTTCCGCACCAAGCAGCGCGCCTATACCGACTACGACGCCGGCATTTTGCAACAGCAGGGTGTCCGCCCCAAACCGCAAAATTACATCTTGCAGCCGCTGCGCCAATTTTGGTGGCGCTTTGTCAGCCTGAAAGGCTACCGCGACGGCCTGCATGGCCTGCGCCTGAGCCTTTACATGGGCTATTACGAATGGGTGAAGTACCGCAAGCTGGCCGCGCTGTGGAATAGTGACAAGGTGACCAGGTGACAAGGTGACCAGGTGACACAGTCACCCCATCACCCCATCACCCCATCACCCCCTCACCGGGTCACCATACCGCCTTGTCATGCGGTAAGGAAAACATATGACGACAGTTAGCGTAGAGTGTACGTTTGCCGCAGACGGCCGTGTGCAGGTGCGGCGTGTGGAAGTGGACGGCCGTTGGCTTACCGTGGAGCAAGGCCGCCAATGGCATGATCAAACCGGCCGCCACGTGTTGGTGATGGTTCCCGGCCGGCCGGTCAAAGAGCTGGTCCTGCGCCCAGAAAGCCTGACCTGGGAACTGGTTAACGGCCACAACAGCATTCATCTCATCTAAAACACCCCATTTTCCCATCCCCTACCAGGAGCGCCTGCCGATGTTGGGAACCGCCAGACGCAAGAAGGAAACGGCCGTTTCTCTGCCCGCCACCGTGCCTTTCGCCGAGGCGTTTAAAGTCTGGGTTAAAGTTGCCGCCTACAGCTTTGGCGGCCCGGCCGGACAAATCGCCGTCATGCACCGCCTCCTGGTGGAAGAAAAACGCTGGGTCAGCGAAAACCGCTTTCTGCACGCGCTGAATTACGCCATGCTGCTGCCCGGGCCGGAAGCGCAGCAGTTGGCCACGTACCTGGGTTGGCTGCTGCACGGCACCGGCGGCGGTCTGGTCGCCGGCACGTTGTTCATTTTGCCCGGTTTTGTTTCCATCCTGGTGTTGAGCATGCTCTACGCCGGGTTCAACGACGTGGGTTTTGTCCAGGCTGTGTTTTACGGCCTCAAACCGGCGGTGATGGCCATTGTGGCCACGGCCGTTGTGCGCATCGGGCAGCGCGCCCTGGGCAACCGGCTCAAGGTAGGCATCATGCTGTTCGCCTTCGTGGCCATGTTCTTCTTCAACGTGCCCTTCCCGCTGATCATCATCGTCACCGGCTTGTCTGGCTACCTGGCCGGCAAGCGCTGGCCGGCAGCGTTCGATGCCCGCGTACCGCTGGCCGCTGAGGCGGATGGCGACACGGCCGTAGCCGATCAGGCCGCGCAAATCCGCAAGCCAGACGGCCGTTACGCCCGGCGCGTTTTGGTGATTTGCCTGGCGCTGTGGTTTGGACCGCTGCTGCTGTTGGGCATCTTCCTCGGTTGGGACCATACGTTTGTGGAGATCGGGCGTTTTTTCAGCCAGGCGGCCGTCGTCACCTTTGGCGGCGCCTACGCCGTGCTGGCCTACATCGCCCAACAGGCCGTGAACGTCCACCACTGGCTGGCTCCCGGCGAAATGCTGGACGGCCTGGGCATGGCCGAGACGACGCCCGGCCCTTTGGTGCAAGTGGTGCAGTTTGTCGGCTTTATGGGGGCTTATCGCCATCCCGGCACGCTGCCGCCGATGCTGGCCGGTGTGCTGGGCGCCATCCTGACCACCTGGGTGACGTTTGTGCCCTGCTTTTTATGGATTTTTCTGGGCGCACCGTACATCGAAACGCTGCGCGGCCGTCACGCCCTGACTCGGGCGCTCTCGGCCATCACTGCCGCCGTCGTCGGCGTTATTTTGAATCTGGCCGTCTGGTTTTCGCTGCAAACGCTGTTCGGCGCGGTGAACACCGTTCACCTGGGGCCGCTGCAACTGCTCGTGCCGGTTTGGTCTACCCTGGACCCGGCGGCGCTGCTGATCGCCGTGGGTGCGTTTGTGGCCTTGTTTGGCTTGCGCTGGGGCATTTTCCGCACGCTGGCGCTGAGCGCGTTGGTGGGCACGGCCGTTTTCCTCCTGCGCCCCGTCTAGCTCCCCCCACAGAAAACAGGACACGGATTGACGCGGATGAACACGGATAAAAATCCGCGGAAATCCGTGTTCATCCGTGTCCCTCTCATTAACGCGCTCAGGTCGTCTCCTGCAAAACTCAACGTTGGCTTAATAGCGGCCAACCGTACAAAAATCATATCGTCGCCAAGCAAAACTGAGGCATAATTAGCGGTTTTGTCACAATAAAATTTTGAGGTTGACGATGACAACTACGACTTTACGACGTCGCTCTATCGCTGTCCCGGCCGAACATCGCCGGAACTTTTTTAACTTGTACATGGACATCGCCTGGTTTGGCGTGCTGAATGCCAGCGCCATTTCCTTCATGGCGGTCTACGCCACCCGGCTGGGGGCCACCGGCTGGCAGCTTGGATTGTTAAACGCCGGCCCGGCGGTGGTCAGCTTGCTGGTGACGCTGCCGGCGGGCGGTTGGCTGCAAAAACGCGGCTCTATCAGCCGCAAGGTGTTCTGGGCTTCGGTGGGCCATCGCCTATTTTACGCGCTGTGGATCTTCCTGCCGCTCTTTTTGCTGCCTGAGGGGCAGATCACCGCGCTGATTGCCCTGGTTTTTCTAATGAGCATCCCTGGCACAGCGCTGTCGGTGGGCTTTAACGCGATGTTTGCCGCTGCCGTGCCGGTGGAATGGCGCAGCTACGTGACCGGCATTCGCAATGCCTTGCTGGCGGTGACGTTTATCGGTGTGTCGCTGCTGTGCGGCTGGCTTCTGCAAGTGCTGCCGTTTCCGCTGGGTTACCAGGTGGTTTTTGGCCTGGGAGCCGTCGGCGCGGCGATGAGCAGTTGGCATTTGTGGCAGGTACGGCCGTTAAATGAAGTCGCCTACAAACCCCGCCACGGCCAAAGCGTGGGCGACCTGGCCCGTCCGGGCACGGTGCGGGTCTGGCTGGGTGGCATGCGCACGGCCGTGGGCGACTGGCGCTTTTTGCTCAACCGGCGGGCCGGCGAGGGCCGGAAACAAGGGCTGGATGCGGCGTTTCGCTGGATTTTGCTAGCCATGTTCCTTTTCCACCTGGCGCAATATTTGCCCATGTCGTTGTTTCCGCTGTTTTGGGTCAACCACCTGGGGCTAACCGATCAAGAAATTGGTCTGGGCAACGCCGTGTTTTACGGCACGGTGCTGCTGGCCTCCATGCAGTTGAGCCGCCTGACACAGCGGCTGAGCAACCGGACACTGTTGGTGATGGGCGTCGTGGGCATGAGTTTGTATCCGGTGCTAACGGCCGTTACCCGCGACCTCACCCTCTTCCTCATCGTCTCGGCCATTGGCGGCCTGACCTGGGGGCTGGTGTCGGGCTCGCAGGCCAATTACCTGCTAGAGCGCATCCCGGAGGATCGCCGCCCGGCTTATTTAGCCTGGTACAACCTGGCCCTCAACGCAGCCGTGCTGCTAGGTTCGCTCAGCGGCCCGCTCGTCGCCGCCCAGATCGGCCTGGTGGCGACTTTGATCGTGGCCGGCGCAGCACGGTTTGCGGCGGCCTTGTTTGTGTGGCGGCGGGGGTAGATTGATAGAGATTGAGGGGAGAATTGGGGATTGGGGTTATTCCTCAATCCTCTTTTTTTTGCTGCGGGTGAGGGCGGTGCGGGCTTTTTGGACGCCGGCAACGGCCGTAGCCCCGGCCGATTGCACCGCCTGCCCGCCGCTGGCCAGCAGGTCACGGTTCAGGCCGGTGATGGCCTGGGCGCTGAGACGCCAATCGGCCATGGCCTCTGGCCCCAGGCTAAAATAAGCCTTGGCCCGCTGACCAATGACGTAGGTCATGATGGCGTTGGTAGAGGCGGAAGCCGTCATGCCGACAAGAGGCATGGCGCCGGTGATGTACTTGGAGCCGATGCGCGCCGTCAGCCGCCGCGATACGCGCTTGCCCATGCGGTGGGCCAGCGTGGTTGTGCCGGCGCTCAGACCGGTGACCAACGTGACGATGCGCCGTTTTTCGGCGGGGGTGAGTGTACGGCCGTAAAGCGCAGCGATTTCCAGCACCAATTCCGCTTGCAGTTTGAAGGTGATGCCCAGGTCGGCGGCCACACCCAGGGTCAGGCTGGTCACTGTGCCGATGCCCGGTATGATTGCCGCCGCGGAGGTTGTCGCGCCGATGACGGCCGTTTCCCGGCATTTGCTCCAGATCAGCCGATCTGCCAGCCTTTCCATTGAGTCGGCAGGAAAGTCGGCCCGCAAACTAGCCACCCGAGCAGCGGCCTTCTGTTCGTCGGTCTCGTCAATCGCCTGACCCAGACGTTCGAGCAGTTTATCCACCAGTTGAGTAGACGCTGTTCCATTCGTGTTTTGCACTGCCGAAATACCCATCTAACGCACCTCAGATCAGGGAGAAGCAACAAAAAACCCCATCGGCCAGGCCCAGACGGGGTTGTAGACGGTGCGGAACGGCCGTTGCGCGAGCCATTTGCCACGTCTAAACGGATAGTCGATTGGTTTTTAGAACCGCACCGCCCAAAAACTTGTTAGACGACGCCGGTCACAACCATCAGCCCAAAGGCCACGGCAATGATGTCTAAAACGACCAATAAAGCCAATACCAGCCGCTGGCCGGGGGTAAAGCTGCTCCAGGAAAACGAGCCGCCCGTGCTGCTTGGGGCATTCTCCGCGTCCGCCATCTCCATTTCATCTTGCATCGAGCCGGTGCGGGCGCTTTTGCGCCGGAGCTGGTCAAACTCGTCCTCGCCGCCGGGTATCCCCTCTACGGGTTCTGCCATCGGCAAGTCGTCGTTGTCCAGCAGCCAATCGGGGGTTTCATCAAACGTGTCATCGCTGAAGCGATCAAAATCATTGGACATGGTTTATCTCCTGGAATGTATCAACGGCAAATCTTACCTGCAAGGCTACCCGACATTATGACAAATGTCAATGGGATACTCGACCAGTAAACCGCCCTGATTAGCCGCGCAAAGAAACGTCGCCTGCCGCCAGGGTATGGACACGGCCGTCCTCGGTTCGTACCAATAATTGGCCCCAGGGATCCACATCGACCGCCCGGCCATCCAGCGGCGCCTGACCGGAGCGGCTGACTTTAACAGGCTGCCCCAGGGTGATCAACCGGTCTCGCCAGCGGACCAGAGGCGAGCTGCCGGCTTCGGCCGCTGTGTAATGGCTTTCCAGCCCGGCCAGGATGTCGACAAGCAGCTGCCGCCGGGAAATGGCGCGCCCGGCAGCCAGGGACAGGCTGGTAACAGGCGTGATGCCCTCTGGCAGTTGGGCGGCTGTCATGTTGACGTTGAGGCCCATACCCAGGATGACGGTTGGCAAACGGCCGTCTTCCGCCACACTGCCTTCTAACAGCAGCCCACCCCACTTGTGCCAGACCCCATTCTGAGAAAGCACCAGGTCGTTGGGCCATTTCACGCCCAGCGGCGCATCCACCAGGCGCTCGGCGGCCTCCGTCGCCGCCAGGCTGGCCAGCATCGTCAACCATAACAGCTGCTCCGCCGGCCAGTTGGGGCGCAGCAGCAGCGAAAACATGAGCGACGTGCCTGCCTCTGCCTCCCAGCGGCGGGCCAACCGGCCGCGCCCGGCGCTCTGAAAATCGGCCGCCAGCACAGTTCCCGCCGGCGGCTGATCGGCCGCGCCCTGAGCGACCCACTCTTTTAATACATCGTTGGTGGAGGTGATGGTGGCAAAAAAATGATACGGCCGTCCCAGCCAGCGGGTGGTGAGATGGGGCAAAACGGCCGTTACCGCTAATTCTCCGTCCATTTCTTTCTCCCAAAATGCCCTGCTTTTCCCGCCATTATATCCCGTCCGCCACAGTTTTTCCGTTGTCTGGCCGCCAAGCCAGAGAAAAGCCCCGCCTGCGCAACCATAAACCCGGCATGGCAACCAAAGCGCCGCCAACGCCTTGTAAGCGGCTGGCGATAGAACGGCTAGATTTCTCTCTGTGTTGACAGAGAGTTTGCAAACCTTATAATTAGTTAAACTAATAGGAAGAAAGTACTATCAACCAACAAGTTCGTAAAATAAATTCTGGGCCGTATGTGTCTTTCTTTATCGTCCGAGTAACCAAACATGAATCTTCAGTCTTCTCAGGGTGACCCAAACGCCAACCAGCGTGACGACTCATTTTGGGCTTCCCTGTTTGCGCATGAAGAAGCCAGTCCTCCACCCAATGACGTCATTCAGGATGCGCCACCTGTTCCGACCAACCACTCGCCGGGCAATCAAATTGATTGGGGAATAGACGCTCCCCAGCCGACTGCCGACCCCTGGGAATTGGCCCATGCGGTTTTTGAAGAAGAACGCCTGTTGGAATTAACCGTGACTGGTTATAACAAAGGTGGGCTATTGGTCCAATGGCAAGGCTTGCCGGGCTTTGTGCCTGCCTCGCAGCTCGTTGATTTTCCGCAGTTCCATGTGGCTTCGCAGCGCGCTCAGGTGCTCAAGGATTCCGTCAACAAGACCCTTACGCTGCGCATTATCGAAGTCAACCCCAAAATGAACCGCCTCATTTTGTCTGAACGGGCGGCGCAGGTAGAGGCAGAGCAGCGGCAAACCATTTTGGAAACCATCGAAGCCGGCGACGTTTTGACCGGCGAAGTGACGAATTTGACCGATTTTGGCGCGTTTGTGGACCTGGGCGGCGTGGAAGGGCTGATCCATATTTCCGAGTTATCCTGGAGCCGCGTGCCGCACCCCAGCAAAATTGTCCATCCGGGGCAAAAATTAGACATTCTGGTTCTGGGGGTGGATCAGGAAAACGAACGCGTAGCACTGAGTCTCAAGCAGCTTCATCCCGATCCCTGGAAAACGGCCGAATCCCGTTACCAGCCCGGCCAGTTGGTGCATGGGGTGGTGAGCAATATTGTCAATTACGGCGCGTTTGTGCTTCTGGAGCCGGAATTGGAAGGCCTGGTCCATATTTCCGAACTGGCCGAAGGCTCTTTTTTGCATCCACGTAACGTTGTGGATATTGGCGACCACGTCACGGCGCGCGTGCTGCAAGTAGACGGCCGTGCCAAACGTCTGGCCCTCAGCTTACGCGGCGTCCCCCAAAACCAGTAGATAGTTTGCCTATGCCAGTTGGCCGCGACGGGTAAGCCCCTGCACTGCTGTAGGTGATTTGCGGTATACTTACGACCAACAAACACCGATCAACGGGCAGCTATCTTTATGACTCGAAAAGCCTCCACGCGTTCCCCCAAAACAGACCCCACGCCGCCGCCGCCAACCTGGGATGAGCGATTTATCAACAGCCTGATTCCCTGGCGCGTAGAAATTGCCGGGGGCATCCTCTGTTTGTTTGCGCTGATCACGCTGCTTGCCCTGCCTGGGCTGACGCAGGCCGGTTGGCTGACCTGGTGGACCGGGCTGCTGCGGCAAGTGTTTGGTTGGGGCGCATACCCGTTGTTTTTTATTCTGGCAGCGGTGGGTCTGCATCTGGCCATCCGTAAGGTGAAACGGCCGTATCAATTCCACGCCTCTCAGGTCGTCGGGCTGGAACTGCTGCTCATCACCGCCCTGCCGCTCAGCCACCTGCTCACCAATTCCAACCTCTCCGACGCTTACCGCGGCCTGGGCGGCGGTCTGGTCGGTTGGGCTTTGTCGGAGCCGCTTCTGGAATTGATCGGGCCTTTGCTGACCAGTTTGTTGTACGCCGCCCTGCTGCTGTGGGGCTTTGCCCTGCTGGTGAATTACAGTTGGCTGGACATGCTGGAAACGCTGAACCGCCTGACCATCGGTTTGCGCCAGTGGGCGGAAAAGATTGCCCCGCCCGAACCAGAGATGCGGCCTCAGGCGGTGGTGGAACCGGAAACGGCCGTTCCCCTGCCCCAATCCCACCTGGCCAACCAGACCGATCTGATCATCATCGACGATTCTGCCCCGCTAGACGAAGGGCTAGACTGGCAGCGCCGCGACAAACGCCTGCCGCCCATCACTCTGCTTGAAGAAGGTTCGGCCAAAGCCATGTCTCCGGCCGAAATCGACGAAAAGAAGCGCATCATCGAAGAAACCCTGGCCGACTTCCAGATTCCGGCTACGGTTACCGAAATCCGCCGCGGCCCGGCCATCACTCAGTTTGGCGTGGAACCGGGCTACGTGGAAAAAATTGGTCCCGAAGGCGACCTCAAACAACAAAAAATCCGCATCGGGCAGATCGCCTCGCTGCGGCGCGACCTGGCCCTGGCCCTGGCCGTCACCCGCCTGCGCATCGAAGCGCCCGTGCCCGGCCGCGGCGTGGTCGGGGTGGAAGTGCCTAACGCCGAAATCAGCCTGGTGCGCCTGCGATCCGTGCTGGAGGCAGACGCCTTCGCCAAAATCAAAAGCCCGCTGGGCGTCGCCCTGGGGCAAGACGTGTCCGGCGTGCCGCTGGCGGTGGATCTGGCCACGCTGCCCCATTTGCTCATCGCCGGCACCACAGGTTCCGGTAAATCGGTGTGCATCAACGCTTTTGTCGCCTGCCTGGTCTTTAACAACCCGCCAGACAAGCTCAACCTGATCATGATCGACCCCAAAAAGGTAGAACTGATCCGCTTTAACGGCCTGCCGCATCTTATCGGCAAAGTGGAAGTGGAGGCAGACCGGGCCGTGGGCGTGCTGCGCTGGCTGACGGCCGAAATGGACCGCCGTTATGAATTGTTTACCCAGCTTGGCGCGCGCAATCTGAACGGGTACAACCGCCGGGTGGCCGGGCATAAGACGCTGAAAAAGCTGCCCTACCTGGCGGTGTTTATCGACGAACTGGCCGATCTGATGCACATGTATCCCGGCGACGTGGAGCGCACGCTGTGCCGTCTGGCGCAAATGGCTCGGGCGACGGGGATTCATCTGGTGGTGGCCACGCAACGGCCGTCTACCGACGTCATCACCGGCCTCATCAAAGCCAACTTCCCCGCCCGCCTCTCCTTCTCCGTCGCCTCCGGCACCGATTCCCGCGTCATTTTGGACACCGTCGGCGCCGAGCAGCTGCTGGGCAAAGGGGACATGCTCTTTCAGGCGCCGGACGCCGCCGGACCGGTGCGCGTGCAAGGCGTCTTTGTCGGCGACAACGAAATCGAACGCATTGTCAACCACTGGCACACCACCCTGCCAGACTTCGAGCCTATTCCCACCCCCTGGGAAACGCTCATCGCCAAGCACGCTCTGCTGGACGAAACCGACCAACTGCTGGAGCAAGCTATCGAAATCGCCCAAAAGCAAGACACCATCTCCAGTTCCATGCTGCAGCGTCGCTTGCGCATTGGCTTCCCCCGCGCGGCGCGCATCATGGAGCACCTCTACGAGATGGGACTGGTGGAAGATCCGCAAACTGGCGGTAAAACCCGCAAATCCCTCGTGGATGAAAGCGATGACCCGCTGAAAGAAATCCTCTCAGATCAGCTCGAAGAATAAGCGCCATGCGGCGCCTGACGGCCTGCCGTTGGGCTGTTTTCACTGACAGACTGGTATTACGCAGCAGTTAGATGAGTGCTGCCGATGGATACCGGAAAAAATTATGGCGCCTCGTTTATACTATTGTAGTTAGATTTATCTCGATTATCTTTAGGGTCTCAACTGACATCCTCACCGCACTCTCTACGGAAATAACATCCACCATCGTTTTAGCTGATCACTCTATACTAACTGCGTTATGAACTGACATTTTGAGGAGGCTCCCTCATGGATCGGTTACAAGTCTCGCTGTTTGGCAAATTCTGCGTCCGCTGTGGGGAGCAAACGCTGGATGGGCTGGATGCTTGCAAAGTACAGGAGTTGTTTTGCTATTTACTCCTGCACGCCGACCGGCCGCATCACCGCGAGGCTTTGGCCGGGCTGCTGTGGCAGGAACAACCACCGGCGCAGTCTAAAAGTTACCTGCGGCGGACTTTGTGGCAGTTGCAAAATGCGTTTACTCATCAAGATGACCTGAATTCTGTGGTGCGGGTGGATTCGGACTGGATTCAGGTGAACAGCGCCGCCGGTTTGTGGCTAGACGTGGTTGTTTTTGAGCAGGCTTTTGCCAGAGTGCAGGGTAAAAACGGGCCGGGACTGGAAGAAACGGCCGTACACGAACTAACCAACGCCGTGCAAATCTATCGCGGCGACCTGCTAGAAGGCTGGTACCAGGATTGGTGTCTGTTTGAGCGTGAACGTTACCAACAAATGCTGCTGTTGATGTTGGACAAACTGATAGAACACTGCCAGAGCTGCGGCGCTTTTGAGGAAGGCATCACCTATGGCATGCAAATTTTGCGTTACGACATTGCCCGCGAACGCACCCATCGCCAGTTGATGGCCCTATATTACCTGGCCGGCGACCGCACCGGCGCGCTGCGGCAGTATGAACGATGCACGGCCGTTTTGCAGCAAGAGCTTGGCGTGAAACCGGCGGCCGCCACCGAACAACTGCGCGCCCAAATCGAAGCCGACCGGCTGGAGCCGGGTCTGATCCTGCCCGGCGCGCCGGCCACAAGCATGTTGAAACTGCAAGACACGCTGCACCAACTGCAAAACCTCGACGCCATCCTGGGCCAGACGCGCCAACAAATTCAACAAGAAATCCAGCGGGTAGAATCGGCGTTGACCCAACCGCTGGGTTAACCTGAGAATTCGCTGATGGTTTGGACACATGGGGACGGTACGGCCGTTTAGCCGCGGCAATCCTGTTATAATCGGGCCCAAATGGCCGGACCCGATAATTCACCGGCCTGAAAACCCGACCCATACAGGTGTGCTTGATGGAAAAACGACAATCCCGCCTGGCCACGTTTGCCTGGATTTTGGTGATCTATACCATCGCCGTCATTTTGTGGGGCGCTTTCGTGCGGGCCACCGGCTCCGGAGCCGGCTGCGGCGCGCACTGGCCTTCCTGCCAGGGCGACATCATCCCTCGCCCCGAATCCATAGAAACCATCATCGAGTTTACCCACCGGCTGATGAGCGGCCTGTTTGGCCTCTTGATTTTAGGGCTGGTGGTTGGCGCTTTCCGCGCTTTCCCCAAAGGGCATCTGGTGCGCAAAACGGCCGTTCTGGCCCTCATTTTCACCATCACCGAAAGCCTGCTGGGAGCCGGACTGGTCCTCTTTGAACTGGTCGCCCACAATATTTCCGCCGAACGCGCCGTCGCCGCAGCGTTGCATCTGACCAACACCTATTTTCTGCTGGGCTTTGTGGCGCTGACGGCCTGGTGGGCCAGCGGCCAACAACCGGCGCGACGGCCCCAAAAGGGCACGGCCGTTTGGCTGTTGGGCGTCGGATTGGCGGCTATGATCATTCTCAGCGCCGCCGGGGCTATCACCGCCCTGGGCGATACCATCTTCCCCGCCACGTCGCTGGCCCATGGCTTGCAGCAAGACATTGATCCGACGGCCCATTTCCTGGTGCGGTTGCGCGTGTGGCATCCGGTGCTGTCCATCTTCACCGGTTTTTACCTGTTTTACGCCAGCGGCCTCATCATGGCGCAACGGCCGTGGCCCAACGTGCGCCGCTTCGGCACGGCCGTGCGCGTCATGGTCGTCGTCCAGATCATCGCCGGAGGCATCAACGTCATCTTGCTGGCCCCGGTGTGGATGCAGTTGGTTCACCTGCTGCTGGCCGATTTGTTGTGGCTCAGCCTGGTGCTGCTGGCGGCCAACGCCCTGGCCGCGCCAGAAGAAGCGCCAGACCGGGAAGAAGACAGCGCGTCGGCGGCGCGCTCCTTCTCCGCACTAAGGTAACGTGATGGATTGGTATGTCGGCACGATGGGCTTTGCCTATGAGCCGTGGCGCAATGGGGTGTTTTATCCGGCGGGCATGGCGCAGCGGCAGTTTTTAGGCTATTACAGCCAGCGGTTCAACGCCGTGGAAATGGATTCCACCTTTTACGGCGTCCCGGCGGCGGAGGTGGTGCAAAAATGGGCCGCAGCCACCACGCCGGATTTCAAAGTCTCGCCCAAAACGCCCCGCGAAATCACCCACGACCAGCGCCTGGGCGACAGCCTGGAAGCCATGTTAGCCTTTCTGGCGACCATGCGCCTCCTGGGCGATAAATTGGGCGCGATCCTTATCCAGTTTCCGCCTGATTTCACTGTGGGGGCAGCCGACCGCGTGGATCGTTTTCTGGGCCAACTGCCGGCCGATTTACGCTACGCCGTCGAGTTCCGTCACCGATCCTGGGATGACCCGGCCACGGCCGACATGCTGGCGGCGCACAACGCGGCCTGGGTCATGGCCGACTACATCCACATGCCGGCGCGCCTCAGTTATCGCACCACCGACTTTTTCTATTTGCGCTTTATCGGTCCGCATGGGCAGTTTCCCAGCAAGGATCGGGAATTGGTGGATAAGACGGCCGTTTTGCAGGATTGGCACGCCCAGTTGCAAGCGCATCAAGGGGCCGCGCGCACAGTTTACGCCTATTTCAACAACGATTACGCCGGCTACTCCCCGGCGACGGCAAACAAATTCAAACACATTGCCGGCATTGAGGCCGCCGAGATACGGCCGTACCAGCAAGGCCGGCTGTTTTAGCCACCCGCCCCCACCGGTGCAGCCTGCCGGAGCCAGCTCTTCAACTGCCGGTAAACGGCCGGCGCGCCCACCAGATGCGGTTCGGTAAGGGCCAGTTCAGATGGGTAGAGGATAAACGGCCGTGTCTGGTACCCTCCCAGCCCGCCATGACAGCCGATCAGTTCCTCAAACGCGGCCACCTCATTGGTCTCGGCGTCGTAGAAGCTGTTGACATAAATATCAGGCGCATCGGGGAATTCGTTGTAACGCAGCAGATGCTGGCGGGCTTTTGGGCCAAAACCGGCCAGTGGATTCTCGCCTTCGATGCGGTCGGGCGTGAGGTAGTAACGGCCGTTCGCCCCAATCACCACCGGTCCTTCCGCCGACTGCACCATCAGCCAGCCAATACCCTCGTGGGCGGCTAACCCGGCCAGAAGGCCGGGATAAACGGACTCGATCTGCTCCAGCGTGGCCCGCTCCGCCCGGCTCGTGCCGTAAACCAGCCCCAAATTGCCGGAGGCCAACACCAAAATTTGTGTTTCCGCCTCCAATTCCTGCGCTTCTTCCTCCGGGCCTAATTGCACCTCGCCGTTCTTGGTCTGACTGCGGGTTACGCGC
>Ga0209607_1001326_pt1 | contig 20832 bp, 7 predicted proteins | sample AD_UKC117_MetaG_FD_184413 | JGI IMG/M metagenome (GOLD analysis project Ga0209607, IMG submission 184413) | Active sludge microbial communities of municipal wastewater-treating anaerobic digesters from Hong Kong - AD_UKC117_MetaG (SPAdes)... | ecosystem: Engineered > Bioreactor > Anaerobic >... | reverse complement strand
GCCATGATTCTTACAACCGAAGCCCTCATCACTGACTTATCGGAACCTTCAGGGCCGGGCGAAGGGCGACCAGGTGGTAGGGGATCTGGCTTCTAGCCGACATAGAACTACTAACTCACCCACGTAACAAATATCTACGACCTCGTTAGGAGTAGACTGTTTCAATGAGCAATATTATCTCCGCTTTTTCTACTAAGGCTTCCGTATTTCGTATTGTAATCCCAGGGGCGGTCGCTATTGTGTTTCTGTGGCCCCTGCTCTCTCCACTGCTCCTATCGTCGCTAACGATAACTTCTCTGACCGATGTAATTACACTTTTTGCTGTACTTACCCCAATGGTAGTGCTTATAGGAGCCTCGCTCAAGTACATGCGAAACATAATGTATCGTGTCTACGAAGGTAGATTGTTCTGGCAACGACGACTGTCTGAGATTCTTACATTGCGTCTTCAGAAACAAATTGACGACAAACTAGAAAGAGCAAATAAGTTAAACAAATCAAGTATGGAGTACAAGGAGTTGTGGTATTGGTTGCGCATGTTTCCGCTTGACGATAAGGGGGACCCTGTTGCCAAGAGACCTACGATTGTGGGTAATGTAATGGAAGGCTATGAGGAATACCCTCTAAGACGTTATGGCATGGATGCCATTTTCTATTGGTACAGATTGGGCCCAACGCTACCTGAATCTTTCGCTACTCAGCTGGATCGCGCATGGGCAGAGGCAGACGGCCTTATGTACGTCTCATTTTCAGGCACAATAATAGGGTTTCTCTACCTCTTCATCAGCATCATTAAGTGGATCTTGCTTGCTGTACTGTACCCAGGAAACTCTTCGATGCCAACTACTCCAACCCTGGAATACTTTATCTCCATTCCGCCAGTGTATATTTTGGCGCTTCTGTTCCCAATATTGCTGATCGGAGCGTATTTGGTTTATCGCTGGTCGATACCGGCGCATCGAACAACTGGTGAATACTTCAAGGCTGCCTTTGACGTTTACCGCAAGAATATATCGGATATCAAGAAGATATCGCCTACGGAAAAAGAAAAATGGAGAAAGACATGGTCTTATCTGCAATATATGTATGTCCAATGTCCTCACTGTAAAAATTTCCACTTCGCTGAAGAAGAAAAATGCCCATATTGCGGAAAATCGCCAGTCAGATGGTCGGTGCTCCAACGCCTATTTAAAAAATGAATTCAACAATCGTCAAGATGAAATATTGTTGCTCAGAAGTTGCGGTGCAATCTGCGCTACCTCAAACTTTGTCATCAATCTCAATTTTGCTGTGGTTAATTACTGCTATGCGAGATTCCCATATTCGCGGCAGATTTGAAACGTTGAGGGCGCGTAAGTTGTTGCAATTGCGAGATTAGAAGTCAAGACAGTATGCAAACCATCTCCCGCTCAAGCTTCACTACCGTGACCACTGAAGGGGCCATTCTTCCGGCCGATTTGTTGCAGCGCGTTGTCGACGGCCGTTCCCTCGCCGGCCTGCGCCCCGAAGATTACCACCTGGCCCCCACTGAACGCCTCAACGAAGCCATCAGCCGCAGTTGGAACCGGCTGCTGGGCGTCTGGGAAGGCTTTGATGAACAGCGCAAGGATTTACCCGAGGAGGATCGCGGGACAACGCTGACCCGCGAACGCTGGCTGTTGATCCTCTTGCAAGAACTTGGTTATGGCCGTTTACCCTTCCAGGGCAGCATGGCCATTGACGGCGAAGATGAGGAAAGCGCCAGGTACCCCATTTCCCACGAGTACGACCGTGTCCCGCTGCACCTGATCACCTTCCGCCAGCCGCTGGACCGGGCGGACGGCGAGCGCGCCGAGCAGTTCCGCCGCAGCCCCCATTCGCTCATGCAAGAGTTCCTCAACCGCTCCGACCGCCACCTGTGGGGCATCGTCTCCAACGGGCTGCGCCTACGTCTGATACGCGACAACGTCTCTTTCACCCGCGCCGCCTACCTGGAGTTTGACCTGGAAGCGATGATGGCCGGCGAGCTGTACGCCGACTTCACCCTGCTCTGGCTCACCGCCCACCAGAGCCGGCTGGAGGGCGCGCCGGAAAGCTGCTGGCTGGAGAAGTGGTCGCAGGAAGCGGCCGAACAGGGCACCCGCGCCCTCGACAGCCTGCGCGACGGCGTACAGGAAGCCATTTCCATCCTGGGACGCGGCTTCCTGGCCCATGGGGCGAACGGGGAATTGCGTGAGCAGATCCGCAGCGGCGCGCTCAGCACCGCCGACTATTACCGCCAGCTTTTGCGCCTGGTTTACCGCCTGATCTTTCTCTTCGTGGCCGAAGACCGCAACCTGCTGCTGGTGCAGGAAACCGAACCCGAAATTCGGGCGCGATACTACGGCTATTACAGCCTCACCCGCCTGCGTGAGCTGGCCGCCCGGCGGCGCAGCGGCCCGCATCCCGACCTGTATCGCACGCTGCGCCTGGTGATGGCGCTGCTGCGGGAAGGATATCCGGCCCTGGGGCTGCCCGGCCTGGGCAGTTACCTCTTTTCGGAACGCAGCACGCCCGGCCTGGACGATGCCGAAATCGCCAACGAGACCTTGCTGGACGCCATTCGCGCCCTGGCCTTCACGGTCGAAAACCGCGTCCTGCGCCCCGTTGATTACAAAAACTTGGGCGCGGAAGAGCTGGGCAGCGTCTACGAATCGCTGCTGGAGCTGCACCCGGAGCTGAATGTTGCCGCGGCCACCTTCGACCTGCGCACGGCCGCCGGCAGCGAGCGCAAAACCACCGGCAGCTACTACACGCCCACCTCGCTCATCAACAGCTTGCTGGATACGGCCCTGGAGCCGGTGGTGGCCGACCGGCTGCGCGGTAGGCGCGGCAAAGAGGCGGAAGCAGCGCTGCTGGACATCAAGGTCGTTGATCCGGCCGCCGGGTCCGGCCATTTCCTGATTGCCGCCGCCAACCGGCTGGCCCGGCATCTGGCCCGGGTGCGCACGGGGGATGAGGAGCCGTCACCCGAAGCCAGCCGCCTGGCCCTGCGTGATGTAGTGCGCCAATGTATTTATGGCGTAGACATCAACGAGATGGCCGTGGAACTGTGCAAGGTGGGGCTTTGGCTGGAGACGCTGGATCCCGGCAAACCGCTGAGCTTTTTGGAAGCCAACATTCAGTGTGGCAACAGTTTGCTGGGGGCCACCCCGGCGCTGCTGGCGCGGGGCATTCCCGACGAGGCGTTTACGCCGATTACGGGAGATGACAAAGCGTACTGCACGGAATGGAAGAAACGCAACCGGGAGCAGCGCAAAGGGCAGTTGGATATGTTTGCCCGGGGTGTGCGGCCGTGGGAGCGGTTGGGCAACTTTGCCCAGGCGCTGCGGGCGCTGGAAACGATGGCCGATGACACCGTGGCCGACGTGGCCCGGCAGCAGGCGGAGTACGAGCGGCTGGTGGGCGGCAGCGATTATGAATATGGCAAGCTGTGGGCCGACGCCTGGGCGGCAGCCTTTTTGTGGGTGAAGCGTCCTGAATCGTCAATCCAAAATCGTCAATCGTCAATTCCCGATGGCTGGCCCTACCCGATTACAGAACAGGTATTCCGCGAGATTGAGCGCAGCCCGCATACCCAGCCGCTGTGGTTGAAGGCTGAGATTGAGCGGCTGGCGGATGAGTACCAGTTTTTTCACTGGCACCTGGCTTTTCCGCAAGTGTTTTCACCACGCGAGGATGCCGGAACGGATGATAACGACGTGACTGGCTGGGAGGGGGGCTTTGACGTGGTGCTGGGCAACCCGCCGTGGGAGCAATTGGAAGTTGTCGAAGACTCAACTGGTGCAGAAAAACGAATAATGGCAGGGCTTCAACATCACTACAAAACCTCAGGGTTCTTCCAATTGACTGGTTCTGGACGTAAGAACCTCTATTCTTTATTCACAGAATTATCCACTGGTCTTCTAAATGTTGTTGGGTATGCTGGGATTATTGTTCCTACAGGATTAGTTACAGACCGTCCCTGTGAAAAAATATGCAAATATTTAGTGGAACGATACAAGTTAGTTTCTCTCTATGATTTCGAAAACACCCAAGAACGTTTCTTTCCCAATGTTCATCCACAAACCAAATTTTCGTTGACAACAATTAAGGCTGCTGGATTTGGAAAACCTCCGCGATTTGGGTTTTGGTTAGATAATCCTCATATAGATGTCCATAACAAAGACAAAATCTTCAGTTTAGATGCAAACACGATAAGCAAGATGTCACCGGCCCGGTTTTCAGTGCCAATGTTCAAAAATCGCGCTGATGCAAATGTGGCTGGGGTTTTGTATAGAAATGGAATAACTCTTGAAGAAATTAACTGGCTACCAGAAACAGAAATCAATTCAGGTTTGATCCTTAACTTCGATAGCTACTCAAAGGAAATCAAAAAGCCTATTAATGATCTTCTGTTAAGTTCAGAGGATCAAAAAGATTGGGTGCGTGTGTATGAAGGAGAATACATTTTTAGATTTGATCATCGATACTCGACTGTTGAGGGATCTGCGACGACCTATACAAGCTCAAGATTAAAAGAAACTGCAAATTGGGAGAATAAAACTGCTACAGTTGTTTCTCGAAGCGATTGTGAGGACCGTCTACAGTCATTTGGAGTAACTTCAAGCTGGTACTTAGCGCTTCGACGTCAAACCAATGTAATGAATGTGTGCACTTCTATTGCAGCCATTTTGCCCGTTTCTTTGGCTGAGGGTAGTTTGTCTTGCTTTTATGGCGCAGATCTTTCGCCTTCTGTTGGATTAATTCTTGTTGCGAATCTTAACACTCATGCTTTCGATTTCATAGTTCGCATGAGAATGAGTGGGCGTAATTTTAATAAAACAATCTATCAGCAAATACCTCTAGTCAAAGCCGTGAAGTCACTAATTAATGAGGAAAAACCGCCTCAGAATGATGAGCAAATGATAGACTTAGGTGTGTTGGCAGCATTGGAATTGACGTTTACTTCTTGGAGTTTGCAACCGTTCGCTCAAGAGTTGGGCTACCATGGCCCTCCCTTCCGTTGGGATGAGGAACGCCGCTTCCTGCTGCGCTGCGAACTGGACGCCGCCTACTTCCATCTCTACGACATCGCGCGTGACGACGTGACTTACATCATGGACACCTTCCCCATCGTCCGCGATCGTGATGAAAAAGCATACGATGGCGATTATCGAACGAAGCGTGTCATTCTAGAAATTTATGATGAGATGGCAGAGGCTTCACAGCCGGGAAGCCACAGCTACAAAACCCGCCTTGACCCGCCACCAGCCCATCCCGACGCTGCGCACCCCTGGGACACAGAATACCTCGGGCCGGAACTACCACGGGAGAAATGGTGGCAGGCAGTGGATGACAAGGCGACGACAACCGAAGGTCGCGGGTGGCAAGGTGACAAGGTGTCAAGCAGTCACCCGGTCACCCCTTCACCGGGTCACCCTGTCACCAAAGAACCTGCCCCAACCTTCACGCTAAAATCGCCGCCGGCAAAACCCTCTCCAGCAGAAACAAAAAAGCCGGCCAGGTCGCCGCAACCGTCGCAGCCAGCCCTGGTCACCGACTTCACGCCGCCTCAGGGCAGCCGCAACCAGCGGCTGAAGCAGGTCATGGCCCTGGGCGACCGGGTCAAAACCAACCGGCAAGATGCGAATGCTATCGCCCAGCTCGTCGCCGCCCTCGGCGACAGCGATGACAGCATCCGCTGGCTGGCCGGGTCAGCGCTGGGCCTGCTGGGCGGCGCCACCGTCGTCCACACCCTGTCCGCCTTCTTGAAACAGGCAGAAACACCAAAAGCGCGGCAGGAAACGCTAAACACCCTTCAACGCATCGTCGATAATCCCAAAGAGGATGAGCAAGTCCGGCAGATGGTGAAGGATTTGTTGGAGAATAAAGGGAGGAAAATCAAGTAGTGCAATCTGCATTGGGCTGGACATTTCTTTCCCATAACGCACTGGCACGCGCGGAGGCGCAGCTCAACCCTGACACACAAGGGGTGCGGGACGAGCTAGGCTTCATGAGCCTGCACCGCGCCTACGCCGATCGCTTTTTCCCCGGCACCTCGACACAGCAAACCCGGCTGCGCTACGTCCTCTTTATCCCCTGGATTTTCCGTAAGGTTGCCGAGCAGCGCGCCGCGGCGCAAATCAGGGGACTGATTGAACAGGAAGAGGTGATCCTTTCCGGCCGGTTAAAAAAGGGCGGTCAAGAAGGGATCATCGGCGGGCGCACCTATCCCCGGCCGCCATCCCAGCCGGCCTCCTCCGTTTACTGGAATGCCCTCGGGCAATGGGGGATTTTATTAGGTCATGCCAATGGCGATTTGCCCAATCGCTTTCAGGTGTATCGCGCCATCCGGCATTACGCACGGTACAAAAACGACAGCAGGGATGATGATCGCCAACTGCTGGAAGAACCGCCGCGCATCTTTGCCAAACTCCCGAAACCACCCCCGGAATGGTTGCAGAGCAACGCCCCGCTCACCTTCGCCCTCACGGCAACCGAAGCCCAATTCGTGCGGGATAAATTCATCGGCATCACGATGCCCTTTACAAACAAACCGGCCCTGTTGGCCCGTCTGGTGCAGGAAGGTGTGGCTGTGTCCGCCATTGCCGCGCCATGGGCGCCGGAAATCATGGCGCTGGTAGACAACGAGGAACAGCAAGTGCTGCAGCGCGCCAGGCAGGCGGCGGCGGCGACGGCAGTCGGGCGGGCGGTGTATGCGGCGTTGGTCGAGGAAATCCGCGCGCGCGAGGATGAGATGGAGACCGCTCAGAATCATCGCGAGCATCTATTTCATGTGATCGAGAACTACCAGGGGCTAGCGCTGTCCTTGTCCGTTCCTGAACTTCTTCGGGACCAGGCCTCGCTGCCGCGCGATTTAACCCATTTGATCGCCGAGACCCAATCCTGGCTGGCTTCCAAACAGGTCGGGGATGTGACCCAGTTACGCGCTACCTATGCGGCGGTCGAATACAGGCGCAAGGGACGACGGGCGCGCCTGCCGGCCACAGTGGCCGCCCGGGAGCGGCGGGCGGAATGGTCGCCGGAGGAGCACCCGCTGGCGAGTCCGCTGGATTACCGCTGGTGGGTGGTACAGCGGTTACTGGACGATCTTCAGGTGAACTCTGATGAGTGATCGACACTGGCAGCGACATTCCTATCTCGATGTACTGCGTCCGGACGCGGGCTGGCAGGTGGCGCAGGCGATCCTGACCACCTATTCCGCTGATCTGGTCGCTCTCGTCGCGGCGATGCTGGCGCTGGCGGGCATCGAAGATGATGAAGACGCGGCGACGAAGGTGGATTTCGCCAATGCATTCGAGCGGATGCGCGGGCGGCTGCGCGTGCTGGTGCAGGGCGGTCGGCTGGCCGTTCCCAAAAGGCACACACCGGTGCTCTCCATTCTCGACCGCTTCATTCGTGAAGTGGCGAATGATGAAGCGCAGGGTTCCTGGCACCCCAAAATCGCTTTGCTCAAGTTCGTGAAGCCGGGAGAAAACGACCGCTGGCGGTTATGGATCGGCAGCCGCAATCTCACCCGCAGCACCGCCTGGGAAGCAGGACTCGTTTTGTCCGGCGCGGTGAATGCAGCCGGAGCGGACATCGCCGGCATTCCGGAGCTTGGCAGCGAGATAGCTCGTCTGGCAGAGCTTCCCGGTCTGTCCGACAGACAAATTTTCGCCGAACTCACACAGGTACGCTGGGAAGTGCCCGCCGGCATGGAAGTGGAGAGCGTACGCCTGCTGCTGACGCCGGCGCGATCCTACCCTCCGGCGCCGGGATCGGTCGATGAATTGATTATTGTCAGCCCTTTTCTGGACATCGGCACGCTCAGATATTTTGCCAGCTGGGCCGACCAGCCCACAAAACGCACGCTGGTCTCCATGCAATCTGAATTGGCAGCCCTATACGCCATTTCACCCCAGGTGGGTAAAGAGTGGCGTCTGCTGCATCTGGCGGCGCCGCCGCCGGAGGAAATCGAGATCGTAGAAAATGTCGAACCGCCGACAGCGATCGCCAACAGCCCAGAACCCGTCGATGATGAAGTAGCCGACGTGGTCGCAGAAAAGCAAGCCTGGGAAGAAAATGTACTCGAGCCGATTGGCCTGCATGCAAAACTCGTGTTTGCCCGCCAGGGCGAACGGCGTTGGCTCTGGCTGGGCAGCGCCAATGCGACCGGGCGGGGGTGGCGCGGCCCGAACGCGGAAGTGGTCGCGCAATTGGCGATTACCGCAGAAACGGCAGTGGGTTTGCAGACATTTGTGAATGAAGTAGCCCAAACCGTGGCTGAATCCGCGCTGTCCAGCCTGGCTGCCGAAGAGATTGTGGCTGAGGCGGAGGAACTGCTGGAAAAAGCGCGCGCCGAGGTGGCTGCCCGCTGGGCGGTGGTCCAGGAACGGGATGATGGCGCGTATCATCTTGTGGCGGCGGAAGCGCCGCACCCGACGGATCCGCGCATCGAGCTTAGGGTGGGATTGTTTGGAAGTGAGTTAAAGCTATGGCCGCGCGGCGTGAATCGGCTCATTTTGCCCCGGCCAATCGGCATTGAAAGCGAACTGGTCCGTGTCCAGCTTCGGCTGGGTGACCTGCGCCTCAGCTGGCTGCAGCGCGCGCCGCTCACGCCGCCGCCGGATGAGGAACGGGACCATCGCGCCCTGGCCCAACACCTGGATCCGCGTACCTTTCTGATGTGGATCCGCTCCTTACTGGGGGGCGGCGATCCCGGTGACGGCGGCGGCGCATGGCACGAGGTGGGGCCGCGGCGACACGGCCGTGACGGCGGCGCTTTGTGGTGGGCGCCGACATTGGAGGAACTGTTGCAATCCTGGAGCCGCCGGCCGGAAAGTTTGCAGCAGGTAGACCGCAAAGTGCAGCAGTACCTCACGTATCTGCAAGAAGAGGCAATGCTGCAAAGCGACGCTAAAGAGCGTGAGGTCATTGAAGAGTTTGCCCGGACATGGAAAACAGTGCGCCGGGTGATGGTGGATGCGACGCATGAATAAATTAAAGCCCTTTCAACAGGCGACCGTGGATGTCGTCTTGCAGGCGTTCAAACAAAAGGAGCGGATCCGTGGTTTTCTCGTAGCCGACGAAGTGGGGCTGGGCAAGACGCTGGTCGCGCAGGAAGTGATCCGGCTGTCATTCAAGCGCCGGAAGCCGCTGGTCGTCTTCTACGTGTGCAGCAATTTGTCTATCGCCAGCCAAAATCGCCGGCGGCTGCTGGAAATTTTACCGGAAGAAAAGCGGGCGCAGGCGCAATGCCCGGTGGACCGGCTGACGTTGATGCCGGCGGAGGCACGGCCGTCGCACCCCCAACTGCATCTCTACACCCTCACCCCGGAGACATCGATTCCGGTGAGAACGGGGCGGCGGCGAGACGGCCGTTTAGAAGAGAGAGCATTGATCCACGCCCTGATTGAAGAGCTATGGCCGCGATTCCTGCAGGAACGAGGCGAACATTTTTTCCGCCGACAGGCACACAGCTCCTGGGATTGGGCGTTGCAGCGACAGCGGCAAAAAGTGAAAGGGAATCAGGCACTCATCAACGCGTTTCAAGATTCTGTCCGCACGGAGTTCGGTGTCCCTCCGCGCCATCGTGTGGTGACCTATCTGCGGCAAAAACACGACGCCCTTGAACTCATTGCCCATTTTCGCAATGCGCTTGCGGCCAGCGCCATTGAAGACATCAAACCAGACATCGTGATTTTTGATGAATTCCAGCGCTTTCGTGACCTGATCGCGGAGGAGATTCAGGGACCGTCTGCGCGGGTGATCCATCGTCTGCGCGGGGAGCGATCGGAGAAGCAACGGCCGTCGCTGCTGCTGCTATCGGCGACCCCATACCGGTTATATGCGCGCCGTTGGGAAGACGAGACTGGGACGTTGCATCACGCTGAATTTTTTCAGCTTGTTGAATTTTTGTATGGCAATGATACGTATGCCGCCCAGCAGCGGCAATCCTGCGAGACTGCATTTCGGCGGTTGGCCGACGAGCTGCGGACAGGCCAGCCTCATTCAGATGTTGCCCATCAGGCCCGCGCAGAGGTAGAGGAAATTCTGCGGCCGATCATAGCGCGCACGGAGCGCGCCTCCCATGCTGCGGGTTGGATAGAACAGAAGACTATTACACTTGATGCGCCGTTACAAACGTATGATCTCGAGGTTTTTCGTCACCTGAGTGACAGTTTGCAGCAGCAGCATCGGGCAACGGCCGTGCATTTCTGGACATCCATCCCCTTACCGATGCAGACGATGGACAGTCACTACACGTCCTGGAAAGCGGCGGACTCCATCCACCCCAATGGCGCTCCCCAACTGACGCCGGCGAAGCGGAATCAATTTACGCGCTTGCGCGTCTGGCCGCATCCGCGCCTCCGTGCCCTGATTAAGCAGCTGCCACCGGAGCAGTTGGCGCTTCCGTGGAGCCGGCCCTCACTGCCCTGGTGGCCTCTGGACGGTAAGTGGGCGAATGACCATGCATCCGCGGCAGATGGTATTGATGGCAAACTGCTGATTTTCAGCCGCTTTCGTGCTGTACCGCAGGCTGTGGCTTCGTTGCTCAGTTATGAGATGGAGGCCGAGCAGCTTCGTAAAGATAGCGATAAGCTCCCTTATGCAAAAGTATCAAGCCGCAAGCGTTTACAGCCGGGACCGACGCGCCAGGCTTTGCTGGCGCTATTCCATCCATCTCCATGGCTGGGCACCGTGGCTGATCCATTGGCGGCCGAGACTGGCGGACTGGAAGCCGTGCGGGTAAAGGTTCGCCAGCAACTGCATAAAAGTTTAAATGGCATGGGGATCCAAGTGCGGCAAAAGCCCGGCGTCCGCCCCATCTGGCAATTGCTGGCCCGAATTGAGCGATTGCACGGTTCATGGCCGCAAACAATTGCTGCCTGGCGTAAACTGCATAATGAAATTCGCAGCGGGGATGATTTACAGGCTGGTTTAGGCAAGCTGCTGAGTGACTGGGAGCAGGAGGCAGCAGAGCCGTTAAATCACGTCACCGTCGATGAATTAAACGAACTGGTGGAATATGCGATCAGCGCTCCCGGCATCATTCTTGGTCGTGCGTTGCGCCGCCATTGGTCCGATGCGTTAACGGAGCAGGGCTTTCAGGCGACGTTGAGCGCCGCCTGGAGTGGTTTGCGCACATATTTTGACCAGCCTTGGTTTGCAAAATTGTTCGCGCAGGAACAGGAAAAGGAAAACTACCCCCTCGCGCTGCGGCAGGCGATGTTGGACGGCAACTTCGAGGCGCTCCTGGACGAGCATCTCTGGATTATTCAGCAGATACACGGCGTTAGTGACGCGGATCTGGCCCATCAACTGCGCAATGTGCTGCAATTACGGCCCAGCGACATCTATTTCCACCGTTTGGGAGACAAAAAGGCCTCAAAATTTTCGCTGCGCTGTCATACTGCATTGCCCTTTATTCAATCTCAGCAAGTGACCCTTCTCTCAGATGATGATGAGACAAAAAGTTCTTTAAGAACGGATGAGCTACGACGGGCATTTAACAGCCCATTTTGGCCCCATGTCCTGGCGACAACATCTGTCGGGCAGGAAGGACTCGACTTTCATGTCTGGTGTAACAATATCCTGCATTGGGATTTGTCCCGAAATCCGGTAGATATGGAGCAGCGGGAAGGGCGGTTAATGCGCTTTGGCGGGTTATCCGTACGCCGGGCATTGGCAAAAGAGATTGGTCCGCAAGCGCTCAAAAAAGCGCGATCTGGGAAGAGTCCCTGGACGATTCTAGCAAATCTGGCTGATAAAGATAAAGATGTGACGGATAGATCCGGCCTCGAACCCTGGTGGATATTCAAGGAGGCCGGTTTGAACCGATATGTCTTTGACGTGCCGTTAAGTGAGCAAAAGTATCGTCTGAGCTGGCTGCGGGAACAGCGACTGTTATACCGACTTGTACTCGGCCTGCCGCACCAGGAAGAATTCGTGGAAATATTAGGTGAGAAGATGAACCTGGAGCCAGATGATCTGCGTGAAGCGGTTTTGCAATTGTCGCCATGGTTCTACTTGAATTGCAATCGTACCGATTAAAAATTCTCGTAACCACAATAAGGAAGAAGCATATGGCCAGCGAAGAACACCAATCCAGTCCAGACGTCGTTTCATGACCCCATCACTCCTTCTCACACCCCAACAACAAGCCGTCGTCGCTCACAATCATGGCCCTGCATTGGTGTTTGCCGTCGCCGGAGCCGGCAAGACAACGGCGATGGTGCAGCGCATCGAACGGCTGGTACGCGAGAATATCTTCCCCGCGCAGCAAATTTTGGCGACTTCCTTTGGCAAAAAGAACGAACTTGACCTGACGGCCGCCCTGGCTCCATGGCCCCATTGCCGCGCCGTGCCCACGCGCACGCTGCACGCCTTGGGTCGCAGCATTCTGGTTACGGCCCAAAAACAAGGGTACTGGCCCCACCTGCACCTCAACCATGAGGATAATCAAGAACAAAAGGCCCGACGGCTGCTCGGTAAAACGCTGGCGCTGGCCTGGCAGCAAAAAGTCCCCTATGCACGCGAACTCGACAGCCTGGACCGGGATGATTTTTTGACGTATGTCGGGTTTTGTAAGGGCAATCTGCTCTTTGCCGATTTGGAAAACGCCGACTTGCCGCCCACCATCCAAGCGAAAGCCCACCTGGCGCCAGCACCAGACGCCCCCCTGGATTGGTATCGGGAGTTGTACCGGCTGTATGAGCAAGTTCGCCGCCAGGAGGGCATCGTCACGTTTGACGATATGCTCCTGTCCGGCTGGGTGGCGCTGGTGACATTTCCCGAGGTGTTAACGGCCGTGCAGCAGCAATACCAATGTGTGCTGGTTGATGAGTTTCAGGACATCAATCTGGTGCAATCCGAGATTCTGGACTTGCTCACCCAGCCTCATCGTAACTATATGGCGATTGGCGACGATGACCAGACGATCTACGAATGGCGCAGCGCCAATCCCCGGTTCATCCTGGATTTTGCCCAGCGGTATCAGGCCCAGACCTACCATATCAGCGATAACTTCCGCTGCCCGGCTGCGCCGTTGGTCCTGGCCAATCAGGTGATTCGGCACAATCACAATCGCCAGCCCAAGCAGTTGCGCCTAACGAAAGGGTTCGCGGGGCAAACAACGGTGCAGACAAACCGGGATATGGCGCACATGAGCGGGCAAATTGTGGCCACTATTCAGGCGCAGCATCGGGCCGGCATGCCCTATCGGGAGATGGCGGTCTTGGTGCGCCTGAATGCTCAGACGCCGCCCATCGAACAGGCGCTCATCACCCACAAAATCCCCTATGTTGCCAGCCAGCCCTTCTATGATCGTCGGGAAATCAAGACGCTGATTGATTACGGCCGTTTAGCCTGGTACGAAGCCCACCGGCAACAGGATAATTCGACAGGCGAGCGGATGCGCCAATCCGCTCGTGAAGCATGGGAAGCCGTCTGCAACCGTCCGAAACGATACATTCCCAGGGATGTTCGCGAGCAAATTAGCCGCGCCATCATCAGGCAGGATATGCCCATCAGTCAACTGCTCCAAGAAGCAAGCGCAGCTACCACACAGGAGTGGCTGCCTGACAAATTGCAGACGCTGGCAGCAGATATTGTCTGGCTGGCGGGCAGCCTGGAGCGAAACGCTGGCTCTGTCTTGACCCAATTAGAAAAGCGGCTGGGCTATTGTCAATTCTTGCATGAATCCAGCGGATTTCCTCAAACTGGGGCAGGTTATGCGGCCAGCGTGCAAGCCTTTATGCACTATGCTCAGGACAAAGGCTCGCTCACCACGTTCCTGGCGCACATTCGCGCGCTATCCAAATCACAAATAGGGAAATCGGGGAACGGGCAACGGGATGCCGTGGCGCTTTCCACGATTCATCAGGCCAAAGGGCTGGAATGGTCGTTGGTGTGTGTGCCCCAATGCAACCAGGGCACGCTGCCGTTTCTGGCCGACAAGGTTGAGGATAATTTAGAGGAAGAACGACGGCTGTTTTATGTGGCCCTGACGCGCGCCAAACAGAATTTACATCTTTATACTCTGGAGAGTGAACCGGTTTCTCAATTTCTCAATGAATCTCATTGGCGCGTTGCCCTGAAGCGGGTACAGCGCGTACGCTCACTACTCGCCGCCAATCCCGCTAACTGGCAAGCGGCGGATGCGCGCGATCTCATCAAAAATGTTTCGGATTTGGGGCTGGCATCCTATTTTACGGATTGGTGGGATGCGGAACCGGAGCGCAAAACGGCCGTTGCCCACACCTTACAACAGCTCTTCATGGCCGCAGAAACCCATCGCGCCCTAAACCAGTTGGGGATAACGCCAGACCAGATAACCCCCTGGCAGCGCATCGCCCCATTACCGCCAAACACCACAGGCGACGGTTTTCCTGGACTGGACGTTCTCTTGCCGCCGGGAAAAAGCCGCCCGCACCAGCGCGATGAAGCACAACCGTCCCGCTACCCTTTACGCCGTCAGGCCGCGGCCAGCGGCAACCCGCTGTTGACAAACCGGAGCACAGACCCCCATTCGCTTGCCAATCGTTTGCGGCGCGTCAAGGAGTTGGCCCGGCAACAGGATGACGCCGCAATTCCCGGCCTGATTTCGGCTCTGGATGATTCGGCTGGTGGGGTTCGGTATCTGGCCCGGTCGGCAATGGTGAATATGGCCGGCGCTGAGGTTGGCAAAGCGCTGCGAGCCTATCTACATGGAAACCCAACGCCAGAAGGCGCGCAAGAAGCTCAACAGGCATTGGACTATCTATCATCATCACAGAGAGAAGTTGGCTGATGGGGAGATGAAGGGGGATGAACGGCCGTTTCAGCGCTTCTCTCAAAAAATAATAAAAATAGCCTCATCTTCTGCTAAAATGACACAGTCAGACCCAACCACCTTGCCTGCATAGGCATTTTTATCGCTTTGGGGTCGGAATTAAATTAAGGGACAAGTCGTGACAACCAACAGCGCCAGTTATTTGACACAATTACACCAACTACTCAATCAGCATTTCAATCTGGCAGAGATTGAAGACCTCTGTTTTCGATTGCACATAGATTATGAGAGTGTGCCCGGCGATGAAAAGCCGTCGCGGATTCGGGAATTGTTACTGGGACTGGGGAGAAGCGGCCGTTTACCTGAACTCATCACTCTACTCAAAATACTACGCCCCTATGTTGATTGGCCACCCGTACCTGATGACTTTTCGTTACCAATTTCACTTACACGATCTAATATCACTCCACTTCCAGAAAAACAAAACAAAACGCTCGATGCAGCCATTAGAAAAGAGATAAAAGTCGGCGAATCCACCATTGTATTGGTTTTAATTCGCGATCCAAATTCAAAAGGTTTACGCGCCCTACTCAGCATAGATTCTGAATACATGCTTGAAGAAGATGATGTACGCTCTTCCCAAGTATTTCAACTTTATTATCCAGTGGACGAACAGGGTAATTTGTTACCAACTGATGTTGAGATAGTAGTTACTGCGCCCGACTTTATTCCGCCCGTAGAATCAAAAATTATTGAGATCGACCCTAATGCTCTAGATGGCAGTGATCTTAGGCCCATTGAGTTCATGTTGACACCTACACGTGTAGGCGAGCTTCAGATTATTGTTGAAGTTTACCAATCACCGGAAAGCGTTCGCAAAAGAATGGGAGCAAAACCTATACGAACCACTAGTAAGGATAATCCTTCTCCATTTGCTAAATATCGTCTTGTGTCATTGATGTTTCACACTCTTGGTGTGCCTCCGCAAATTGTTTCGACTTATCTTTATGGCGACAACATTCAGGGCGACAAATTCACCGGCGACAAGATTGGCCGGGATAAAAATGTCGTTGGCGATGTCTCCGGGCAGTCAGCGGTAGCTGTTGGCGAGCGAGCGCAAGCCACCATAAACCGATATGGCAACATCATCATCCGCGCCGATAACTTTGAAGACCTACCGCCCGCGCCGGGCGAGCCGCCTTACAAAGGTCTGGCTTACTTTTCCACAAAAGACAAAATCATCTTCTTTGGCCGCGAAAAACTGAGCGACGAACTGGCCGACCGGTTGCAAACCACCTCATTTCTAGCCATCATGGGCGCGTCGGGCAGCGGCAAGTCGTCGCTGCTGCGGGCAGGCATTATTCCCCGCCTGGAAGAGCGCAATTGGCGCATCCACATCATTAAGCCGGGGGTTCACCCACTGGCTGCATTAGCCGCCAGCCTCACGCGTGATGAACTAGATCCCGCCACGGCCGACACCATCGGTAACGCTCTGGCAACCAATGCCAATACACTGCACCAGACGGCCGAAAAACTGGTTGCCCGCACCCATGCCGAGCGGTTGCTGCTGGCCATTGATCAATTTGAAGAGCTATTTACGCAGTGTAAAGACCCACAGGAACAGCAAGCGTTTGTGGACAATCTCGTCAGCGCAGCCCAGGCGCAGGGGGCAGTGACGGTGTTGCTCAGTATGCGGGCGGATTTTTACGGCCGTGTCAGCCAATTTCACAATTTGCCCGATCTTATCTCCCAAGAGCAAGTCTACATCAAGCCGATGGCTGAGGAAGATTTGGTACGGGCTATAGCCGAACCAGCCAAACGAGGCGGCTGGCAATTTGTGGAAGGATTGGTCGAGCAATTCGTGGCCGACGTAGGCAAAGAACCAGGGCATCTGCCGCTGCTGTCACACGCGCTGTTGGCGACGTGGGAACGGCGGCGTGGCGTGGTGATGACATTGGGCGGCTACCGTGAAGCGGGTGGCGTAAAAAGCGCTATCGCGCAAACGGCCGAAGCAACCTATGCCGCCTTAACCGCGTCCGAACAACTCATCGCCAAACGCATCTTCCTGCGCCTGACTGAGCTGGGAAAAGGGACTGAGGATACCCGCCGCCGCGTGAATCAGTTGGAATTGGGGCAGGATATGGTTGTGCAAGCCGTGACTCAACGCCTAACTGCCGCCCGCCTCATCACCACCACCCAGGACGGCATAGATGTCGCTCACGAAGCGCTGATTCGGGAATGGCCACGCCTGCGCGAATGGCTGGAGGCGGACAGGGAAGGGCTAATCATTCATCACCGCCTAACAGACGCAGAGCAAGAGTGGCGCAATAACGGACAAGAACCCAGCTTGTTATTCAGTGGTTTTCGCCTGAATGAAGCTGAGCAATGGGGGAAAAACAACGCAGAAGCGCTCAATAAGTTAGAGCGAGCCTTCCTCACAGCCAGTATTGCCGAAAGACAAAAGCACGAAAAAGAGATAGAAGCACAACGGCAACGCGAATTAGAACAGGCACAAGCACTTGCTGAAGAACAACAACAACGGGCCAACTCACAAGAAGCCGCCGCTGCTCGCTTCCGCAAAATGACCTATTGGCTGGTTGGATTGATGAGTATAACAATCATTATAGCTGTATTAGCCTTACAGGCCACGAGACAAGCCACTGCACGACGCATGGCCGCGGATTCACGTCTGCTAGCCGAAAAAGGACAGTTGCGACTGGCAACACTTCTTGCTATTGAATCTACAAATATAGAAAATGACAATAGTACACAGATATGGCAAGATGTACGTACGCAAAATACAGCTTATAGAGAAGTAGGTGCCATAAGCACCCTTGGGAGCAATGCGGTCAGAAGCGTAGCCTGGAATCCAGATGGAAACCACCTTGCATCCGTTTCAGATGACGGTACTGTGGATATTTGGAATATTGCTGACAATGTCGAACTGGTTACCTCTCTCGCAGATCACCTATTTAAGAGTCAAGAATCTAGAGTCTGGAGCGTGGCCTGGCACCCTGATGGCGACCGTTTGGCCTGTGCTTCTCTAGATGGCATCGTGTACATATGGGACGCTACCCAACATTCTCCGTTAACCCGCCTTGAAAGCGCATCTCCCCAAGATCATGTTGCAAGCATAGCCTGGAATCCAGATGGCAATCGCCTTGCAACTGTTTCAACTGACATTAACTCAGGTCTAAGTTCCATACATATCTGGGATGTTACTAGCGGTACCGAGTTGGACATTTTTGAAGACCGTCAAGAAAGTGTAACCAGCGTAGCTTGGCATCCTGACGGTGACCGTCTTGCATATGCTTCTTGGGATGGCACAGTGCGTATTTTAAATGCTGCAAGTGGTGCTGAAGTAGCTGCGCTTGAGGGGCATCAAGACGCAGTTCACAGTGTGGTCTGGCATCCCGATGGTGACCGCCTTGCCTCTGCTTCTTGGGATGGCACGGTACGCATCTGGGATGTTGCAAGTGTAACCGAGTTGACATTCCTAAAAGCATTTGTCAATAGCATAACTTGGCATCCTAACAGCGATATTCTCGCTGCGTCAAGCAACGATGCAATCTATATTTGGAATACCAGCGATGACACCAAGCCAATTGTCCTAACTGGTGGGGCAAACAGTGTAGCCTGGCATCCTGATGGCAACTATCTTGCCTCTGGCTCAAACGTTGATGCTGTACATATTTGGGAAGCTACTAGATACCCTGAATTAACCATTTTTAAGGGAGCGGATGATGGAAGTGAAACTACTGATGGTAATGTAACTTGGGAACCTGGTGGCAATTACCTTGCCACTTCGAATTCGGAAACCGTGCGTATTTTAGATGTTGCCAACAAAGTTGAACTTGCAAACATTGCGGGGGCCATCGAAATGGCTTGGCATCCTGATGGGGACAAGCAAGCCTTCATTTTTTGTGAGGAATGGAACAATCGTGTATGCACCTATACTCAAATCGTCATATGGGATTCTGTTAGCAACTCTGAACTGGTTCTTTTCAATCATCAAGGATCGGTAAGAAGTATAGTCTGGCATCCTGATGGAGATCGTTTCGCCTTCGCATCTGATTATGCAGTGCATATTTGGGATGCTGCCAGTGGTGTTGAATTGTCCCGCTTTGAGAACCAGTCATCTAGCATAACCTGGCATCCTAACGGAAATTGGCTCGCTTCCGCTGCCGACACGGGCGTGGTTATCTGGGATGTTACTAACGGCACTGAATTAATCCGCTTTGAGGGTCATCAATCTAAAATTATGGACATAGCTTGGCATCCGATCAAGGATCAACTCGCCTCCGCTTCTCTGGATGACACAGTACGTATTTGGGATATTGTCAGCGGCACCGAATTATATATCCTTGATAGTCATCAGGATGATGTTTATAGTGTAGCTTGGCATCCTGACGGTGATCGTCTTGCCTCTGCTTCTGGCGATCACACCATACGTATTTGGGATGCTGTTAGCGGTGAAGAACTATCCATCCTTGAGAATCATCAAGATAATGTTTATAGCGTAGCTTGGCATCCTGACGGAGATCGCCTTGCCTCTGTCTCTAGCAAGGGCACAGTACTTATTCAAAATGTTTTGGTTGGGTGCGACCGAATACTATCAAACTTTACCACACAGGAATGGCGCGATTATGTAAGCACAACAATTCCTTTTAATGGTACATGCCCTGATAAATAACTACCGGCAACGTACTTTCCGTCATATTTGTTCGCACTACTTGTTTATATTTTCGTCAAACAGATTTTCTACGTCATATTTGTTCGCACTACTTGTTTATATTTTCGTCAAACAGATTTTCTACGTCTGAGATAGAAAGCATGCAAAGCAAGTGCTTTATGCAAGTATCCAGTTAATCTGTAGGATTCATTATTTCCGCATAACTTTGAATAAAACAAGCATCTCAGTCTCAGTCACTTTTACTTGCCCCAGCCCCCATCTCAATCGGATACACAATCAACCCTTCCTTCGTGATAACAAGATCCTCTAATAAACCAATCTCTCGCAACGCCTCAATCGTTTCATGTGCTACAAGAGATCGCCCAAATCCTGGATAAGGCGGGTCTATTTGCCGTCTGCCCTCCGCCAGCCACACGGCCGTATCCGCCCCACCATCCTCCTTCCCATACACGCTGGCCAATGCGCCTAACAAAATCGCCCCACGCCGCTCAGGGGGAAAGTGCGCCAGATAATCCTCCGCTGCGGCTCTGGCTCGCTCCAACACGCTGGCATATTGACCTTTGCCCATTCGTAAAGCGGCCGCATACGCTTTGTTCAAGCCCGCACCCAGCTGTACGGCTTCCGGATCGCCCCTAACCGCATCTAGCACGGCCTGCGGCGGCCGCGCCTGGCTTACGAGTTCATCGCGCTTGCCTTGCATCGCCTGGATGTGGCCTTTCACCCCGGCTTCCAGTCTATCCAACCAATGCCCTTTATCTTCGGCAAGATTACTTGTGCGGGGTGGGGGAGGGCGATTTTCCTTGTCGGACCAATCTACGCTCAGCCGCTGGTGCAGCAGCGCCGGAATGGGGATTTTGCTTTCCAGAATCTCGCGCGAGTTCGCATAGTTCCACGACACAACCTGGCTCAAGTCTGCGCCCGTTTTCACGGCACTGTCAATAATGTCTTCCAAGGGAGCAGGGGGATTGGTCGGCAAACGGCCGTACAGCGCCTTGTTAAGCATCAATGAATTACAGTACATGCCCAGAGCGCCCTGGTTGGCAATCGCCTGGGCAACGGCCGTTTCCATCACGTCTACACTATAAACCGCGCCTGCACCCAAACTCCCAGCAGAATCCGGGTCTACCAATCCCAGATACGCTGTCTCGACAAAATCCACGCGCGGCGGCAGCTTGCGGCTGTCGGCGGGCGGATAAACGGCCGTTTCCCGCTCACCCGCATCATCCCGACCCGTCGTCCAGGGTAACGCCTGAGAATCAGCCGTCGGCTTGAGAATCACATATTCACCCACCTGGTTGGGGCTGCGCCAGGCCAGCACCTTACGCTCCCCATCATGGTCGGTAAACGGATGCAGCCAGAGGGC
>Ga0209607_1001324_pt1 | contig 20853 bp, 18 predicted proteins | sample AD_UKC117_MetaG_FD_184413 | JGI IMG/M metagenome (GOLD analysis project Ga0209607, IMG submission 184413) | Active sludge microbial communities of municipal wastewater-treating anaerobic digesters from Hong Kong - AD_UKC117_MetaG (SPAdes)... | ecosystem: Engineered > Bioreactor > Anaerobic >... | reverse complement strand
GTCGAACACGCTCGTCGCCAAAATTGCGCTCAGCATGCTCCCCACAACCGTGAGAAATACCAGCCAAACAAGGTCAAGCCTGCCGTAGGGCGATGTCTCTGAACTCATTGTAATCCGCTCGCGGCAACAGGATCGTCGGCCCCCGTCGATGAGGTCTGGCGTCCATGGACAACTGCCCAACGCTATGGACATCAACGTTTCACATGATCAGCAAGCATCAGCGAGACCGAATTGATGTGATGGTTAGGCGTTCAGCACCCTTTTCCATGCTTTACTAAGTATAGTATTTACATTTTTCTCTATGTTTTCTCCATGTGCGATAATAACTCGTTCAGCATCCCAACTCAGTATCTTGTTCAGCCCATTTTTGACCACATTTTTATTTCCCCAGCCCATTTGATATTCTGGGGCAGCCTTTGGGTTGTTCCACATTCTAAATATGTATTTCCACCAGAATTGCAGTAACAGCCCCGCCTTGTGCCGATAATCGTCTCCAATATTTTCAAGCAAATCCACGAGAATGAGCGTCTTCGATGATCTATGGAAAAAAGCCACTTCCCACATATACCTGGTTCCTTGTATCAGCACTTGTTCTAAAGCACTCCCCCATCTCGCGTCGGGTTTATTATCTAAAATCCAATCAAATTTTATATCAGGCCTTTTTTGTTCTAACCCTGGACACAAGAATGTTTCGGCACTCGGGTACTTCCTCTGAAAATCAGTGACAAATAAATGATGATAATTCCCAGGCGCTATGATGTACTTAACAATCCCAAGTGAATCAATCTCATTTTTTATGACGTCATCTATGTTACTGGGATCGTGAACGATTAATTCCCCATTATCCAGTTTTATTATTGTTGTACGCGCAAATAAATCCATTCCGCCAAATCTGACAGGATATTCAAATATCCATACTTGGTCTTTTACATACTCTATAAGTTGATACACTTATATAACCTTTATGCTGTCTAGCAAAGCGGTGGATTACCAGCAAGCCCAGACAAAATGTAACTTTGGTCAGGCGAAGTCCGGTTGCTCTACATGCTTGTCGTCATCTGATGGTTCCAATAATGCAGATTAGCATAAGAGCCAGCAGGTAAAATATCACAGCAAAACCGAGAGTTCGTAATTGTAAAAAACCTTGCATACTCAGTATGTTATTAAGGTTCCGCGCCACCATCAATATCTTCCCGAGTGCAGAAACTCAATAACGCTCCCATGACTCAACATCACCAGTACGCACGGTAAAGATAGAGTGGGCCTCTGGCACTTCCACACTCCGCCACTTTCGATATAACGCTGGGTTTCGCACCTCCAGCTTTGCTAGAAGATGTGCCCACTCGTATGCCATCTGACCTGTAGTAACGGTGAGCGACACTGTCTTCCTGCCTGGCTTTATTTTTCTTATATCAAAGGCATAATCCCGTACCTTCGCCTCTTCATGAATGCCCCTCAGATATAGAGAAATGGCTGCAAGTGGTGCCGAATGATTCTTAAAGCGGTCCATCTGGGGATGATTACGATAGCCACGGGTTTCTCCACGAAGGACTGCCTGCGCTAAGAGAGCCTCCCGCCACAGCGCCACAAGACCTTGGGGATCCAGATATTTAGGATGTAACGACCAGAGGCGCATGTTTACGGCATCCAACGGGGCGGCAGATAATCAACGAACCCGGACAAGGTGCAATTTTAGGCGAGTGAGTCCGGTTGATCCGACGCCCCGTTAGGTGGCTACCGCCGGAAAAACGCGGATGAGCTCCATACCTATCAAAACGCACGGAATAGCGTCCATCCCGAGACAACTGCCAGCACCGGCTATATCAACAGCAGATCAGCGCGGATGTTGGCTTCCGGTGTCTGGATCTGAACCAGCCATTCCCAAGCCGCATAAGCCCCCAGATGATGGAGGCAATAAACAGCGGGTGGGTGTGACGCGTCATGCCGGGCACTGCAAACCGCAGTGCCCGGCATCCCGTGATAAATATCAAGGCTACCACGAGGATGTGCCCGGCTTGCCGACGAACAGAGATGCAAGGAACTCCACGGTGTGCCACAGGAAAGTTGATTTTCAGCCACCCTCGGGCACTGCATCCGGGATCTCATAGCGTTCTTCGCCAATGTGGATGATGTTGAGGCCTGCTTCTTTCTTGGCCTTGAACCGGCCAGAGTCAGCTTGGCTCTGGTCGTAGCCGATTGCGCGACCCTCCTCGAAGAAAATGACTCGCTGGCTCCCATCGACCTTGGTGACCGTCACCATGGCATTGCCATTCCCCTCGTGCTTGACACCGAACGCGCAGGAGCCCGTGGGCTGACCCTTACCCATTGAGCAGGGGATATTCCCGGTAGCGTGGAAGTCAGTTCCGGGCACCTTGGCGTCATGACTGGGCGCGTGAGCGGTCGGCTGCCGAGCGCCATCGACGATCATCTCCAGACGATAATGGGCTACCTCATTGCGGCGAGCCGCCGAGCGCATCATGTAGACGCGAATCTTGTAGTCACCACTCGCTGACAGGGTACCCTCGTACTGGTTTTGACTGACAGAGCCGTTGAACATGGCTACCTCGTTTTCGCCGGGAGCCAAGATATTGAAGTAGGTGGCGCCATGTTTCGTTGCCAGGCTGACGTTCATGTACTGGCCAGCATGAGCGCCCAATACGTAATCCACAGTCTCGTAGCCCTTGATGCTGGCCTCGACCACGGCACTATTAGCACCCTTCTTGAAGTGTACCCGCTCGGTGCGAATGTCATTGGCGGCAAAACCCATGGGGGCAATTAATAGCAGCAAACAGGGCAATAACCAAAGGTGGAGCCTATTAAAAGGATTTGGCTTCATTTGATGATTTCTCCTCGGGTTACAAAAAAACCTAGGGGATGGATCACGCTCCGCATCAGTGGCTCAGTTTTGCTGGGTCCGACTGCATGCGCTTGTTAGAAGGCGGTTGATCAGTTTTCATTCAGCACCTTTCCCTTGGTGTACTCAAGACATTTACTAATTTCAGAGTTATCGAATTTTACATCTGGTTTTGATTTGAGTTTCAGCTTGATTATGTCTTCGTTAGTTTCGATTTCCAGTGAATCCAGCTTCGAATACTCCTGGGTAGGGCACGTGCAACGTCCTTCCTGGCACTCTTGAAAAGCTTCCAGTAATTTCTCCTGCTTCCCTTTAATCTCAGAAACCTCGATATGGATTTCGTTTTTGGTTGATTCGATTTTATATTTCATCGCTATTCTCCGCTATTACTCAACACCTTCTAGCGGAGCGGCGGATTTTAATCCACCGCTCCGTAGTGATGGGGTGAAACATCCACACTACTCATGCATTAGCCACGCGCTACTCTTACGCGCATCGGAATGAATGCAATGATTAGACACGTTGGGGTGCAGCAGGAACAAGGCCATAGCGCGCCATGACTGCGAGGAGCTGCGTGCGGTCTGGCGGGCCGCCAGCATTGACGACTTTGGCAACGTCATGGAAGTATTGCGCGCCGATATCGGGAGTTAGCACGATAAGCGCACGCGCGCGCTCAGTATGCGGATTACTGAATCCATGCACCGAGCCTCTGGGTGTGCGCATCCAGTCACCCGGGCGCAAATCCCGTATATCGTTGTCGACCGAGTAGCGCAATGTTCCCTCCAGAACATAGACGCATTCCTCATTGTGGGTATGACTGTGCGGCGGCGGAACGTTTGATCCTGCTGGAACTGTTAATTCGAATACGCCCATTCCAGCGTGGGCCGCTCCGTCGATCAGATACCTGATCTCCATCTGTCCAACCTTGATTACGTCGAGCTGCGTCATGGTCACTTCCTTCGGTCAACTGGTGAAAAAGTTCGTGCCCAACGGGGCGGCGGATAAGCCGCTAGGACGGAAAAGCTGAAGGCTTTGACGGCCGATGTCGGCTTGATCCGCGTGGTTGTACGGCGCGAAGCGCCAAGCAGCCATGCGGATTACAATCCGCCGCCCCGTAGTGCGGGCGCGAAGCGTAGGCACTACGGGGCGCCTAACTCGCGCGCGAAAGGAGGCGCAGCCGACTGGAGTGCGTCCGGTTGAGCCACGTGTTAGGCGTCATCGCGCGATGCCTAAAGTTTCTTGATGCACTCCGCAATTAAATGATTGATCGGAGAACCTTTCGAGAAATAGTTCAGGGCGTAGTTCCTTTCTGCTGCCTTGAGCGAGCGACTTCCCATCGCGGACGCCCACGCCAACCAGTCCGACTGCCCAGTTTTCAGGTATTCTGATCGAATCTCCTTGAGTCCAAAACCCTGCTCTGGAATTTCAAGTACTTTGGCCCTGGCAATCTTGTGATCCGCAGAGAGTTCGAAAAGTCCAAATAGTGCCTCACCATATGAGCCGTGGCCAAGAAGATAGTCCTCGACGATACAGGCCAGCCAGAAGAGTTGATACTCAAGAAAGAAGGCGTCTGTCTTTGTGTAATCTAATATGAGGGATGCAAGCTCAGCCTTCTCCGTAACGGACGCACAAACCGAATGAATATGCTTAGTTAGATTTGGGAACTTTCGAAGCAGAGTTGGAAGTTGCTCAAGAATATCGTCGCTGTGTGACCGCAAGAAATTGAGTATCAGATCGGCATCGAATTCTTCGAGCGAATCATCGCGCAAGAGTCCGAGAAGTCCATTGATCTGCTCCTGATTAAGAAAGTGCTTTACCCCAACTTCTACCTCAACTACCTCAGCGCCAGATACGCCTTCCACAGCCTCGAAATCATCGACTAGTTCAACGAGGGATGCTTGAAGTGTGGATAGTGTTTTCTCCAAATCACCTGACTTTTTGTCGTAGTACGTCTTCGACGGATTGACGTTCAAGGCGTATTGCCCAAGCAGTTGCTGAATGCGTATGAAGTCTTGCCTTAGGACCTCTGGGTCATCCCCAAACAGTGTGAAGTCATCCATGAAGCGCACGAGCATCGGTGACTTAAGTTGTGCAGATAGATCAATGAACTTTAGGAACTCGTTTCCTATCATCTTACAGGGATAGATTCCCTGAGTAAGAAAATCAACGCTTCGACCGGCATTTATATCGCGAAGAAACTTGCCGAACGCATTTGAATCAACCGCAGAAACGCCATCCTTTCCGGCGAACCAGTGACTCAAGTCGTGATGATATATGCTGTTGAAGTAGGATGCGATGTCAAACTTGATGTTGTGTTTAAATTTCTTGCCGCAATCCGCGAGGCATGCCTTGTAGGCGGTGAAAGCAGTGTGGACTGAAATATGTGCGCCGTTGACAAAGCGGTAGCCAAAGCTGCGTCTCGATTCGCTCACTTCCTTGCGAAAGATGGATCTGTTCCTATTGGTCAGGTCGTAGATGAAATACTCAGCAACAGGATCAAGCTTGGTGGTCCTGCGAAGATGCCCGCGCGGCTTAGTTGCGTGTACACGCTGCTGGGGCAAAAAGTTGTCTCCGAGTTGCTTATCGTCCAGAATTTTCTGATAGATGTATTCCTCCAACTCCTTTGCGTGATGTTCAAACATCAGCAGGTTCATCTTCAGCGGGAAGAGTGTCGAGCTGAAGTCGGCCTTGTAGAAGTCTGATGTTGTGGGCATCGGGCATTCCATTCTTTTGATGACGCCTAACGGGGCGGCGGATAAACCGCGAGGACGGAAAAGCCGAAGGCTTTGACGGCCGATGTCAGCTTGATCCGCGTGGTTGTGCGGCGCGAAGCGCCAAGCAACCCGCAGATGGCTATCCGCCGCATCGTTGTCTCGGGCGCGAAGCGTTTGGACTTCTGTCACAAGTATAGCTTCGTAGTGACAAACAAGCAGAGTTCGCCTGATTTTCAGGAAAATTGCGGACCAAACACCAGTCGGAACCCTTGTGCTAACCGGCCATGAGTATCCGAAAATCCGGCGGAGCACACCCCCTCAATCGCGTCCTCGCGAACGTTCCGCCTCGTTCCAATACACCGCCATTTCCTCGCGAACTTTCTCGAAAGTAGCAATGGTATCCAGGGTTTCCTGCCCGCCCTGGGCCACCACGAACGCCAGGAGCGTTTCCAACAGCGCCATGATGGCCACCGCCGACGCGAAATACTGCGGGCTTTGCGTCGGTACAACGAACACATGGTCAGCGAGATACACCAAGGGAGCCGCCACGCTGTCGGTGATCGCGATCAACCTAGCACCACGCGCTTTGGCGTATTCGCAGGCTTGTAGCGTGTCCTTGGCATAAGGCGCGTAGCTCAACGCCAGCACGACATCCCGATCTCCCACCAACGTCAGGTCATCGAACGGCGCGCTGACATGCCGAGGCACCAGGTTCAGGTTCGGCATCGCCATCCGCCCCACATAGAAAAAATAATGGGCCAAGGAATACGAGCTGCGCGAGCCAAGGACGTAAGCTTGTTTAGCCTGTGCCAACTCAAGAGCCGCCTGCTCCAGTTTGTGCGGATCGTTCTCCGAAAAAGTCCGTTGCAAGTTGGACACGCTGGCGGCGGCCATCTGTGCGTACAGCGGCGCGAATCCTTCACCCTGCCCCAGTTGTTGCAACCAGCGCGCCTGACTACTGATGGTGTGCGGACCCTGCTTCAGCGCTTCCCGAAACGGCTGACGCAGGTGATCGTAGGTTGGGTAACCGAGCCATTGCCCAAGGCGCACCAGGGTATTGGGGCTGACCCGCGCTTGCGCCGCCGCGTCGCGGATCGGCAGCAATCCAATCTCATGCGGATGATCCAGGATGAACTTGGCCGCTCGCCGCAACGCCGGTCGCAGTTCGGGCAGTTCCCGTTGCAACCGGGCAATGATGTCCCGGCGCTCGGCATCGGTCATGATGACTTCCCGCTACTGTGCTGGAGTGCCAGAAAAGCGTTGACCGCGACCAGGTGCTCCTCACTGTTATGGCACATCCCCTGGAAACAGGCGCAACGGTCGAGAAAGTCCGGCAGATTCTCGCGCTGGGCGATTTTCAGCAAGCGCTTGGTCAAGCGCAGCGCTTTCGGCGGCTGCCCGGCGATGCGTCGCGCCAGGGCATGAGTCCGTTCCAGCAACTCCGCCTCGGGCGCCACCTCCAGCAATAGCCCCAGCGCCAGCGCCTCATCGGCCTTCACCAAACGCCCGGTCAAGGTCAGTTCAGCGGCGCGCTGATAACCCACCAACCGTTGCAGGAACCAAGCCCCACCGTCACCGGGAATGATCCCCAGATTAAGGAAAGTCTCGCCAAACACGGTGCGCGGCGAACCGATGCGCAGGTCGCACATGCAAGCCAGATCGAAGCCAGCGCCGATGGCCGGACCGTTGACTGCGGCGATGAGAGGAATCTCGGCCTTGTGCAATGCCAGTGGAATGCGCTGAATCCCACGCCGGTAGCGCTCCTCGACCTCGGCCACGTCACCGGCGAAATCGCCGCCGCGATTGGCCATATCCTTGACGTTGCCGCCCGCCGAAAAGGCCGATCCGACTCCGGTCAGCACCAGCACCGAAACCGTCGGGTCGGCATTGGCCCATTCCACCGCGCGCACAATGTCGTCGATCAAATGGGTTCCGGTCAGGGCGTTTCGCACATCGTCACGCCGCATCGTCAAGGTGGCGACTCGGTTGTCGAGCGCCAGATCCGCATCTTGCAGGGTAGGCAGAGTGCTCATGCTCATTGTCTCCTTCAGCCGAACCGATCGAGAATCATACGGGCATCGACCACGGCGTAGCCATCGGGATAGGCCATCAGCGGATTGAGATCGATCTCCGCGATTTCGGGATGCGCCTCGATGAGGTTCGCTACCTTGAGGATCAATTCCACCAACGCTGCCTTGCTCACGCCCGCCGCGCCGCGCGCACCTTCCAGAATCTTGCGGGCCTTGATCTGATTCACCATGGATTCCGCGTCCTGGCGGCTCAGCGGGATCGAACGGAAGGCGATATCCTCCAGGATTTCCACGAAGATCCCGCCCAGACCGAACATCATGACCGGGCCGAAGATCGGATCGCGGCTGACGCCGATGATGACCTCCACGCCTTTGGGCACCATCGGTGTGAGCAGAACACCGGCAATGTCCGCGTCAGCCTGGTAGGCGCGGCACGAGGCCGTGATGTCCGCGTAAGCGGCGCGCAGCGCGTCGCGTCCTTGCAGGTTCAGCTTGACGCCGCCCGCATCCGACTTGTGCAGGATGTCCTTGGACACCACTTTCATGGCCACTGGCCGGTCAAGCCATGCGGGGTCCAGCGTGTCCAGATCGGCGGCACTGGCAATCCAGCATTGCACCGGCACGTCGATGCCATAAGCAGCCAACAGGTTCTTGGCTTCGGGTTCGAGCAGGTCCCGGCCTGCTTGGCACGCGGCGGCAATCATCCGTTGTATCGCCGCATTCGGCGGCACGGGTTCCGCGTGAACGGCGCTGGCATCACGCTGGGCAAACTCGCCGCGCTCGCTCAAGGCGGCCAGCACTTCCACCGCGTGCTCGATGGAGTCGTACACCGGCACACCAGACCCGCGCAACACTTCCAGCGGTTCGGGTTTCAGCGGCGCGTACAAGCTGTAAACGACCAGCGGCTTGTCGCTCTGCTGCTTGATTGCGGCGATTTCCTGGGCCGCGACCCATTCATCGCCGGCCAACTCCTGGGCGAAACGAATGCCGTAGCCACCGAACATGCCAACCAGAAAAACCTGATCGACGTTGCGATCCTGACAGAGTATTTCGGCACAAGTCGCCAGCAACCGGGGATTGGCGTCGGTGCTGCCGGCCACATCGATCGGGTTGGCCAGGGACGCCTGAGGAAACAGCACGGCGCGCAATCGCTCCCGAGTGACGTCTTCCAATTCGGCCAACCGCAAGCCCGCTTCTGAAAGCCGATCGGAGGCGATGGTGGCCTGTCCGCCGCCGTCGGCCAAGACCGCCACGCGCCGGCCAGCGGCCTGTTGCAACAGCCCCAACCCTTCGGCGACCGGCAAGATCTCGTCGGACTTACCGACCACATTGACGCCGGCTTGCCGCAGCACATCGACGGTCATGGCGTAGCTGCCCGCCAGCGCCCCGGTGTGCGAACTGGCCGCTTTCTGGCCAGCCGCCGTGCTGCCCGACTTGTAGACCACGACCGGCTTTTTCCGGGCGGTTTCCCGAGCGACCCGCAAAAACTCGCGGCCATTCTTGAAACCTTCGACATACAAGGTCGCAACCTGGGTGTTCGCCTCTTCGCCCAGATAGCGCAGGTAGTCAGCGAAACCGATGTCGGTCTGGTTACCCGGTCCGACATAGGTGCTGAAACCGATGTGGCCGTTGTGCTGGGCCTCCAACGCCAAGGCCAGCAACATGTTGCCCGACTGCGAAACGATGCCGACGTTGCCGGGCTTGACCGCGTCCAGCGCCAACAGGTTGACCTTCTTGTGCAGATTGAACAAGCCGGAGGTATTGGGGCCGATGATGCGTACCCCGCCGCGCCGCGCCGCTTCCAGGGTTTCCCGTTCCAGTCGGGCGCCGGTCTCACCGGCTTCGCCGAAACCGCTGGCCAAGATCACCGCGCCCTTGACGCCATTTCGGCCGCTCAGTTTGAGAATGCCGGGTAATGTCTTCGCCGGCGTGCAGATCAGCGCCAGATCCACCGGTTCCGGCACCTGTTCGATGGAGGGATAGGTTTTGAGACCCATAATCTCCTCCAGCTTGGGATGGATCGGATAGATCTTGCCGGCATAACCGTCACCGAGAAGACCGACCAGCGCCTTGTAGCCGCGTTTGGTCGGATCGAGGGAAGCACCGATGATGGCAATCGAGTCGGGCGCCAGGAATTGATGCAGCGGACTGCTCATGCTCAATACCCCTTGAATCTTGGCGCGCGTTTTTCGGCGAAGGCATTCACCCCTTCCCGCCAATCTTCGGTCACCGTGCAACTGAACACGCCATCGAGTTCCAATTGCAATTGGGTGGCGAAATCATGACCGGTAGCTTGGTTGAGCAGATTTTTCGCCACGGTCATCGATACGGGCGCCTTACCCGCGAGTTCCAGGGCGAATTGCCGGGCGCGCTCCAGCAGTTCCGCATCGGGATGAACCTGAGTGGCTAGACCGATGCGTTGCGCTTCGGCTCCATCGATGCGGGTACCCAGAAAAAGCAACTCGCGTGCCTTGTTGAGACCGACCAGGCGCGGCAGGATCTGGGTGACGCCCCCACCCACGCTGGTACCGATGCTAACCTCGGGAAAGCCGATTTGCGCGCTCTCGGCCATCAGCATGAAATCGCAGGACACGGCCATTTCCGCCCCCGCACCCAGCGCATAGCCGTTGACGGCCGCCACCACTGGCTTGCTTAGCCGGAAGATCTTCTCGCATACATCGTTGCCGAGTTGTAGATACTGACGCCGCTGATGGGCAGTGCGTTGCCCTGCCCCGTGCTCCTTCAAATCGGCGCCGACGCAGAACGCTCGACCCGTGCCGGTGAGAATGACGGCCCGGATCGCTGAATCGCGTTCAGCCAGCGACAGCGCCATCAGCAATTCGGTGTAGAACTGCTCGACGACCGCGTTGAGGCGGTGCGGGCGGTTGAAGTGAATTTCGGCGTATGGCCGATCCGCTTGATAGATCAGGGTTTCGAAAGTCGGTTTATTCATCGCAATGGGGGCCATGGATAGCCGCATCAGTATTGTAAAGATATAAAAAGTACATTTGTTTTTTCGAAGTATACACAAACTTATTTTCGTGTAAATACATTTGTTCCTTTAATTTAAAAAACATATAAATGTTCTTTTCCTACCGGCACAACCACTTGCGCCGTGGAATTGCTCCTTCCAAGATGCGAATTCCACATATATCTTAAGCACCATGCTTCCCTGCCCATCCTCACGCCGACCGCGACCGAAGCCATGGCCATTGCCGCCCACCAACAAGGAACCCGCCATGAACGACGACATCTCTCCCCGCAAGGAAACCGTGATGCAGGCGGCTGTCGCACACGGGCTACTCGGTGAAAAACATCTGCTGGCGGCCTTCATCGACATGGACGGTATCGAAAAGACCGTGGCGAGTCTGCGGGCAGCGTTCGACGATCATTTCACCCATGCCTTCGCCGCCAAGGCCAATTGTCTGCACCGGGTACTCGCGCTGCTCCGCCAATGCGGAATGGGATGCGAGGTCGCCAGCCCCGGCGAATTCGCCCAAGCCCACCGCGCCGGCTTCCTGCCGCACGAGATCGTGCTCGACTCCCCCGCCAAGACGCTGGGGGAAATCGAACAGGCGCTGCGGCTGGGCATCGCGTTGAACATCGACAACTTCCAGGAACTGGAACGGGTGACGGCGTTGATGGCCACCTCGTCGTCGAATTCCGAGATCGGCATTCGCATCAACCCACAGGTCGGGGTCGGCACCATCGCTGCCACCAGTACCGCCACTCGAACCTCGAAATTCGGCATCCCGCTGGAGGACGCGGGCCAGCGAGCCCGGCTGATTCAAGCCTATATCGAACGGCCGTGGCTGACCGGCGTGCATACCCACGTCGGCTCGCAAGGCTGCTCGCTCGAACTGATCGCCAGTGGGGTCGCCAAGGTGGTGGCCTTCGCGGAGGAGATCAACGCCGCCGTGGGACGCCAACAGGTGCAAGTTCTCGATATCGGTGGAGGTTTACCGGTCAACTTTGCCAGCGACGAGTTCACGCCGAGCTATGACGAATACGCCGCGCTGCTGCGTGCCCACGCGCCGGCGTTGTTTTCGGGTGCCTATCGGGTGATTACCGAGTTCGGGCGGTCGGTCGTGGCCAAGAACGGCTTCATCGCCGCCCGCGTGGAGTACACCAAAACCAGTGGCGACCGGCATATCGCCATCACTCATGCCGGGGCGCAAGTCGCGGCGCGCACGGTGTTCCTACCAGAGATGTGGGCCATCCGCCTGAGCGCTTTCGACGCGCAAGGGCGCTTCAAGCGGGGCGAGAAAATTCCTCAGGATGTGGCGGGTCCGTGCTGCTTTGCCGGCGACATCCTCGCCCACGAACGCCCGCTACCGCTGCTCGAACCGGGGGATTTCATCCTGGCCCACGACACCGGCGCCTATTATTTTTCCACACCCTTCCAGTACAACAGCCTCCCCGACGCCGCCGTCTACGGCTTTCACATCGGAGATGACAACGAAGTGCGTTTCGAACTGCTCAGGGCGGAACAATCCATCGACCATGTCGTGGAAACATCGGGGTTATTCAAATAAAGCCGTATGCTCTTCCCTGGACTTGCTCTCTGCTTCAATTTCTGACCACCAATACGGATCGATTAAAATGCCGGACTACCCGTTCCGCATTCGGGCCGACCAAAAAATCCCCCAATTCTGGACGATGTGAGGCCATGATGATGAGATCGGCACCGATTTCATTGGCCATCCGGATGATTTCCTTATACACAACACCCTCGGCGACAATGTGCTGTACATGCACCTCGGAAGGCACATGCTCCTTGATGAACGCGTGCAGACGCTTGTTGGTGTCCTCCACCATTTTGTTGCCGAAATTCTCGGGAAAATAGCTACCGACCAGTGGCATGCTGAAATCGGGCACCACGGTGACCACATGCAGGCGCGAATTGAATGCCTTGCAATACTCAATGACGGACGGCAATACATTGACCCAAGAACTGTCTTGATTCAAATCGATCGGAAACAGAATGTCTTTATACATGGCGTTCTCCTTCAAGCGGCGGCCAGCGCCGTTTCGCGACCAAGACGTGCCCGTTGTAGTTTGACGATCAGCGCCAGCACCAGGAACGCGGGAATCCACAGCCATTCCTTCCGAGGCTGATCCAGGGGCAATAACACCCCATGGATGCTTTGATCGAACGCCAAACCCGCTTTCTGGGCGGCGCTGCCGAAAGCGACGTTATCGACCAGCAGCTTGCCGTCCTCCTCCAGCACTTCAAGACCGGTGTTCGTCAAGCGCTCCTCGCCCGTGGCACCGTCGCCCATCGGCAACACAGCCACAAAACTACGCGGTTTGCCAACTTCGTCGGTGCCATCGATATGCAAGCGAATCTCCGTGCCCGGCGCCAGCTTGTCAGCTTCCGCCATCAACTCCGTGGGCGCCAGCTCCTGGTAAGGCGGAGAGATCATGTCCATCCAGAAACCGGGACGGAACAGCGTGAAGGCGATCAGCATCAGCAAAATGGATTCATAGAATCGACTTCGGGCAAAGAAATAGCCCTGCATGGCGGCGGCGAACAACAGCATGGCAACGGTGGCCACGACGAAAATAACGATGCCGTGCACCCAATCCACGTTGATCAGCAACAAATCGGTGTTGTAGATGAACAGAAACGGCAGGATCGCGGTGCGCAGGCTGTAGACGAAAGCCACAACGCCGGTTCTGATCGGATCGCCACCGGAAATCGCGGCGGCGGCAAAGGACGCCAAGCCCACCGGCGGCGTCACATCGGCCATGATGCCGAAGAAAAAGACGAACAAATGGACGGCGATCAGCGGGACGATCAAGCCCGACTGCTCGCCCAGGGTGACGATGACCGGCGCCAGCAGCGACGACACCACGATGTAGTTGGCGGTGGTGGGCAACCCCATGCCCAGAATCAGGCTGAGCACCGCCGTCAGGATCAACATCAGCAGGATATTGCCGAGCGACAGAATTTCCACCAGATCGGCCAACACCAGACCGACGCCGGTCTGGGAAACGGCGCCGACGATGATGCCGGCCGTCGCCGTGGCGATGCCGATGCCGATCATGTTGCGAGCACCGGCGATCAGTCCTTCGACCAGATCGTCGTAGCCGTGGCGAATGGCCGCGCCGAAATGGCCTTCGCCGCGAAACAACGCGAACAATGGCCTTTGGGTGAGCAGGATGAACACCATCAGCATGGTGGCCCAGAAGGCGGACAGGCCTGGCGACAAGCGCTCAACCATCAAACACCAGACCAGCACGATGACCGGCAGGATAAAGTGCAAGCCAGACATGACCGTCGGCTTGGTCTCGGGCAGATGGACCACCGGCGCGTTGGGATCGTCCAACTCCAACACGGGATACCGCGAGCCGACCCAGACCAGCGCCACGTAGACCACCGCCAGCAGCAGCGAAATCACCCAGGTGGCGGCATCGCCCAAGGCCGGCTTCAACCAACCGATGCCGTAATAGACCGCCATGGCCAGAATGGCGGTGGCGATAAATCCGAACAAGGTGCCAATGATGCGCTGCAGCCAGGGCTTGATCACGCCGGGTCTCGGCAAACCCTGCATGTTGGCCTTCAAGGCCTCCAGATGAACGATATAAACCAGGGCGATATAGGAAATGATGGCTGGAACGAAGGCATGTTTGATGACTTCGAGATAGGAGATGCCGACATATTCCACCATCAGGAAAGCAGCCGCGCCCATCACCGGCGGCATGATCTGGCCGTTGACCGAGGAAGCCACTTCGACCGCGCCGGCCTTCTCCGCCGAAAAACCGACCCGTTTCATCATGGGAATGGTGAAGGTGCCGGTGGTCACCACATTGGCGATGGAGGAACCCGAGATCAACCCGGTCAAGCCCGACGCCACGACGGCCGCCTTGGCCGGACCGCCGCGCATATGCCCCAGCATGGAAAAAGCCACTTTGATGAAATAGTTGCCCGCGCCCGCCTTGTCCAGCATCGCCCCGAACAGCACGAACAGGAACACGAAACTGGTGGAGACGCCGAGGGCGATGCCGAACACGCCTTCGGTGGTGATCCATTGGTGATTGACCACCGCGTTCAGGCTGGCGCCCTTGTGGGCGATGATCCCCGGCATGTAAGGACCGGCAAAGGTGTAGCCCAGAAACAGCATGGCCATCACCATCAGCGGTGGACCCAACGCCCGTCGCGTCGCCTCCAACAACAGGACCATGCCGACGCAAGCCACGATCACATCCTGGGTGTTGGGCGCGCCGGGCCGCTGCGACAGCTCGTTATAGAACAGGAACAAGTAGCTGGCGCAAAAGGCGCCCACCGCCGCCATGATCCAGTCTTGCAGGGGAATGTAATGCCGCGGCGAGCGCTTCAGCGCGGGATACCCCAAAAAGGCCAGGAACACCGCAAACGCCAGATGGATGGAACGGGTTTCGGTGTCGTTGAATACGCCAAAGCCGACCATGAAGGGTAAAGGTGACGCGATCCACAATTGGAACAAAGACCAAGCGGCGGCCACGCCGAGCAGAATCTTCCGTGGTATGCCTCCCGGCGATCGGGCACCGGTATCCGCTTCGGCCACCAGGTCCTGCAGTTCCTCCTCCGACATCGCCGATTTTTTATCAACTTGCTCACTCATCAAGGTCCCCTTTACCCGGCAACGCGCGCGGGTCGGTGGTGGATCAATGGCTTGGAAAACGAATACGGATCATCGTCCGGGAAAAGACGATGCGGCTTTCGCGAGTCTGGTGGCTTACAGCCAGCCTTTTTCCCGATAGTAGCGCAGTGCCCCGTCGTGCAATGGTGCCGAAAGCCCGTCCTTGATCATGCCCGCTGCTTCCAGATTGGCGAACGCTGGATGTTGCTTCTTGAAATCGTCCAGATTTTCGAACACCGTCTTGACCAAAAGGTAGGCAGTGTCGGGGCTCAGCCTGGTGGAGGCAACGACCGTGGCCTTGACGCCGAAGGTGCCGACCGGTTTCGGGTTGCCCTTATAAGCGCCGCCGGGCACCTGGGTGCGGGCATAATACGGGTTATCGGCCAGCAGGCGGTCGACCACCGGTCCCGTTACGGGCACGATGAAGGCATCGCACAGGTTGACGGCCTGAGCCACGGATGCATTCGGGTGCCCCACGACGTAGACCATGGCCTGTACGCGATCATGGCAAAGCGCCAGGGATTGCTCGGAGGCCGACAGCTCGTTGGCCAGGGAAAAGACGTTCTTATCCCAACCCTTGGCCGCCATGAGCACCTCCAGGGTGGCACGCTGGCCGGAGCCGGGGTTGCCGATGTTGACTCGTTTGCCCTTAAGGTCATCGAAGGATTCGATGCCGGCATCGCGGCGGGCCACCACCGTAAAGGACTCCCCATGGACGGAAAACAACGCCCGTAGGTCGGTATCCGGTCCCACCGCTTCGAATGTCCCAGTACCGTTGATGGCATGATATTGCCAGTCGGACTGTACGATGCCGAGTTGCTGCTTAGCGGCCCGAATTTGCCGCAAGTTATCAATGGAACCATCCGTGGGCAGCGCCTTGCAGACAACGCCATGCTGGGCGGTTTCAGCATTCAACAGTCGACAGATGGCCTGCCCGACCTGAAAGTACACGCCAGCGCGGCTGGCGGTTCCGATGGCGATCTCTTCGGCCTGGATCGGCCGCGCGACACCAATTTCCAGGACCAGCGCAATCGAGACAATAACAATGCTGGTTAACCGCCTCGCTTTCATAGGGTATCCCCCGTGATTGCATCAGAACACGAGTCAAACACCTACCGCGTTCCACGTTAAAGAGATTGACTGAACGGGCAACCCTCCCGGTCGCCCGCCCGTCGGCCACGTGGTTACTTAACCCAGCCTTTTTCCTTGTAATACTTCACGGCGCCATCGTGCAGGGGCGCGGACAGACCGTCCTTGATCATGTGGGCCGGATCCAGGTTGGCAAAGGCCGGATGTAGCTTCTTGAAGCGATCGAAATTGTCGAATACGGCTTTGACGACTACATAGATCGTGTCATCGGGGGTCTTGGTGGACGATACGAAGGTCGCGGTCACACCGAAGGTCTTGACGTCTTTGTCGCTACCTGGATACATACCACCGGGAATGACGGAGACAGCGTAGTAAGGATAAGTTTTCACCAACTTATCCACTTCCGGGCCAGTGACGGGCACCACAATTGCGTCGCAAGAGGAAGCGGCTTCCTGGATGGAACCGTTCGGATGGCCGACCACATAGACCATGGCGTCGATCTTGTTGTCGCACAGCGCCTGGGCCTGCTCCGCCGCCTTCAGTTCGGAGGCCAGTTGAAATACGCTGGTATCCCAACCTTTTTCCTTCATCAACGCATCCATGGTGGCGCGCTGGCCGGAACCGGGATTGCCGATATTGACCCGCTTGCCCTTGAGGTCGTCAAAGGTCTTGATGCCGGAGTCCTTGCGCGCCACCACGGTGAAGGATTCGGGATGCACCGCGAATACCGCGCGCAACTCCTTGAAAGGTCCCGCCGCTTCGAAATCGCCCTCGCCTTTCAGCGCCTTGTATTGCTGATCGGACTGAGCCACGCCCATGTCCTGTTCTCCGGCCCTGATCGCATTCAGATTGGCGACCGAACCACCGGTGGACGGCGCCGTGCATTTGATGCCGTGTTTGCTCTGTTCACGATTGACCAGCTTGCAGATGGATTGGCCCACAACGTAGTAGACGCCGGTCTGACCGCCGGTACCGATAGTGACATACTTCTCCTCGACGGCATTCGCGCCATTCAAGCTCAGCAACAGGGTTGCGGATAAAGCCGCGGTTGCAAATCTTTTCATAGTGACCTCTCTCTTTGGGTAGTGAAAGCGAACTTATCGCCCGGTTTGACCGCACTGGATAGTAGGGCCGATTAAATGAACCATTCGAGAAAGTGGAAAATCAACTGGCTGACGAACCACTAATTTCTCAATCATAATAATAAGTTATAAATATATAGTAGAAGAGACCTGATTTGTCTAATATTTTTTGGCTTAATGTTTTTCGTTGTTTTTTGGAAAATTACAACGAAAAAACAAACCTGCGAATCCATTAAAAAATGACATGACTATGCTGATTTGATTCTCCGAGAACCGACAATCCCAGCAATCCGCCATACTTATTCACGCAATGATTCCCATTCGATCACACCGCGCCCATCTGGCGGAAACCGGGCGAGAGAACCGGTTCAGCCCCCATCTGCGACGTCACCCTTGTTCCATAACTGACAATCGCTCTCTTCCTCCTGTGGCAAACACCACAGACCGTTCTGCTCTCTGCAATAAAAATTTTTTTAATCAATTGCTTATCTATTGGTCTTTATCAGGCACGGTGGTTGCTAGGGGATTTGTGCCGCCCGCTTCCGGGCGGTGGCGGGTTGACGCCCGCTTTTCGACGATTTCGCCGCTTCGGGGGATATCCATGGAATCGAACAGCCGACCAACAGCCGCGGGCGATGCACCGGCGCTCCATCCCTGCTACTCCCCGGCAGCGCACCGGCATTTCGCCCGCTTGCATCTGGCGGTCGCGCCGAAATGCAACATTCAGTGCAACTACTGCAATCGTAAGTATCATTGCAGCAATGAATCACGCCCCGGCGTGGTGGCGGAGCTGCTGGAACCGGATCAGGCGATTCGGAAAGCGCTGGCGGTGGGCGCGGCGATCCCTCATCTGGCGGTGATCGGCGTGGCCGGGCCGGGCGACCCGCTGGCCAATCCCGAACCAGTATTCACCACCTTGCGGGAACTGCGGGAACAAGCGCCCGACCTCTTGTTGTGTCTGTCCACCAACGGACTGGCGCTGCCGGAACACGCCGACACCTTGGCGGAGCACGGCATTCATCATGTGACCATTACGATCAACTGCGTCGACCCCGACATCGGCGCCCAGATCTATCCGTGGATCGTCTGGCGGGGCCGCCGGCTGCGGGGGCGCGAAGCAGCCGCCACATTGATCGAGCAACAACTACGCGGCCTGGATTTGCTCGTGGCGCGCGGCGTGCAGGTCAAGATCAATTCAGTGCTGATTCCGGGCATCAATGATACCCACATCCCGGAAGTCAACCGCATCGTCCGGGAAAAAGGCGCGATCCTGCACAACATCATGCCGCTGATCGCCCGCCCGGAGCACGGTACCCATTTCGGGCTCACCGGCCAGCGCGAGCCGACCACCGAAGAATTGGAGGCAACCCGCGCCGCCTGCGAGAGCGACGAAGGCATGATGAGTCACTGCCAACAATGTCGCGCCGACGCCACCGGCCAGTTGGGCACGGATCGCAGCGGCGAATTCACCATGGACAAGGTCGAAGCGATGACGGTGGACCCGCAAGCGGCCATGGCCAAACGGGCCGCGGTGCGCGCGGCCATCGTCCGCCGGCTGGAACAACCGCCGCTACCGTCGGCTCCACCGATCCGATCGACGGTAGTCACCCCGATACGCCCCCAGACTCTCGGAGAAACGCTGCGTATCGCGGTGGGTAGTCTGAACGGCCACACGATCGACGCTCATTTCGGACACCTGCGGGAACTGCTGATTTACGAGGTCTCCGCCGTTGAAAGTCGCCTGATTGAACGCCGCGAAATTGCCCGTTACTGTCATGGCGCCACCACCTGCGGCGATTCGGAAGACGCCATGGCGGGGGCGATCCGTGCCCTGCACGATTGCGCGGCGATCCTGTGCTCGCGGGTCGGGTTCACGCCCTGGCGGGCGCTGGAAGACGCCGGCATCCAACCCAACAGCGAACACGGCGGCGAAGGGATCGAAGACGCGCTTCGGGCCATGCATCGGGAATGGCGGACCAGCGGGCGATTGACCGCACCGCCGCGCGCGGCGCAACCCGCAAGCGCATGAGCAAACCCATCAACCACTACGACGTCCTTTCTGGAGAGAGATAAACGCATGGCCAAGGCACAACTAAGCTTCGCCGATATTGGAGTTACGATCACGGTACCAGCCGGCACTCGGGTCATCGAGATTTCGGACAAGCTGAATTCCGGCATCGTTTATGGCTGCCGCGAAGGCGATTGCGGAACCTGCCTGATGAAGGTAACGCAAGGCATGGAAAATTTGAGCGAACCTTCGGCACTAGAAGCCAAGATACTGAAGGAACACTTCGCCGGCCGGGATACCCGCCTTGCCTGCCAAGCCCAAGTCCTGGGTGGTGAGATTGTGGTACGTCCAGCCTAAAACTTTTAGTGCTTATGGGGGATTCAGCGATGCCATTGATTACTTTTTCACATCCCGAACATGGGATCAAAACCGTTTACGCCGCGGCCGGCAGCCATACCGAGACGATTCTGAAAATTGCCAAGGACAATCAGATTCCGATTGCCTTCGATTGCCAGGATGGTGAATGTGGTACTTGCCTGGTGAAGGTGTCGAGTATCGATAAAAAACCCCGGATGAGCGGCCCACCCACGGAAAAGGAAAGGAATCTGCTGAAGGAATTGGGCAAACTGACCGATGAGGATATCAGCCGTATCCTGGTGGACGACATTCCGCCACCGTGGCGGCTGGCCTGTCAGATGATCGTGCGGGACGAAGAAATCCTGGTCGAGTATTGACGGTCACTGCCCATGGAATGGTCGTCGCGGCCGGAACCGCTTACCGCTCCCGTCAATCCCGATCCTCGGGGGGAGCTGTATCGCATCCTGATGAGCCATCGGTGTGGCTTGCCCAACGACGATACCTTGGCGCGGATGCTGGCAACCCAAGCCGTGGGTGGCGGAACGCTGCCCATGGGCCTAGGGCTGGAATCCGCCGACTTCGACACCTTGCTGGCACGGCATTTCCCTGGCGCTTCCCGGCCAATCATCCCACCGCGCCCGGCGCCGCGCTGGGATTCTCGGTTGGTGGAAGAGCTGGGCGAACTGATCAACTTGCTGCAACTGTATCGGGCCGGGCGAGATGAATCCGAGCGCTGGCTGAGCGTGATCGTCGCCACCGGCTGCATGAGCAACGATCACCTCTGGGAGGATCTGGGCTTGTGGTCGCGGCGGGACTTAAGCGAATTGATGCAACGCAACTTCCCGACACTGGCGGCGAAAAACGACCACGATATGAAGTGGAAGAAATTTCTTTACAAGCAACTGTGCATTCAGGAAGGCGTTTATCTCTGCCGCGCGCCCTCCTGCGCGGTTTGTTGCGACTATTCCCAGTGTTTTGGCCCGGAAGAGTGACGCCGGAGACCGAATCGCCATTGTGTTATCCTAAGCCCAAATTCGCTGCTCTTCACCTACTCCGCAGTCTTTTGGGAGCACCGCCATGGATTACACGATTCG
>Ga0209607_1001323_pt1 | contig 20856 bp, 12 predicted proteins | sample AD_UKC117_MetaG_FD_184413 | JGI IMG/M metagenome (GOLD analysis project Ga0209607, IMG submission 184413) | Active sludge microbial communities of municipal wastewater-treating anaerobic digesters from Hong Kong - AD_UKC117_MetaG (SPAdes)... | ecosystem: Engineered > Bioreactor > Anaerobic >... | reverse complement strand
TGGCTCCTTTTCCGGCGCGCCGCCACAGTCATCTCATGCGCGTCCGGCCCGTCATCATGCGGAGCCTTCGGAAAGAGCCGCAGCTGATCCAACAATTGCGTGTGTCGCCCACGGAATTGAAGCGTTCCTGAGCGCACGGTGAGTTTCATCGTGGTTCGCTCCATATAGATTCAATGGCGTTGAGCACTCGGGCACCAAGCACTCATGCCGGCACACCCTAACTATACCCTAACACTGGCGTCGGCGCCGCGCAAAATTCCAAACGGCCGCCCAATTTGAGCGGCGCGACTTTGTGAATTCCTCTCAGGGATGGGCGCAAGCACTCCAGCGCATTCGAGTTGGGGGTAAATCGGGTTTTGGAACGCGCAACGAGTTTATTCACCCAACAGCGGCCCGCCCCGTCGTCGTCATGGGTAATTCGTCGATGGTCGACACGTCACGAATAACAATCTGCTCGCCCGCCGACTTCGCCGCTTGGATTACTCTCCGTTCGCCCGAGTCGGTGTAACGCGAATACGGTGTTCAGAGTACCGCTCGGCGAGAACCTTTATTGCGTCTTCGGTGCTCTTGCCCCATTGTGATGACAGCGCGTACGTCCGGCCATTGGCGTGAACAAGTTCCTCGTCGTCGCAGAACCAACGCCGAGCATTGAACTTCTTGCCAATGGACTTCGCATCGATCGTCGCCCGAGCGATGAACTGCTCTGAATTCAGCTCACCATCCGCGACCCACCCGATTCGATCGGAACGCCAGTAGATGAGTTTCGCGATCTCTTCCGCCGACTCGCCCTCGTCCAAAAGCGACTTGCAGATCAGCAGAATCGCGCGACGGCGGATGCGACCTGCGTGGACAATGGCGCCGATCGACACATCAAGTCTTGCAAATCACGTACTGGATTTCTGTGACTTACGTTCTCGTTGGGCTTTCTCCGTGATCTGCACCTGATACTCGGCCGCCTCGGGTAACGGAATCACCTGTTTCACATCCATCAGAACGCGCCCGTCAAGCGCGTATGGTCTCAGCCGGACACACGTCACATCCACATCCTGCGCGTTGAGCCAATTCACCGACGTCGTGAGTTCCTCGGAAAAGTCCGCGGATACGAGGACGATCCGGGCATTCTGCGCAAAGGCGGTCTCGTCCGGCTCCTCCCACTCGAGGAACGTCAGGATCGCCTGCTCGGCATCACCTTCGATCTCATTCTGCTTCTGAAAGTGCGAGCGAGCGGAAACCGCCTGCTCAAACGTCATTCTTGAGACCATCGCGGCACATCGACTCGCCTGGAGCTCCATGTGACCGCCGTCTTCGGAGCGTGTCAACTCGATGACGACCAAGTCCCCATTCTTGTCGAGTCCGAGGAGGTCAATCCATCGCCTGCTATCCTCCGACTGCCCGAATTCCACTGAGATGCTCATCGTGTCGGGCAAAAGCAATTTCGACGTTTGTACGAAGCAAACGATGCAAGTCCGCCCGTTCCCTTATGCATTGGGACCAGAAACTAGCGCTGTGCACTTTGACGATCTGGACTGGATTCAATTCGAAGATTGCCATTCCGATTTTCCCTTCTGAACGGCGATTACCTACGCTTCAAGCCCCGAATTCATGTATTCCTGACCGTCGAAACCCAAACAATCTCAATTGACATAAGCTCCCCCACACCGTTCGTAACGCGAGCCCGCTCCAGCGTGCGACGTGTTAAGTTATGCAATTGCCGGCGAGTGTTGACCGTACATTCGCCAAGTCTTTTTTGATCATGACTTAGCGACAGTGTCACCGATCGATGTCTGGACAAAACGGACATTTTCTAGAGCAGATTTCATTTCAGCCTAGCGCGATCGCAAATCATGTAGTAGGCTGATCTTCGAGACATGGAGGTCAGTTTCATGAAAGCGTATTCGATGGACTTTCGACGGGCGGTTGCTCGGGCGTATGAAGAGAGCGGCTCGTCGTTGAATGTGGCAAAGTTGTTTGGGTGCAGTGAATCCTGGGTTCGGCGTTTGATGCAACGATATCGAGAGACCGGGTCGCTCGAACCCCAGCCGCACTTCGTACCGAGCAACAGCAAGTAGACTGATCGCGATCTGGACAAGATCGAGAAGCTCATCCGCAAACAACCCGACATGACGCTGGCTGAACTCGCTGACGCGCTGAACAACAAAGTCAGCGTTCCCACCGTCTGGCGCGCGACAAAAACGCTCGGCATGACACTAAAAAAAAGTCCGTCTACGCCGCCGAACAAGACCGGCCGGACGTCAAGGCGGCGCGGTCAAAATGGTTCGACCAATTCAGCGACGTCCGACTGAATCAGCTTGTGTTTATTGACGAATTCGGCGCTGCAACAAACATGGCGAGGCGATATGCAAGAGGTCTGCGCGGCGAACGCGTGGTCGGCAAAGTTCCTCACGGTCATTGGAAATTGTTGAGCACGATCGCTGCGATGGACGTCCGTGGAATCGTGACGGCGTGTTCATTCGAAGGGGCGACGGATACCGCCATGTTCATTGCGTTTGTCGAACGATTCCTGCTGAAGAAACTCAAGCCAAAGCAGATCGTCATCATGGATAACTTGTCGGCGCACAATTCGCCACACGTGGACCGACTCATCGAATCCGTCGGCGCAAGAGTCCTGCGGCTACCGCCGCACTCACCGGATTATAACCCGATAGAAATGGCGATCTCGAAAATGAAGTCCGTCTTACGCCGCGAAGGCCATCGCACAATCGACGCCTTGAACATCGGACTGAAACATGCGATTGAAGCGATTCAACCTACAGACGCCATCGCCATGATGAAACACTGCGGCTATTCCGCTAGCTTCATTTGAAAATTGCTCTAGCGTTCGATTCCGAATCATCTGATGATCACGGCGTCGCAGCACTCGAGATTCACGGCCAATCGTAACCTAATTCTGGAGCTATGCGGCGCCAGTGAATACACATGTCGTGCATATCGAGGCAATCACGACATACTCGAATGAACAATAACCATCTCGAGCGGCACGATTCTTCTCCAATCGCCGCGCAAGGTATCCTGGATTCAGCTCACTACTTTGGTTTCATTTGGACCTGATACGTTGGTATTTGGGCGGTGTCGGTGCTTTGGCGCGGGTTCGCGAAAACCTAGAGGAATGCAGCCAGCCGCGCGGTAGCGACAAGTCCGCTGGCGGGGCGGAGATACGCGCGAAGCTCCACCACCACGGCAGTTAACCGCTGGCTCAATCGAATTCGTAAGAAAGGGGTTACCTCCGGGGGTACCTCACACTCGTAGGTTCCTCTCCAAAATCGGCTTGTAGTGTGTCGTTTTTGTCGGGTTTTCGGGGGCAAGAAATTCGTAACTCTTGGCAAGGCAAGCAGTTATGGGCGACGAGGTCCGTTACGGGTGACTTGGCGATTCAGGCGACGAGTCACGCACCAGAATCCGCGACGCAACTGGCGCGAAATCGCTCGATTCATCTCCGGTTCTGGGGGCCGACTTGCATCGTTTGGTTAACTTTCGGGGCGCTTTCTGAGCGTCGGCGGTTGTAGCCGACGGACAGTCATCGTGCATATGGCCGATTGAAATCGTGGCGACGTTCCAGCGGTTGCCGTTCGTCGAATTGAGCCATCTGATCGGCCGGTGTGAATGTTAGTCGGAGGCTTGAAACAGATCTGAGAAGTGATGCCATTGAATGGCGCGTGCAGCGTCGATCGGAATCGATCGAATGACCCGCTCGCGGATATTCGCGACTCGATCCGGTTCGCAGAGGATGACTTCCTGGATCTGTGGCGCGAACATCCGCAACCTGACGATTTGCGAGACACGTGCGCGGGAGACACCGATCTGCCGGGCGATTTCGGCGTAGTCGGTGAGGTGGCTCGATCCAACGGCTCGATGGATTGGGTAGGCGAGGACAAACTACTTTTGTCAAAGAGGGGATCTACTACGATGTCGAATTCAAACGTGACTCCACGCCTCCTCGCGACATGGTTTGGCCGCCGCGCTGTGCATCCTGGGTGTTGAAGTCCTTGTTCAGACCGACGCTCGTCGAATTGCGAGGATAGATGGCGAATCGGACCGGGACATCGGCATCAGGAGTTTGCGATGGCTTCGGCTTCCGGCGCCTGCCCATCGATGTGCCGCCCTTCCGCCGCCGGACGAATCTGAAGAAGAGGTAGCCACTCCACTTGGCGCCGGTGACCGCGAAGCCCCCTACTCCCACCACGCGTGTGTCGAGAGTCATCCGACGTCCAGGATCATGCGACCAGCCGAACTTTCTTATTGTTTTGTCGAATCCCCTGAACACAGGGCTGGAACGACAGGAGCCGGTCGCCACCAAGGATCTGTTGCGGCGACGCCTCGCTCAGTTCCCCAGTAACGCGTCGATGAAGACCGAGATATCGCGCGCGTCAACAACGCCGTTCAGATCCTGATCGGATCGATCCAGGTCTTCCTGCATGACGGGTTGGCCGAGAAGAACCTGAACGAGTCGCCCGGCGTCCTCCAGGCATACGACTCCATCGCCGTCGATGTCGCCTCGCAATGTTGCCTTGAAACGCCAAGTGACGTCGTCCGGCAGGTCTGCGCTGACGAATATCTCGTCGTGACCATCCCCGGTTACATCGGCGCCGAAAATCAGGCCCGGCCCCGGATTGAGTGTCGCAATCAACCTCGGTGGACCGAAGGCGCCATTTCCATCCAGGTTTTCCGACCAGACGAGTTCATGCTCATTCGGATCGCCGGCCAGGACATCAGGATCACCGTCGCCATCAACGTCAATCGCAGCCAGGAGCGTCGTCTCCGCAGTCCCCATCTGAACTGTGGGTTTCGGCTGCAGGTTTGCGTCGCCAAGTGGATTCGCGAACCAGCCAAATTCGCCATTTCTGAACCCGGCGACGAGGTCCGGATGACCATCCGAATCAATGTCCGCGACGACCAGCCCGCCAACCGACCACGGCAGCTCATCAGCGAGATCGAGTTTCCCTGAGAACGTTCCCATGCCGTCCAGGTTCTCATACCAAATGATGCGCCTCGTCGCGCTGCCGTTGAAGCTCACGACATCGACATCGGAGTCCCCGTCGAGGTCCACCAGACAGACTGAATTGCTGAACAGGATGTTCGTTCCGATCGTCAGCGGCGGGCCGAATGAGCCGGCCCCGTCCAGATTGAAGATCAGGTCGATGCGCCGATCAAAACTGTAATAACACGCGATGTCGAGGTCACCGTCGCCGTCGACGTCTCCCGTTGCGAGTGTAAGCGGGCGACCTGACGCGTCGGTCACGAGATTGGCGCCGCCGAACACGCCCATCCCCAGGTTCTGATACCAATTGACTGCCGAGCTCCCCGGGCATATCGCGACGAGGTCCATGTCGCCATCGCCATTGATATCCGCCGCAACGACGTCCACCGCCTCGAGGCAGGCGCCATCAATCTCGATCGATGCGGCGGGTGTGGCGAACCCGTCGACGTTCTCGATCAGGGCGATCGAATTAAGGGCGTACGATGCAACAACGAGATCGACGTCGGCATCTCCGTCAAAGTCCCCCGATGTGATCGACCGAACTCGATGAGGGCTTTCTGTGGAAACGATGTTGCCCACCAGCACCGTTTCGGCGTCACAATCATCGGGAATCCCGTTGGCGTTGCAGTCTCCCGCCAGGACATCGCACTCGTCGGGAATGCCGTTGCCATTGCAGTCGTTGTCGATCAGATCGCACTCATCGGGAATCCCGTTACCGTTGCAGTCGTTCCCGCTCAGCTCGCACTCGTCGGGGACATGATTGTTGTTGCAATCCATCGCGATTCCGTCAGCGGTCTCGCAGGCGTCGACAAGACCGTTGGCGTTGCAGTCGTTGTCCAGGAGGTCGCACCCATCGGGAATCCCGTTGACATTGCAATCATCGGACAGCCCCGCAAGGACCTGACAGATGTCAACGACGCCATCCGAATCACAGTCTCGCTGCAGAATCTCGCAACGATCGAGGACGCCGTTACGATCGCAGTCCGCCGCGCCGTTGGCGATATCGCAAATGTCAGGAATGCCATTCGCGTCGCAGTCGGCGGGCGACTCACATTCGTCCGGAACGCCGTTCTCATTGCAGTCGGCGCCGTCAAGCTCGCACGCATCCGGAACGCCGTTGCCGTTGCAGTCGTTCGCGAGATTGGGATAGTAGATCACGCGATTGTCCGCCAGCGAGACAGACGCGATGTCCAGATCGCCGTCACCGTCAAGATCCGCCGCCCTCGCGTCACGCGGATCATTCGCCGGAGTCAGCACGAGTGTTCCCGGCGAGTAGTTCTGCTGCCCGTCGAGATTCTCATACCATGTGATCGTGTCCGCATCCACGCTGACGGCAAGGACGTCGAGATCACCGTCCCGATCAAGGTCGATGACGTCAATCCGATCAACTTCGCCGCTCACGTCGTCAATGACGTTCCGCTCTCCGAAGGAGCCGAGTGCGTCCAGATTTTCGTACCACGAGATATACGGCATGAATTTCGCGCAGACGATGATGTCCATGTCACCGTCCTGATCGATATCCGCCAGGGAAACATCGGATTTCGCGTTACCCGTTGCGACGACGTGCATCGTGTCGAATGATCCGAGACCGTCCGTATTTTCGTGCCACGCGAGTCGGCTGCCGTTTGTCTCCGCCGAAACGACATCAATGTCCCCGTCGAGGTCCATGTCCGCCAGGGCCACGACGCCGACGGTGTTCGCGTCCATGCTGATCAGCTTCTCCGCCGAATAGCCTGACGCGCCCCTCTCGTACCAGGTGATGCGATCCTGCAGGCCCGCGATCAGATCCGTGTCGCCGTCGCCGTCGACATCGCCCGCGGCGATGGAATTCACGCCATCGGCCCGATAGCTGACAACGCGCGGGCCCGCGAAGTCGCCCAGCCCGTTCATGTTTTCGTAGAGGACAATCCTGTCTGACGGCGGGCCCTGGTACCCGACGACGACGTCGTTGTCGCCGTCGAGATCGATATCCACCACGACCAACGCGTGAACATCCAGTGAGTAGGTCGCGATTTCAAAGGCGCTGACAAACGGAATCGGGGCGCCCGTGTTGGGATACCACCGCACCTTCGGATTCACGCCGGCGCTCGTCAGGAGGTCTGGGAGCGTGTCACCGTTCAGGTCGGCAAGCTCCATGTACAGGAGCCCCGACGCGCTCGCGTCAACCAGCAACGGAACGAACTGCGGCTCGGTCTCAAGCGAATCCGAGACGCCATTCTGATTGCAGTCGCCCCCCGCGATCTCGCAGCTATCCAGGACGCCGTTCCCGTTCGCGTCGTTTTCGGAGAGCTCGCAACTATCGGGCACACCGTTCCTGTTGCAGTCGATCTCGCCCGCCGCGATATCACAGATGTCCGGCAGGCCGTTGTTGTCGCAGTCCTCCGCTGATTCGCAGTTATCCGGAACGCCATTCTGGTTGCAGTCGTTACCCGACAGCTCGCACGCGTTTGGTATCCCGTCGTTGTCGCAATCGGCCCCGGCCGCCTCGCAGAGATCCGGGACGCCGTTCTGGTCGCAGTCCGCGGAAGTGTCCTCGCAATTATCCGGCACTTGGTTTCCGTTGCAGTCGTTGGCAACGTTCCGGAGCCAGTCAATCACGCCAGTGGCCCCGTAGGTGTGGATCAGATCGGCGGCGCCATCCCGGTCGATGTCCGCCACGAGCATCTTTCCGTATTGCGCGAGGAAATTCGGCGTCGAAAAGGCGCCGGCGCCGTCAATGTTCCGGAACCACGACAGGCTGACGTTGGCCCTCGAATCCACCAGCAGGTCCGGTCGACCATCGCCGTTGATATCCGCGGCCTGAATCCCATTGATCGCGGTCAGCTCCGGAATGATATCGACGGAGGGGGCGAAGGGCGCTGCGCCGCCAACAGAACGAAGCCATTGCGTACGATCGTTCGCGGTCGACACCGCGATCAGGTCTCCGTATCCATCGGAATCGAGATCGGCGATCGCGATCACATCAATGTCATCAGCGTCGTCGATGATCTTCCGCGGACGCTCAAACTGGCCACCGCCGCTGAAGTTGCGATACCAGACGACGTCGCTGCCGGAGATCGTCAACGCAACGATGTCCATTCGGCCATCACGGTCAACGTCGAGCGGCTTAAGGTCAGCGATATTACTGATCGTGTAGTCAATGGTCTGTGGCAAGCCGAAATTCAGTGGCGACGCGCCGTCATTGGGAAGCCATGCGATGTTCACGCCGTTCGCCGACGATATCGCCGCGATATCCAGGTCGCCGTCGCCGTCGAGGTCCACAATCTCGACCCCGGGCAGGCCGAAACCGCCGGAGGCAATGAGACTGCGCGGGAAGAACACGCCGGCGCCATCGGCGTTTTCGTACCAGCCGAGTGATGTGTCTGACGCGTCCGTCGTGACGAGGTCGACGTCCCCATCGCCATCGAGATCGGCAATTCGCAGGGCGAGCGCCCCGCCCCCGGGGTTATCGATCACGCTTGCCGCGGCAAACTGACCCGCGCCGAGATTGGCGTACCAGCTGAGGACGCCAGATTCGTGCAGGACGACGATATCTGGGAAAAGATCCCCGTTGATGTCGGCGGCGGCCCATTCGCTCACCGGTCCGAATGTGTCGTCAATGAAGCTGGGCGTGAAGAGGACCTGTGTCTCGCAGTCGTCAACCAATCCGTCGCCGTCGCAGTCCGCCTGGCAATCGTCAGGAACACCGTCGGCGTTGCAGTCGTTCAGTTCGAGTTCGCAGAAATCCGGTATGCCATTCGAGTTGCAGTCTTCCGTGGATTCGCATTCGTCGAGAACGGCATTCTGATTACAGTCATTCCCGCTCAGCTCGCAGATATCCGGCACGCCGCTGTTGTTGCAGTCGTCCGGCGATTCGCAATCGTCCGGCAATCCGTTCCCGTTGCAGTCGTTTTCGGAAAGCTCACAGACATCGGGGACTCCGTCGTTGTCACAGTCGGCGAGAGACTCGCAGGAATCGAGGATGCCGTTGTTGTTGCAGTCCTCGAAGGGCAGGTCGCAGGCGTCGGGGCGACCGTCGCCGTCGCAGTCGTTGCTCGTGTTCTCAAACCAGACGACGGAGTTGATCGGGGACCAACTGGCGACGAAATCGAGGTCCCCATCCCGATCGATATCGCCCGTGCAAACGCCCCTGGCGTTCATCGCGTCGGCGCGGAGGATGCGCCGCACATCGAATCCGAGTGACGGGCCGAGGTTTTCGATCCAGATGATCAGGTTGTCGTCGTAGTCGCTCGCGACGACGTCGAGATCATGATCCCCGTCAAAGTCGGCGGCGGCGATGTCGTAGATGGTGTCGGCGTTCGAAGTCACGATTTGTGGCGAGCCAAACGTCCCCTGTCCATCCAGGTTCTGAATCCATCCGATCGATTGTCGATCGGCGCCGATGTAGTACAAGTCGAGATCGCCGTCGCCATCGAGATCGCCCGCGTATCGTGTCATCGCAATGTCGACACTGTCCGCGGGAACGATCGGGCTGGAGAACGACCCGGCGCCATCCAGGTTCCTCAGCAGGACGATGGCGTCGCCGGAACCCACCACCAGATCGATGTCCGCGTCGCCGTCAAAATCGGCGGCTTCAAGGTACGCGGCGAGGTTGCTGGACAAGGCGGTGAGTCGTGGCCCGAAACCACCACCTCCGACGCCCCGAAACCATGCGACGCTGGCGCCGACCTGGCTGCTCGAAACAACGACATCGTTCAGGCCATCACCGTCGATGTCGGCGACTTCGACGGAATTCGGCTGGGCTACGGCGCCGACGATTGAAACGGGGCCGCTGAAAGTTCCCAGCCCATCCGTATTCTCATACCAGTGGATGTAATCCGGATTGTTGGAGCAGAGAATCACGTCGATGTCGCCGTCGCTGTCAACGTCCGCCGCCTCGATGTCCTCGGCGGCGGCGGCGAGATCGCCGGTTACCTCACGGAGGGGACCGAACGTCCCGGCGCCGTCGAGATTCTCATTCCAGGAGACAATGTAAGACGCTCCGCCCGACGAGATGATGTCGAGGTCGCCATCGCCGTCGATGTCGGCAAGTCGAATCTGGTCCGGCGTGCCCAGCACATCACTGACGGGCACGGGAAAGAAACCGACTGTCGTTTCGCAGGAGTCGAAGACGCCGTTGGCGTTGCAATCGTGTCCGGAGTATTCGCAGATATCGCGAACCCCGTTCCCGTCGCAATCGGAGACGGATTCACAGGAGTCGGGGATTCCGTTGGCGTTGCAGTCGTTCCCGGAGAGCTCGCAGGCGTCCGGCACGCTGTTGTTGTTGCAGTCCGATTCAGCGCCATCCGCGATGTCGCAGATGTCCTGGATTCCGTTGGTGTTGCAGTCGGCGGAGGGTTCGCACTCGTCGGGGATTCCGTTGGCGTTGCAGTCAACGAATGACTCACAGTCGTCGGGGATGCCGTTTGCATTGCAGTCGGCGTCGCACTCATCCGGGAACCCGTTTTCGTTACAGTCGTTTCCGGAAAGCTCGCAGGCGTCCGGAACATGGTTGTTGTTGCAGTCGTCACGCGTGTTGTCAAGCAGGAGGAAATCCGAGACGGACGTCGCCGGCGCGGCGATGATGTCGTTGTCGCCATCATCGTCGATGTCGCCCGCCGCGAGAGATCGTCGCGCTGTGAGACCGTCGGTGTACAGTTCCACGGGCGGCGCGAAATTCCCGGCGCCGTCGTTTCGATGCCAGGAAAGTACGGCCATCTGCTGCGATGACGAGACGATGTCCGGATCGCCATCGTTGTCCAGGTCAACACTGACGAAGACGATGGATCCGGCGAGTGTGTCGCTGACGATTTGCCGCGATCCGAAAGCGCCGGCGCCGTTCTGATTCTCATACCAGAAAATCTGGCTGGTCAAACTGGGCGCGGCGATAAGATCAACGTCGCCGTCGCCGTCCACATCGGCAACGTCAATCGACTGTGGCTCGACAATCAGTACATCGACAACCTGCTCCACGCTGTAATGCACAGCGCTGACGACATTCCTGAACCAGAAGATCTCGTTGCCTGTCGCCGAAGCGGCAATCAGGTCGCGGTCGCCATCCCCGTCCAGATCCGCGAGCCGGATCATCGACGGAATACTGATCGAACCTGGGATCACAATCCGTGGACCGAATTCCCCATGCCCGTCGCGATTCTCGTACCACGAAAGGCGATCGCCATGCTGAGCCGCGAGGATGATGTCGAGATCACCGTCGCCGTCCACGTCATCCGCCAGCGCCTGAACGGGATTGTCGGTGGACGTTGTGATGACGCGGGCGGATGCGAATGTGCCGGCGCCGTCGGTGTTTTCATACCACTCCAGCGTGTCGTCAAATGTGCGAATGGCCAGAATGTCGAGATCGCCGTCAGAGTCCAGATCCGCCGCAACGAGCGGCCTGGTACCGTTGATGTCGTCCGCAATGACCTGAGCGGGGCCGAATCCGGCGTCCCCCCCGAGGTTTGCGAACCATGCGTATTCGCGCTGGTCGGCGTTGGCCGACAGCAGGTCGAGATCGCCGTCGTTGTCGAGATCCGCCAGCGAAGGTGAAACAGGCGCGGCTGCGGCGGCGATGAGTGTCGTCGCGACGAAACCAATATCCGCGTCGCAGAAATCCGCGATTCCGTTGGCGTTGCAATCCGTGAAGGGCTCGCACTCATCCAGGACACCATTGCCGTTGCAATCGGCGCCGATCAGCTCGCAGTCGTCCGCGATACCGTTGCTGTTGCAGTCGGTCTCGCAGTCATCAGGGATACCGTTGCCGTTGCAGTCGTTTCCGACGATCGCGCAGATATCGGGAACGCCATCGCCGTCACAATCCGGCTGGCAGTCGTCGGGAACCCCGTTGCCGTCGCAGTCATTTCCTTCGATCTCACACGCGTCGGGCAGGCCGTCTGAATCGCAATCCGGCTGGCAATCGTCCGGGATTCCATTCCCGTCACAGTCGTTATCCGCGAGTTCGCAGGCGTCGGGGATTCCGTCCTGATCGCAGTCCGGTTCACAGGAGTCAGGAACGCCGTTTGAGTTGCAGTCTGTGAATTCGTCACAGTCGTCGGGGATACCGTTCTCGTCGCAGTCTGTTTCGCACTCGTCGAGGACGCCGTCGTTGTCGCAGTCGTTGCCGATGAGTTCGCACGCATCCGGGATGGAGTTGCGGTTGCAGTCCGGGACTTCGTTGCGGTACCAGCGCTGATAGTTGTCGCCGGAAGAGACGACATGCAGGTCCAGAGTCCCGTTGCCGTCAATGTCAGACACAGCGATTCCAGTCGGCAGACTCGGAACACTCGTGATGATACGTTCAGACGAGAAGCCGCCGTGGCCGTCGAGATTCTCCAGCCAATAGACCTGGCTGTTGTCAAAAGAGGCGACAGCAATATCGATGTCACCATCGCTGTCGAGGTCGACAGCATCGAGGGTCCGGACGGCGTAGCTGCTGTTGATGTCGATCGCCGGGCCGAAGGCGCCCCGCCCGTCCGTATTCTCAAACCACGTGATCCGGTTGTTAACGGAAGAGCCTGTGACCAGATCGATGTCGCCGTCACCGTCAAGATCAGCGGCGCGAACGACGACAGCCCCGCTGGACTGTACGGAGACGAGATGCTCAATCCCCGAGAAGTCGCCCGCCCCGTCCAGATTCTCACGCCAGGCGATGGTACCGTCGGAAAGGGACGAATGCGCGATATCGTTGTCCCCGTCTCCGTCGATGTCGGCGGCGATTACGCAGGTCGCGTAGGAAGCCGTCGATGTGATGACCTGTTTGGGGCCGAATGTCCCGAGTCCGTCCAGGTTTTCGTACCACAGGATCTGACTGTCGAGGGTGGAGCCCGCAAGCACGTCGATATCCGAATCGCCGTCCAGGTCCGCCGCAAAAACGGTGCTGGGGCGATTGATGGTCCCCAGGACACGCTGCGGACCGAAGCTCGTGGCCCCGTTCCGGTTCTCGTACCACGCGATCTTCTGATCTGTGGCTGAAGCGGAAAGGACGTCCGGATCTCCGTCGCCGTCGATATCCGCGACCTTGAGGTCGACAACATCCCGCGTCAGGATCGTGATGTTGACCTTGCCGCCGAACGTTCCGTCGCCGTTGTTCCGCCGCCAGTAGATCTTGGTCTGTGTCGCCGCGCCAATAATGACATCCTCGAGGCCGTCGCCGTCCAGATCGGCGGCGACAACCGCCTGAGGATTTGACGCGCTTGACGATACGTACACTTCGGCGAACGTCGGGCGCAGATCACATCTGTCCGGGATCCCGTTGGCGTCGCAGTCGGGATCGCAGTCGTCCGGGATTCCGTTGCCGTCACAGTCGGCCACGAGCGTGTCGCAGCTGTCCTGGATACCGTTTCCATTGCAGTCAACAAGCGGCTCGCAGTCTTCGGGAATCCCGTTTCCGTTGCAGTCCTGCTGGCAGTCATCCGGGACGCCGTCGTTGTTGCAGTCGTTCCCCGCAAGCTCGCACTCGTCCGGCACGCCGTTTGAATTGCAGTCGGTGGCGGACAGCTCGCAGAGGTCGGGCGCGCCGTTGTTGTTACAGTCTCCGGCGGGCTCGCAGTCATCCGGGACGCCGTTGTTGTTGCAGTCATTTCCGGCGAGTTCGCAGTCGTCGGGGATCCTGTTCCCGTTGCAGTCCTGCGGCGTGTTTCGGAACAATGCCAGACGCCTGCCGACCGCTTCTACGACAAAAAGATCGGGCGTTCCGTTGCCGTCATAATCCGTCAGTGCCAGAGTTGGGTTGAGAGGTGTGGCCAGCGTGATGTGGATTCCCGACCCGAATGAACCGGCGCCGTCGGTATTTCGATACCACGACAGTTCGTCTCCGGCGCTTCCGCAGGCCACGATATCGATGTGACCATCGCCATCCATGTCGGCGGCCGCGACGGAATTCACATTGTTCTGCGTCATGGAGATGATGTGACGGGGACCGAAGGTCCCCAGCCCGTCGGTATTTTCGACCCACGCGAGCGTGTTGTCGTTTTTCGAACCCAGAATGATGTCGAGATCCTGATCGTTGTCGATGTCGGCCGCGACAATCGTCTGAGGGCGATCAGCGACAATGGAAATCGTCTGCGCCGGTCCAAACGCGCCAGCGCCATCGAGATTCGGGCACCAGAGGGTTCGATCATCGTTTTCAGATCCAACGATCACGTCGAGGTCGGAGTCGCCGTCGAGATCCGCCGCGTAGACGGCGAGTGGCGAACTCAACGAGTCCAGGATGATCCGTCGAAGTCCCCACGTCGCCTGACCGTCCGTGTTTTCCGTCCAGGCGAGGGTTCCGTCGACTCGGGATGTATCCATGACGTCGATGTCGCCGTCGCCATCGACATCCGCGAGATAGGCGGAATACGGATCGATGGACTCGACGGTAACAATCTGCTCCGCGGAGAACTGGCCCTGCCCGTCGTTTTCGAACCAGACGATGAGGCTCCTCGAACCATCACATGCGACGAGGTCCGCGTCACCATCGCCGTCAAGATCGGCCGCCTGAACGGTTCGTATCGACTGAAATGGACTTGCGATTGGATCGGTGGCGCCGAACACGCCGTCCCCATAGCCGAACAGGCGATGGATCGTGGTGAGCGTTCTTGAGATTCCGATCAGGTCGAGGTTGCCATCATTATTGATATCGACCGCGATGATATCGCGGAGATCGCCCCCGGGCGTTGAGATGGTGGTCTTTTGAAGCAACGGAAGGACGTCAATATCGTCGGCGACGCCATTCGAATTGCAGTCCTGAGCCAACAGGCGCCCGGACCCAAGGCCGACGCCAAGCAGCGCCAACGAAAAGAGGAATCTCGTACGCATGTCGGTACCCGATCCTGGCATGGCCCTGCCCAATTGGGCGGACGATTTCTGTGAAGATGGGTCGAAGTGGTGATGACGCCCCTTCAATCCGCCCGAGTTTCTGTATCCTATCCTGAATCGGGCGCCGCGTGACCAGAATTCTCGATCGTTGATGACAAATATACAGGCGCAACCTGGCCTGACTCGACGGACGGATTGAATCCAACATTGCCGAGCTTTGCCTTGAGGATCCCAGCCGGATTCGGACCGGAAACCATGCGACGATGTGAGGGTGTTTCCGAAAGCGAGCTATCTGATTGGCATAAAGAGGCTTACACGCGCTTGCCAACAGACATCGTTGCGCGATCCTCCGGCGCACCGAGACCGCCCCGACGCTCAAGGCGCTCGCAGGATTTCTCGTTGTTGCCGGCGAGGGGTTTCGACACGCAATCTCGGTCGCGTGAGATGGCTCGCCCAGGGCCGGCCCAGAAGCCATCACCAGCCAGGACGAAAGTCTCAGCATCCGAAGGCCACAAGTACCTCTTGTCCTCGCACGGTATCGGAGCGAGTCAATCGTCGTTGTTCACTGAGTAGTAGCGTCGCTCAAAGGCGAGACGGTCCTCGAACTCGAAACCACTCAGGTCCCCGGCATCTTCGCATTCTTCAATCCACTGCAACGCATGCGGCGCTTCCAGCTCATCGACAGTCTTCAGAAAGGCCTTGGTCTCAGTGAGGCCTGGCCCAAGCATCAAATCAACGTCGACGGCGCCGTCCGCATCCATGCTTGGTCGCTTTGCCCTCCAGATTCGGAGAACATCATCGCGACTTCGATTGCTGAAAAGATACACGCAACAGAGTCTCATGACCTCCGTATCCGCGTCGAGCCCGTTCTCCGTTTCAAAGTCAAGGATGCGCCTGATTTCGGGAATGTCCTCGTTGGAGGGGCTGAATCCAAATCGCCCGAAAACGTCGTCAAGCCCCATGGTCAACACTCTCTGTCCGTTGCGTAGAACTCTGAATCCGTCGATTGACATCAGGAGAACTGTAATCGTTCGGTCGCATGCATGAAGGGAAGAACGCAACCCATTCAATCCTCCGGGAAAACCGACTCGATTCCGTCGATCCCCTCGACGACATCCCGCAGGCGCTCGACTCGTTCCATCCATTCCGGCGGGATGTCCTCAGCGATCTCGCAAGGCGTCGTCAGGTTGAACTTCTTATACCAGAAGTAATAGTGAGTTCTTTTGGCGTCGGTCCGGTCGGGCCACACGATCGCGACGGCGTCCGCACAGCAGCGCTGCGTCATCGGCGGGGAGTCCACTTCATTCGGAAGGCCCTCCACAAACGGTGATTGCAGCCGGAACACGTGCGTGTGAAACAGCAGCATCAGGGCCAGACTGTCGGTCTCATCGCCAGAACGCTTCATCGCCCGCCCCGCAATCCAGTTGTGTAACTCGTCTTTTTTCATGGGCGAATTGTTCGCGACACGCCATGTGTGCCCAAGCCCTTCTCCCGGGCGCGCCGTTTGCCACTGGTAGCTTGGCCGAGGCTGTCCTGGAAATAAAGGCCACACGCTCGTTCCACAAGATCGTCGAAAGCCCTCCGTATTTCGCGGGGCATTAACGCACCGAAGGAGCGCCGGTTCGTAGATGGGGGTGGCGAGGCCAAAACACAACACGGATTGCGCCGTGCTGCGCGTCGCCGGAGTGCGAACGTGACGATTCAGGTGTTCTTAACGGCTACAGTGATGAACGCCAAGCGTTTAGCCGCGTTCGGCCATGGCTTCATCGAAATCGTGATGTGCGGCGCAAGTGACGCGTGCACGACTAGAAGCGTTCGTGCAGTGAAACTGGGAGACAACATCATTCGCCGCACAGCTTGATTGCGAGCAACATCACGTTTTTCAACAGCCCCACTGTCGTGACTTATGCGCCTCCAGACTTATCCGCCTCTATGTCCTCAAGCACAATCTGGACTCCATTGGCCTCTGCAGTCCTCTTCATCTGCCTCGCGAGAGCGCGCCCGCGTACTCCAACATACATTCTCTCGGCTTGCCTTGCTTTGCTTAGCAAGTCATTGAAGGGAATTCCACGCAACTCCGAAAACAGTCGTTGGGCGAAACGCATTTCCTGTTCGCTTGGCCCGTGTTGAGGCCAGAGAATCCACACTCGTTGGTGCCCCATATCCTCCGGACGTGGATCCGCACAATAGGCTTCAATCCTTGGGCCCTGTGTGAACATTGCGCCGCAATTGTCGCAGATTGCAAAGATATCCGGGTCGACCGGACTGTCCTTAAGAAAACCGATATTGCACGTCGAGCACTTTTCCATCTCACCTACCTCTAGGCGGCCTACGAGCTCTTCTGTTCAGCCCCTTCCATTAGCGCTGCTACCAAACAGAATTTCAACCTATGGCCATTTGGAAGCCTGAATAACATATCTGCCATGCACGTCCACTCTCAAGAGCGCTCGGGCGCCACTGGTGGCTTGCCCGTGGCTGTCCGGGAATTCTATTCCAACATCGCATACGAATTCACGCCGAAGGCGTGATCTAGCCAAAGCCCAAGGTCAGCGAAAGCCGCGAACGCGGTTTGATCGCAACCCTGGGATTCAGATCAAGAGACAATCGGAAGTTCTGAAGGAACGTTCTACACGACACGTCACGCCGACCGTTGTTCTTATACCACCCCTTTCAGGGTTCGCCACCGATGATTGATTCGTCCCCGGGTTGCGCTTCGGCCGCGTTCGCGGCCTGCGCTCCACCCGGGGCTCCGGCTCGCTCGGCTCTTTAGGCCGGACGATCGAACGATCGACGTCGTCGCCCGGCGCCGGGCCGCTGGACAGCCATGTTACCACTCCTTGGAAACATCGCCGAAAGCGAATTCGCGTCCGGACGACCGCCTCTCGGGTGTCGGTGCGATTCGCGTCAACATGCTTGCCTTGAAGGGCAACCATGCCACCCGGGCCGCGTGGCAACCGCGACTCTTACAGTACCCCTTCAGGGTTCGGACGCGAAGTCGCTCAATCGTCCCGAGGTTGCGCTGCATCCGCTTCGCGGACTTCGCAGACCACGGGCCTTCCTGTGACGCCCCCTTGGGCCGACCACTCTATTGACCGGCATTCGCCCCGCGACCTCGTGTGGATTCCCGGCCGCCCCAGAGGGGCTTTGGCGAGTTCACTCGTATTCTGTCAGAATGGGACTCGCGGTATGGTACGAATCGATCCTCGATGTTCTGGTTGATCCGCGGCGTGGGCTTGTTCGCGACTTCTCTGTAGTTGAGTCGAACGTATGGTGATTTGGATTGGTTCACAGGCTAACTCCGTGGCGCCATCGGAGGATTGGCTCGAACGGAACTCGGATGTCATTATCTGCGCGAAATGCAGGCAACTGATGACGTATCGTGGCGCCGTCGATGTCGAGGTGAAGTCGATCCCCAGGCCGCTGGCGATGGGACGGGTTCTTCCGCTGGGGCTTGAATTCGCCGCGCTCACGCTCCTCGACGCCTTGATGGCGTTTCGGCATGATCTGGTGTTGGGCAAGGTCACTGTTGCGGGAGGCGAAGCGGTTGAATCGATCGCAACCTATCGATCCGAACAGCCGCTCCGCGTATACGGGGATCACCTCGCCCGCAGCTACCATTGTGATGCGTGCGGCATCCTCAGGTATTCGCCGCTAGGAGAGCAGCACGTGTTCCGATCGGATCTTCGTGGCCTGGATGTGTACAAGGGCGAGTTTTCCGGGATCGTCATGACGAAGCCGGTGTTCGATGCGATTAACCTGAAACAATGGAAAGGCGTTGCCATACGGCGCCTACCAATTCGCGATGAGCCGCAAGGCGGTGATCGTCGATGACTCTCGGGACGTTCACGATCGATGGGGATACGCACGATGTCGTCGGCGCCTCGTTGGACTATGAGAATGACGAGGTCGGCGGCTGCATATGTATCGTTGTTGAGGCAATGTCAGACTGCGGATTCGGACTGATGAACATCCAGGTGGATTCGCTGTCATGCGAGGATGATCTCGATGGGATGCGCCTGCACGCCTCGGCGAATGGCGCGAATTTCAACGACGATTCGCTGGGAAGTGACATGACGGGATCAGATTCGACAAGCGACCTTCACCAGGTCGTGTCGTTTGGTTCTGGATTTGGAATCGACGAGGCGATTGTGGATTTCAGGCGTTTCAGTGACGGACGATTCAGATGTGACGCGACCCTTTTCTATGTGGATAACGACAACGCGGACGAGAGGCGTCGAGCCACGGCGAGTTTTCTTGTTGACGCTCGATTCAGGCGGGCTGCGGCTGCCGAAGAGTAAGCGGGAATCGCGTTGACTGTTCCGCGCGAGGATGGCGCCGAGCGCCTCCGGTGGCGCTCGGGCGCCACTTGTGGCTTGTCCGAGGCTGTCCGGGAATTCAATTCCAACGTCGCAGACGAATACACGCCGAAGGCGTGCCCCAGCCGAAGCCCAGGGTCAGCGAAAGCCGCGAGCGCTCGGGTGCCACTGGTGGCTCGTCCACCAGTGCTCAGGCCGCGGCGTGAACTCAACATTACACGGGCGCCCTCGGCCGCGTCGGCGCCGGGCCGCCATGTTACCTGTCTATGGGGACGGCGCCGAAGGGATTCTCGCCTCCGGATGACCGCCCCTCGGGTGTCGGTGTGATTCGCCTCAACATGCTTGCCTTGAAGGGCAAGCATGCCACCCCGGCCGGAGGTTCGACTACTTATCGTCACAGTCGTGCGAGCACTGTCCCGGGGAGTGTGTCGCCCAGACCAAGGAATGCATCAAGGCTGGACTCCATGAAGTCAAGCCTATTCTCAATCACACAACAGAATGCCGCCACAACCCAATGCGCGTAGTCGTAAACCGGTGACTGAATTCGAAACACGCGATCAGGCTTCCTGATCTCTATCCGGTTGAATTCAGGAAAGCCGGACTCACGCACTTCGAGACAAAGTCCATCGATGGCGGTTGGAAGCGAGAGATACTCTACCCCACCAAAGACCAAATCCAGGTTTGTGGGGATCTTGTTGGTGTGTGGCGCTCTCAACAATGCGTAATTATGACTCACTCTGTAATCCCAGAACTTGAACCTTCGGCCGGATTCGTAAACGTGCAATGGTATTCCCCTTGCCTATTGAAATCGCCGTGATGAGAGCTTACGTCGCGCGCCATCCGCGACAACTTATCCTCCCCAGTTATCCGTGCATCCAAGGATACCAAACACCTCGCTGTGTAACACCACCCACATTAGCATGAAGGCGTTCATCCGGTATCTTGGAGCTTCTACGTTCACGACAATCTCCGCAATTGGCGGCATCGGAGTCCTATTAAGAACCTGAGCCTTGGCCAATTCGACAACGCCATGGTCATCATGCTTGGCACAAGTTTGATCGATGGTACCTCCCGTGCGTGCGTTCGCGTGTCCGATGCGCGGTATCGCCGGGACGCCTTCTCTGGCTTGCCTACAAGTCGCGCGCTCGCTCACCACGTTAACAGCGCACCCGGCCTCTGATATCGAACCTTGTTCTTCGTTCTCGATTCCCCTAAATCCTGGCGTCGGCGCCGCCAGTGTCAGATTCGGCCAAATATCGAAGCCCAACAGCGGCACGTTCTAATCACCTGGTGGCAGATGATCTCCTCCATCATCCTTCTGCCCTGCCAGGAAAACCCTGGCCGCTTCAATACGGTCATCGACAACAGTCCACCCCGCGGTATCGGCGAGTCGATAGTCCTCTGACGGAAAAAGCGCCTGCCAGATCCAAACAAAGAGCTGGGCGGGATCATCTGGCGACGGCATCGACGCCTCCATTCGGCATAACTCCACCAGCTCCGCGAATGGCGCCAACCTCGTTGTCAGGAAGAACTGGAGATTCCCCCTGACAGTGTTCTGGTTTTCGAGGTTCAGCCTCTCAAATTCCGGTAATATGTACTGACGTATTGCGTCTACATAGGTAGTTGGGTCATTCACGTCAGTACAGGCGTCAAACGGGGTACCGAGATCCGGCATCATTTCGAGCCCATACAACAGATTATAGAGTACTTGGGTATTGGCTTTTTTGGCTTCCATTGCTTTCTCACGGATGGAGCTTGAGTGTTTGTGGG
>Ga0209607_1001321_pt1 | contig 20867 bp, 18 predicted proteins | sample AD_UKC117_MetaG_FD_184413 | JGI IMG/M metagenome (GOLD analysis project Ga0209607, IMG submission 184413) | Active sludge microbial communities of municipal wastewater-treating anaerobic digesters from Hong Kong - AD_UKC117_MetaG (SPAdes)... | ecosystem: Engineered > Bioreactor > Anaerobic >... | reverse complement strand
CAAGCACGAGTACACCGTTCCCTTCGTGTGTGGTTGCCGCAACCTCGGTGAGGCGTTGCGCCGTATCGCTGAAGGCGCGGCAATGATCCGCACCAAGGGCGAAGCGGGCACCGGCAACGTGATTGAGGCCGTGAAGCACGCACGAACCGTAATGGATGAGATCCGAAAAGTTTCCCACATGCTCGACGAGGAACTGGTGACGTTCGCCAAGGAAATCGGCGCACCCGTGGAAGTGGTGCGCGCCGTGAAGGAAGTCAAGCGCATGCCCGTGGTGAACTTCGCCGCAGGTGGAGTGGCAACCCCCGCCGATGCCGCATTGATGATGATGCTGGGCATGGATGGGGTGTTCGTGGGATCGGGCATCTTCAAGTCCGACGACCCCGCCAAGATGGCAAAAGCCATCGTGCAGGCCGTGTTGCACTGGGACGACCCCAAGGTTCTCGCCAAGATCAGTGAGGACGTGGGCACCCCCATGAAAGGCATGGACGTGGAGGAGTTGGAGGTTCACCTGCAGGACCGGGGTTGGTAGGGTGAAAATCGGTATCCTTGGCATGCAAGGGGATATCGAGGAGCATGAAGCCACGCTACGCTCGATGCACGTGACACCGCTGCGGGTGAAAACGCTGGAACACCTATCCCAGGTGCAAGGGCTCATCATCCCGGGAGGCGAAAGCACAACCATGATCCGGTTGTTGAACCTCAACGGGTTGACCCAACACCTGGTGAACTGGATCGTGCAAAACGACATCCCGGTGTTCGGAACGTGTGCGGGCATGATCCTGATGTCCAAGAAAATCGTGAACTACCCCCATCAACCCACGCTGGGTCTGATGGACATTGAGGTGGAACGTAACGCCTTTGGCCGGCAGGTGGATTCCTTCGAGATCTTTCTCGACGTGAAAGGCATTGAGGGGCCACAGGTCCCTGCGCGTTTCATCCGCGCCCCCGTTATTACTTCGCTGGCCCCTGACGTGCAGGTGTTGTCGGAGTACGAGGGACAAGTGGTGATGGCGCGACAGGGGAACTTGCTGGCCTGTTCCTTCCATCCCGAGTTGTTGAATGAAACCCGGATTCATCGCTTTTTCGTGAGAGAACTGGTGGAACCAAGGCTTCGGGATCCCGGACTGGTGCAAACCATCCCTCGGGAATAGTGGTCTTTGGCATGGGAAAGGGCGAAGAGGAAGGCTTTCGCCCTTTTTTGTTTCGCGGAACTTGTAGGCAAGGGGTGAGAACATGAAAGGTTTCGAAATGCGCGGCGTGGTCGAGGGTTTCTACGGAAAGCCCTGGACCATGGAGCAAAGAATGGACATGATGGATTTCCTGGGAAAAAAGGGGTACAACCTCTACATCTACGCCCCCAAGGCTGACCCCTTCCACCGCGAGCGTTGGCGCGAGGACTACCCGCCCGAGTTCCTGGATTCTTTCCAGGCATTGGTAGATCGCGGGCAACAGGTGGGAGTGGATGTCGGTGTCGCGGTGAGTCCAGGACTTTCGCTTGTGTATTCCGACACCGCGGAAATGGATTTGTTGGAGAAAAAGTTCGGGGCCTTCCTCCAGCGCGAGGTGCGCACGGTTTGCCTGTTCTTAGATGACATTCCCCCACAGTTATCCCACGAAACGGATCGTCAACGCTACGCTTCCCTGGCCGAGGCGCAGGCTGATTTTGCCAATCGCTTGCAACAGCGCTTGGACAAGAAATGCACCGGGTTACGTTTCCTCCTCTGCCCCACCCACTACCACGGCAAAGCTGACGAGGCCTACCACGGGTACCTTGGCGAACACCTCGATCCCCGCATTCACGTGATGTGGACCGGTCCACAGGTGTGTTCCCGTACCATCCCCTGGCAGGATGCCCACGAAATCAGCATGGCCTTTCGACGACCCGTGCTGTACTGGGACAACTTCCCCGTGAACGACGCCACAATGGTCCCCGAGCTGCATATCGGGCCGTATACCGGAAGGGATGCGGAATTGGTGGATTACAGCGTGGGTATCGTGGTGAATCCCATGAACCAACCCTACGCCTCCATGCTCCCGCTTGCCTCCATCGCGGATTTCCTCTCGGACCCACGGAGCTTCAACCCGGAACGTTCCCTGCGCGAGGCAATGGAGGAGATCGTCCCAACAGGTGGAGAAGCCCTGTGGCTTTTCATGAAAGCCAACAACCAGAGCCCGCTCGATCCCGGGGAACCCTCATGTGCGCGCGAACTCGTCCAAACGATCGCTTCGTTGCAGGAATCGGGGAATTGGGACGAAATGAACCGCCTCCTGGAGGATACAGGAAACAAGTGGATTGGCGCAGCCTGTGCGTTGAAGGCCAAGTTGCCCCCGCTACTCGAAAGCGATGTGCATGGCTGGCTCAGCGATTTCGAAACATGGGGCCAAGTGTTGGTGGCAACGGCAAGGATGCTCGCTCTCTCCCGTACGCTTTTCCACGACCAATCTCCCTCCCCGGAACACCTGGAGGCGATTCGGGAAAGCCTGCGCGTTTTGGAGCAATTGCTGGTGGAAAGCATCGCTATGGAAACGTTCACCGCGGGAAGCCAGATCCGGAGCTTCGCGCTTCGAAACCTCGTGATCTGCAAGGGGATGCTCCGGCTGGTACAATTTTAGCACCATCAGAAAAGGGAGGAGAGAACATGTTCAAACGCTTTGAAAAGCCCGCGCTTTCGTTCGGGGAAATTGCCGAGTTGGAAAGGATGGCAAGAAGCATCCGAGGAGACGTGCTCAAAATGACCACGTTGGCGCAATCCGGTCACCCCGGGGGTTCGTTTTCGTCCACGGAGATGTTCCTCACCGTGTACCGTTTCGCACGTGTTTTCCCCAAAGACCCGTTCCACAACGATCGGGACCGCGTGGTGGTGAGCCATGGTCACACTTCCCCGGGCGTGTATGCCACGCTTGCCCACCTGGGTTTCTTCGAGACCGACGCAGTGATTTCGGGCTTCCGCCACGTGAACAGTCCCTTCGAGGGCCACATCACGCGTGGCATTCCCGGCATCGAGTGGACCACGGGCAACCTGGGGCAGGGGCTATCCGCGGGAGTGGGATTTGCGCTTGCCGCGAAGGTAAAAAAGCAGGATGTCCATGCCTTCGTGCTGATGAGCGATGCGGAGCAAGCAAAGGGACAGGTTTCCGAAGCCAGAAGAACCGCGGTGAAGTACGGGCTTTCCAACCTCACCGTGTTGGTCGATGACAACGATGCCCAGATCAGCGGTCGTGCCAAGGATATCATGTACGTGGATATCGCAGCGGGTTACCGTGCCGACGGCTGGAACGTGATGCAGGTCAACGGCCACGATGTGGGGGCGCTGTATGCAGCGGTTCACCAAGCCTTGCAAGACCCGCTCAAACCTACCGCAATCCTGTGCAAAACCCAGATTGGCCACGGCGTTTCGTTCATGGAAAACGAGGTTTCTTTCCATGGGAAACCCCTGTCGGAAAAGCAACTGCAGCAAGCCCTCGACGAGCTTGGCGTGGAAAATGACCTGGCAAAATTCCGTGCACTCCGCGAAAAGCTCCCCCATGTTCCCCACGAAACGAAGTACCTGGAATACACACCCCACATCGAAACGGGGAAAGCCATCGTGTACGACGCTTCCAGCCATACGGATAACCGCAGCGCCTTCGGAGCTGCACTGGCTGACCTTGGCATGCTGAACCGGGAACAAAATACACCTGTCGCGCTCGTGGACTGCGATTTGATGGCATCCGTCAAAACCGCTGCATTCTTGAAAAACTGTCCCCGCCGCTTCTTTCAACTCGGGGTTGCCGAACACAATGCCGCTGCCACAGCAGGGGCCCTCTCTGCGGACGGTGTCGTCACCTTCTTCGCGGACTTTGGCGTGTTCGGGGTGGACGAAACCTACAACCAGCAACGCTTGAACGATATCAACCATGCCAACCTCAAGGTTGCGGTTACCCACGTGGGCACCGACGTGGGGGAAGACGGGAAAACACATCACTGCATCGACTACGTGGGGGGACCCGCCAACTTCTTCCACTTCCAGGTGGTTGTGCCCGCCGATCCAAACCAAACCGATCGCGCCGTGCGCGAAATGGCCCGCCAGTACGGGAATTTCCTCCTTGCCATGGGGCGCAGCAAGCAGCGTGTTCTCACCAAACCCGATGGAACCCCCTTCTTTGGCGGGGAGTACAGCTTTTCCTACGGCGGTGTGGATCAAATCCGTTCGTGCGAAAGCGCCGCGCTGGTCGTGGTAGCAATGGGGGCCGTGGTGATCGAAGCGCAAAACGCGGTGGACAAGTTACGTGAAGAGGGCTTGCAGTTGGGATTGCTGAACGTCAGCTGCCCCCTTGCCCTCTGGAAGCAGGAGAAACTGCTGCGCGATTGCCTCCAGGGAAAAACCGTGTTGAGCGTGGAAGACCACAACGTGTGGACAGGCCTCGGGGCGATGTTGCAAGATGCGCTGTTCCGAAACGCCATCCCCATCCATTCGCTGCATCGCCTGGGGGTGGACACCTACGCTCCCTCCGGTTCCCGGGAAGATTTGTACGCCCATTTCGGGCTCGATGCGCCGGGAATTGCACGCAAAGTCCGGGAAATCACGCGCACGTAAAGCGTTTCTGGTATAATAACCAATCCAAGAACCCGGGGTGAAGATAACGTGGATCCTCTTTTGACCGTGGAGAACCTCGTACTGGGCTACCAAACTCCCCATGGAAGCTTGCCTGCGCTGGCGGGGGTATCTTTTTCGTTACTTCCTGGCCAGGTGTTTGGGCTGGTGGGGGAATCGGGATGTGGAAAGAGCACCCTTGCACTCTCGCTGCTTCGCTTGCTCCCTCCCAATGCCCACATGGTTTCCGGCGAATGCTTCTTCCATTCCAGCTCTGGTCTCGTGAACCTCGTGGCTTCCAGCGAGAAACAGATGGCATCCGTGCGCTGGAAACAGATTTCCATGATCTTCCAGGCTGCGATGAACGCTTTCAATCCCGTGTACCGCGTGGGGGAACAAATCATGGAAGCCCTTCGAAAGCATTTCCCGCACCAATCCCACGCCAAGAACCGCGAGAAGGTTGCCCAGCTTTTCGAAATGGTGGGGCTGGAACCCGAGCGGATGCAACAGTTCCCGCACCAGTTCAGCGGTGGTATGAAGCAGCGTGCGATGATCGCCATGGCGTTGAGCTGTGAACCCTCGCTGGTCATCGCCGACGAACCAACCACTGCACTTGACGTGATCGTGCAGCATCGTATCCTGGCAGGGTTGAAAAAGATCCAGCGCTTGAAAAACACCAGCATGATCTACGTTTCCCACGACATGGCGGTGGTTTCCCAAATGAGCGACCGCATCGCTGTGATGTACGCGGGCAAGATCGTGGAGTGCGGTCCCGCTGCTGTGCTTTCGGCAAATCCATCCCACCCGTATTCCCACGTGCTGATGGGCGCCTTTCCCGATATCCATGGCCCCAAGAAACCCCTCAAGTCGCTGGGAGGCGAACCCCCCGACCCGTTCCGCCTTCCTTCCGGATGCGCCTTTCATCCCCGGTGCCCCTTTTCCCAAGAACGCTGCGCCAAGGAAGAACCGGTACCAGTTGCGCTCTCCCCGGACCACGTTGTGAGCTGCCACTTTCCCCTGGAACGTAAGGAGGGATACCCGTGAGTGCACCCGCCATCCTGGAAGCTCGAAACCTTTCCCGTTTCTTCGATGCCACGGGGCGCTGGCTGAGTTTGAAGAAGCCCAAGCTGCACGCCGTTGACGGAATTTCCTTCGACATCCCCCCCGGCAAATCCCTGGCACTGGTGGGCGAATCGGGCTGCGGGAAAACCACCACCGGGCGAATCGTGGCGGGGTTGTGCGTTCCGGATTCGGGTTCCTTGGTGTTCGGGGGCAAGCCAATGGATTTCTCCGACGCTTCGCTGCGCAAGTCCGTACAGATGATCTTCCAGGATCCTTACGAATCTCTCAACCCGCGCATGACGATCGGGCAATCCCTGCAGGAACCGCTTCAGATCCAGAAAATCGGAAGCCGGGCAGAACGTCGTGACAGGGTGGAAAGGGCGCTGGAGGAGATGGGACTGGTTCCGGTTGCGCAGTTCGTCGACCGTTACCCCCACGAACTCTCGGGGGGACAGCGCCAGCGGGTGGCAATCGCCCGGGCCTTCATCCTTGACCCGGAGTTCGTGGTTGCCGACGAACCCACCTCCATGCTGGACGTTTCGATCCGGGCGGAGATGAGCAACCGCATGTTGCGCATGGCCGAACAGCGGGGTGTGAGTTTCCTGTACATCACGCACGATATCGCCATCGCCCGGTACATGGCTGCCCAAATCGCCATCATGTACTTGGGAAAGATCGTGGAACGGGGCGACACCGAATCCGTTTTATCCCATCCCCTCCACCCGTATACCCGGGCGCTTCTCGAGGCAGTGCCCACTCCCGACCCCGCAGCGCTGGAAAAGGATTTACCCATCCAGGGATCTCTTTCCAAACCCGTCGATCCCCCACCTTTCTGCCGCTTTTTCGATCGTTGCGTCTCGCGCCAACCCAGTTGCAAGGAAAAACCGCATCCAAACCTGGAACAAAAGGCCACCCGGCACTTCGTTGCCTGCTACCTCGCTTGAATAAGCCGTGGCCTTGTACATAAGGAGGGATCATCATGAAAAGAACGCTGTTTTTGTTGCTGCTCCTGATCTTTTTTTCCTCGCTTTTTGCCAGTTACATGAACGTTGCGGTGATCGGGGAAATCCGTTCCCTTAACCCTTACTTCTTGAATTCCACCGCCGAGCGCCAGGTAATCGGTTACATTTATGAAACCCTTCTCTCCACGGAGAACGGCAAAACCGTGGGTTTGATGGCGGAAAGCTGGGAAGTGGATTTGCCCAACCGGGTGATGCACGTGACGTTGAAAGACCAGCTTTTCCACGATGGCAAGCCCGTCACCGCGCAGGATGTGGCGTTTTCCTACAACCTAACCGTACAAAAACGCCTACCCATGGGCCCCGTTTTGGCCTACTTCATCCGGGCGGAAGCCGTGAGCGAACGCCAGGTGGACCTGTACTTCCGCGTGCTGAACGCTTCCGTACTCAGCTTCGTGCCCATGGCCATTCCGGTCATTCCCCAACATCTCTGGGCAGACATCGAAAGCCCCCGGGATTTCCCGAACACCACGAACCCCGTGGGCTCCGGTTCGATGATGTTCAACAACCTCACCCCGCAAACACTCACCCTGGATTCGTTCCACGAACACCCCGATGCCCCGAAGAACATCGATGGCATCGTGTTCCACATGGTACAGGACGAAACAATGGGCTTTTTGGGACTCGTGAAAGGTGACTACGATTACTTGTACTGGAACCTTGACCCCTCGCTGGCTTCCCAGCTGCTGTCAAATCCGGGAAGGTACCCGGATATCCACGTTGCCACCACGCACGGCGAAAGCGTGTACGTGATGCTCTTCAACCACCGCCAGGCACCCACCAGTGACGTGCACTTCCGAAAAGCCATCCAGGATGCACTGAATTACCCCGAGATCGTGCAGAAGGTATTCCGTGACTACGCCGGGTTGCCCTACTACGGTATCTTGCCAAAGACCGCCTCCCACGTGGTAGACGAAGCGCTGGGCATTCCCCAGCAAGACCTGGAAAAAGCCAAGCAAGCCCTCGCCGCTTCGGGTTACGACGGTTCGACGCTCAAAATCCTTTGCTTCTCGAGCAAGGAATACATGGACATGGGCGAGTACATCAAGTTGTACCTCTCCAAGATTGGGGTAAAAGTGGAACTCGACGTGAAAGGCCACGAAAGCGTGATGGCCGAGATGAAGAAGGGCAACTTCGACATGGTCCTTACTTCCTTCAGCCTGGGGTTTCACCCCGAAATGCTGTACTACTACCTGCACAGCTCCCGGGGAATCCTCCAGGACGGCCAGGTCAGCGGGTTCAACTACGGCGGTTACAACGATCCCGACATGGACGCGATCCTCGACCGTATCTGGACGACGTTCTCCGAAGACGAGCTCAAGGAGTCTTTCTTCGATCTGCAAGCACGGATCAAGCAAACGGTTCCCATGCTGCCCCTTTGCGTTCCGTTGCAACTGGAGGCTTACTCCACGCGCAACTTCGACGGATGGCTTGTTTCGGAAACCGAAGGCGTTTTCAACACCCAGACGCTGCAAAACGTGACGCCCAAGTAAGCGGGGAGGTGGGGCAAAAAGGATGTCGCTTTCCTACCTGGTGCGCCGACTGCTGTTGATGCTTTTGACCATCTTCGTGGCGCTCACGTTCAGTTTCATCCTCATCCGATCGTTGCCCGGGGATCCCGCGGAAAGATACTACGGGGATCCCCGGCTTCCCCAGGAAATCAAGGACGAGATCAAGGCCTCGTTCGGTCTGGACAAACCAGTGATGATGCAGTACTTCATTTTCTTGGGCAACGCGTTCCGTGGCGATCTCGGGGTTTCGTTCACGTACTGCCAAAAGGTGGTTCCGGTGATCGTTAGCCGCTTGCCCTGGACGCTCATCCTGACCGTCATCCCCACGATCCTGAGTATGTTGGTGGCACTGAACACGGGGGTCTCCGATCTGTTCAACCGGGGTAAGTTCCTGGACCGCTTCATGCGCTTCTTCGCCTTTAGCCTCAACGCCATCCCCACCTTCTGGCTTGCGTTGCTCATGGTCATGGGACTGGGGTTTTACGCGGGATGGTTCCCACTGCAAGGGATGTACGACCCACTGTTGCAGTCCGGGTGGCAGCGCTTGTGGAGTGTGATCCAGCACGCTTTCCTTCCCTGGCTCACGCTTTTCATCATCTCCACACCTGCCTTTTCCATCCAGGTGCGCAACCTGGCGCTCAACATCCTTGGTGAGGATTTCATCGTCACGGCGCGCGCAAAAGGGTTGGTGCAGTCCGAGATCCGTCGGCGGCACGTGCTACGCAACTCTCTGGGTCCCCTGTTTTCCTTTCTCACGTTGCGTATCGCGGGTTTGGTGGGTGGAGCGGTTTTGATTGAAACCATCTTTTCCTGGAAAGGCATGGGGTTGCTCGTGCTGGAAGCATCGCGGAACTCCGACTATCCTCTGCTGCAAGCCACCGTACTCATGACCATCGTGCTGGTGATCATCGCCAACTTTTCGGCGGACCTTCTGCAGGCGGCATTCGACCCGAGGGTGCGATACGGATGAGCGGGGTCCGGAGGAAGTGGAAGGCCTTCATCGGGGGGTTCGAGGGAAAAGTCAGCTTGGGAATCTTGTCTTTCCTCGCCGTGCTTGCCGTCTTCGCACCTTGGATAGCCCCCTACGATCCCTATGACATCACGCAGCGAGATTTTCCGCTTGACCCCCCATCTCTCTCCCATTGGCTCGGGACAGATGGATTCGGCGTGGACATCTTGAGCCAGGTGATCTACGGCGCGCGCGTTTCCCTCACCATCGGGTTATTCACCGGCGTGGGGATTGCCGTGCTGGGAGGTTTGATCGGTGTTTTCGCCGGAACCTGGGGGGGAGCAACCGACATGCTCACCATGCGCGTGGTGGATTTCGTGATGGTGTTGCCCGGGCTTCCCATCATGATCCTGATCATGACCAACTTGGGGTCGAGCTTTTGGGTGATGGTGATGATTTTCGTGCTGTTTGGCTGGGCGGGCATCGCCCGGATCACCCGCGCTGTGGTCTTGTCTGAACGGAACCGGGGATTCGTGGATGCGGCACGTTGCGCGGGGGCGAAAAAGTCTTACATCCTCTTCAAGCACTTGCTTCCCGCCACGTACTCCATTTTGTTCGTGTCCGCAGCTTTCGCCGCTGGGGGGGCCATTCTCGCCGAAGCCGGGCTGGCTTTCTTGGGATTCGGCGATCCCACCTTGGTTTCCTGGGGAAAAATGCTCAACTACGCGCGCACGTACAACGCCATGATACTGGGTGCCTGGTGGTGGATCATCTTCCCCGGCATCGCGGTTTTCCTTGCCTCCTTCTCCATCCTGCTGATGGGCGTGGGGCTGGAAAAAATGTTTAACCCAAGACTCAAAGAAAGGGAGAGATAGAGCATGATTCGAAAAGAAGGAAAGGTTGTTTCCTTCTCCGTTGGGGAAACAACGCATTCGGTGACCATCCATGACTTGCCGCAGGAATTCTTCGACTGGCAGGTTCAAACCCGCCTCAAGGGGTTGAAGATCTTTTCGGGGGAAGAGAAGGGAATGCCCAATTTTTCCGCCCACTCCGTGGTGATGAACACCATCGCCCATGGAAAGGAGTATCCCATCAACTCGTGCATCAAGGGGTTGGGAATGGTTCCAAAAACCGAGCGATTACCCGAACTGGGGGAAAGGGCGATGGACATGATCCGGCGCTCGTACGAAGTAGGTCCGGAAAAAACGTTCCAGGAACGGTTGCAGTTCCTCAAAGACCTTTACTCCGACCCGGACGGATTCGACCGGGAGATCATGTCTTCCATGGAGATGTTTCAGACCAGGACCTACGAGAACGCTCGGAATGATCCCCGGGTGAACCTGCTCTTCTACGATCACTCCAGTGGATACAGCGTGATGTTCGATTCCATCGCGGAGTTCGTTGCCCGAGACGATCCCTTTTACCGTTACGTCGCCGCCATCCATGACCTCTTCCACCTTCCGAAGGACCCAGCGATTCGTACCGATCGCTACGAATGGGCGTACCGTTTCTACCAGGTTTCCGCCGTGGACAAAACTCCCGGCCCCAACGCGAGCAAGGTGATTTTTTAGAAATCTCCACCGGTTTGCAGGAAGCCCTCTGCGCTTTTCCAACTACCTTCGCGCTCCATCTTGCGCACCACTTCCACGAAAATGGGCACCAACTCGGGGTCGAACTGGGACCCCGAGTTTGTTTCCATCTCCTCGTAGGCCTTTTCCAAAGAAATCGCCCTGCGGTAAGGACGGTCGCTGGTCATGGCGTCAAAGGAGTCAGCGATGGTCAGGATGCGTGAAACCAGGGGAATTTGCGTGCCCATCAACCCCTCGGGATACCCCTTGCCATCCCAGCGTTCGTGGTGGTACTCCACGAAACGTGCAACATCTTGCAAGTCATCGAAGGAATGCAACACCTTTCCTCCCCAGCTGGGGTGTTCTTTGATCAACTGGAATTCTTCCTCCGTTAGTGGTTCCACCTTGGTCAAGATGTTTCCCGGAATCAAAATCTTACCCAGGTCATGCACCATGCCTGCCCAGAAAACACGGTCCACCTGCTCCGTCTCCATGCCCATTTCCCGCGCAAGCCGAGAGGCAAGCACCGCCACGCTTTCGGAGTGCCCACGGGTATACGGGTCGTGGATTTCCAGGAAACGGATCATGGCCCGGAGCAGGTCTTTTTGGAACTTGTCCTGCTGTATGATGTAGTTTTGCATGGTGATGAACGCCGAAGCAACGTTGGAAAAAGCACGCACCATTTTGACTTCCTCCTCGGAAAACTCCTTCTTCTTTCCCTGCTCAATGTCCAGCGCGATGCTTCCCAGCTCGAGTGCGCCGAAAACCAGCCGGGATATGATCGAAGATTGGATGGGCTTGGTGGCCTTTCCAAACTTGCGGTTCAGTTCTTCTGGCATAATGGCCTGGTTCTTCTGGATGATGTTCTGGATCAGTATCAACCGGTCCCCGGGTGCGAAGTAGGACCGTTTGAGGTCCAGGTCGCGCAGTATTTCGATGTCATGCCCCACAGCGTGCACGAAGCGCCAGCGATCGCCCTCGAAAAGGGAGATGCTTCCACAGTCTGCCTTGGGGATCAGGGCCATCAACATCTCCAATAGGTCGCGCAGGAAACTTTCGTCCTTGTGCAACGCGGAAGTGGTCATGCGCGAGGTTATCGTGGTAATCTCCTCGATCGCCCGGGCGTATTCTTCTGCCTCCTCGAAAGAACGATGGAGGATGCGGTTGTTCTTTTCTAACGTGGCATTCATTTCCCGGAGCCTGCTGTTTGCTTCGCGGTTCTGCTCGAAGGCGTTTTCCAGCTGGGAAGCGAGCCGGTTGAAGCTTTTGGCCGCAAGTCTCGTTTCGTAGCTTCCCTCCTCGGGCACGGGATCGTTCTCACGGGAAGGGTCAAAGCGTGCGACGTCTCGCGCAAACGTTTCCAGTGGACGGGAAATGTTCCTTCCTACCACGAAGGCATACATGAAGGCAAGGAACAACATGCTCAGCGAAACGAGAAGGATGAGCAGGGTCTGTTGATTCAAATCCCGGAAAACTTCTTTTTTCGGCACAAGCGAAATGAAACTCCAGCCAAAACGCGGATCCGGAACCACCAAGCCAAGGTTCACTTCGCCATCCAGGATAACCTCGCCGTATTCCCCTTTGAAAGCGGAAAGATCTTGGAAAGAGGGAGATAACTTTTCCACGGAGGAAAAAAGCAGGCTGGATTCGCGTGGATGGGAAAGAACCCTTCCCGCTCCATCCACCAGGACGAGCACACCTTGGTTTCGCACCTGGAGCTGTTCCAAGAGGTTGGAGAAGAGGGCAAGCGAAAGGTTGATTCCCAGAACCCCCACTGGCGCTTCACCCGCAGGCCCGACGGTTTTCACGGCGCCGATCTGCGGGGTTTGGGAAAACTGGGTCATGTAGGGAGAGGTGAGAACCACCTTCCCCGGCGATTGTATGGCGGTTTGGAACCAGGGCCGCAGGCGAGGGTCATACCCGTTTCCCAGGGGAATCACCGGGAATTCCAGGTACCCGCCATCCACCGTACCCAGGTACAACATGGTGGTCTGGGGATGGCTGGAAAGGTACTCCCGGAAAAGGGAAAGGATGCGCTTTTCGGCATCAGAGCTGTACTCGGGTTGAATGGTCATTTCCGGGTTTTCGGGTTGCAGAAGGGAGAAGAAAGAAGCATCGATTTCCGCCACGGGGATCACCCCGGACAACAAATCCAGGTTTTGCTCGATGTCCTCGAAGAAAAGGTGTATCAGGTTTTGAATTTGTTGCACTTCTCGTGTGGTAGAATCCTTATGGTAGGAAAGGATCCATTTCTTCTGTTGCTGGTAATGGAATGCGGAAAACAGAACGATCAGGAAAACGGAAAGGGAGAGGACCGTTATGATGATTTTCCATACGATACGCATGCCGACTCCTTCTTCTTCGTAGGTTGCCCAAGGTAGGAACATTATACATCATGGGGCCCCTTTTTTCGACGGTCGAAAGACGTTTCAAGGCGCGACGTATGGAAAAGAAGCGAACGATTCTTTTCGTCTGGGGTAGTGAGTTAGAAATCTTTAATTTTGGAGCGATTCCGTTCCTGGAACAGAAAGAGAGGGAAAACAATGATATACATGGACCATTACCGTACCACACCGGTTTCCCCGGAAGTAAAGAGGGCGATGGAGCCTTTCTGGAGCGAGCAGTTCTACCTTCCTGTTTCGTTCACCCGCATGGGTACCGATACCGCTGAGGTTCTGGATAATGCGAAGGCAAGGGTTCTCACCTCCCTGGGCCTGAGCCAGGGTGAGGTCATCTTCACCGGAGGGGGAACTGCGGCAAACAACCTGGTGATCCACGGACTGATGCGAGATGCCGACCTTTCCCAGTCCTCCCTGGTAAGCACCCAGATTGACCATCCTTCCATCACCACTCCGTTGGAGTTCTACCGAAAGAAGGGCGCGAAGGTTTCCCTGCTGAAAGTGGATGGAGAGGGTTTGCTCGACCCGGACAGGTTGAAGGAAAACCTTTCTCCCCAAACCCGCCTGGTTGCCCTAACCTGGGTGAACCATACCATCGGGAGCGTGCAGGATATCTCCTCCCTGGTAAAAATGATTCGCGAAGTGGACGACAAAATCCCCGTGTTGCTCGACGCCACCATGGCGGTAAATTCCATGGACATCGATATGCGCGACTTGGGGGTAGACTACCTCACGCTTTCCGCCCACAAGATCTACGGGCCAAAGGGGATGGGGGCTATTGTCGCTCCGCGAAAGGGTGGGTTGAAGCCTACTCTCTTCGGTGCAGTGAGTGAATCCGTGTATTGGCCCGGCGGCGAAAACATCCCCGGCATCGTGGGGCTTTCGGTGGCGTTGGAGCAGGCCCAGCAACGAACCGACAAGTACTCGAACCACACCCTTACCATCCGCGAAGCGCTGATGAAGGCACTGGAACGGGAGATCCCGGATATTGTTCTCAATGGTCCCCGCGGAGAGAAGCGGGTCAGTGACAACGTGAACTACTCGTTCCGCTTCATCGAGGGAGAATCGGTGATGATGTTCCTGGATTTTGAAAACATCGTCGTGGCCACGGGTTCCGCTTGCGCTTCGAGCGATTTGAAGGTGAATTACATCCTGAGCGCCATCGGACGGGATCACGAGATGGCACACGGATCGCTGCGCATCACCCCGGGTTGGTCCAACTCGCTGGATGAGGTGGAACCTCTGGTGGAAACGCTCAAGCCCATCGTGGAACGTTTGCGCGCGCAAAGCACGATCAAGAAATAGGAGGGATCAACATGGCCGTGATCAAATACACCGACAAGGTACTGGAGCACTTCAAGAACCCGCATAACGTGGGCGAACTGGAAAACCCGGACGGCGCCGCAACCGTTGGAAGCCCGGCTTGCGGTGACCAGGTTTCGGTGTTCCTGAAAGTGGAAAACGACAAGATCCAAGACATCAGTTTCCTTTCATACGGCTGCGCATCCAACATCGCCACCGGATCCATCGTTACCGATCTGGCAAAGGGCCTTCCGGTCGAGGATGCCAAGAAACTGACCTGGAAGGATGCGGTGGACAAGCTGGGAGGCCTCCCCCCGGTGAAGGTGCACTGCTCGGTGCTCGCCGTGGACGGACTTCGCGCTGCCATCCAGGATTACGAGAGCAAGCACCTGGGAATCTCACATGAGCGCGCCGTCGACGAATCATTTTTGCTCGACGAGCTAAAAAAAGTGATCCATCCGGGTTTGGGGGTGAACATTATCGATGCAAAACTGGTAAAATACTTGAGGTTCCAGGGAGAGGGTGACGAAAAACCCGGACTGGTGGAAATCGAGATTTCGCTGGAGGAAACCGATCCGTACCGCCACAACGTCCTCGAAGAAATCCACGAGCACCTGGAAGCTATTCCGCAGGTACAGGAAATCGATGCAAAGGTGGTTGAATACTGAGATTATGGAAGTGTACATGGATCACTCCGCAACAACCCCTGTTTTTCCCGAAGTGGCCCGGGTCGTGTACGAGTTGATGACGCGTTCGTTTGGAAATGCCTCCAGCCTGCACTTCAAGGGCCAGCAAGCCAAAGAAGCCCTGGACAAGGCCCGCGAGGATATGTCGTTGGCGCTGGGTTGTGAACCCGAAGAACTGGTTTTTTGTTCCGGTGGCACGGAAGCGGACAACCTCGCGCTTTTTGGCACGCTCCCCGAAAACCGTTCCCGTGGGTTATTAACAACGGGGATCGAGCACGAAGCGGTCTTGGAAACCGCGCATCACCTGGAAAAGGAAGGCTTTCCGGTGTTCTATGCTCCCGTGGATGCCTACGGGCAGGTAGACCTGCAGGCTTTCGAGAAGCTTCTTTCCGGACCCGTGAGCTTGGTGTCCATCATGATGGCGAACAACGAAGTGGGTACCATTCAACCCATCGCCCAGATGGCCCAGATGGCCCACGAGCGCGGTATCCTCGTGCACAGCGATGCCGTACAGGCCATTGGCAAGGTTCCGATCAACGTGAAGGAACTCGGAGTGGACCTTTTGAGCGGGGCGGCACACAAGTTTTACGGTCCAAAGGGAGTGGGTTTTTTGTACGTGAAAAGGGGAACCCCTATTCACCCCGTTGTTTTCGGTGGTGGTCACGAAAGGGGCCTTCGTTCCGGTACAGAGAACGTTCCCGGCATCGTGGGAATGGCCCGTGCTCTTTCGATTTGCCTGCAGCACATGAAACAGAACACCCAAAGGTACCGCATGTGGACCACTCGGATCCTCAAAGCCTGCGAGCAACTGGGGGAATTCCGGGCAAATGGCCACCCCGAGCAACGCATCCCAGGTACGTTGAGCCTGAGTTTCCGGGATGTCAACGGGGAATCGCTGATGGAGTGGTTGAGCTTCAACGGTATTGCGGTCTCCACCGCCTCCGCCTGCCAATCCCATGCAGCCCGTCGTTCCATTTCGCACGTGTTGCAACAGTTGGGGCTGGAAAGACCCTTCGCCAATGGCACGATTCGCGTTGCACTGGGGCATGACAACGACGACGAACAGGTACAGTACTTCATTTCGCGCCTCGAGGAAGGCGTCAGGCGCTTAAGGAGCATGAATCATGGCGCATAAGTATTCTCCGATCCTACTGGATCACTTCATGAATCCCCGGAACATCGGGGCAATGGAAGACTACACCTTGCAAGTCACCGGTGAAAACCCCCGGGATGGAGATTACGTGCGTTTCTTCTTGAAAGTGGAAGAGGATACTGTAAAGGACGTTTCGTTCCAAGTGAAGGGCTGTCCGCGTTTCATCGCTGCAAGTTCTTTCACGAGTGAAAAAATCAAGAACCATACCATCTCCGAGATCCTCTCCATGGACCCGGTAGAAATCCAAGAAACCCTGGAAATCGAAGAAGAAGTGTTCGCCTGCGTATCGTTGCCCTTGAAAACCATTCAAAAAGCCCTTCTGGGTACCCGGTAGGAGAAAAGCATGGAACAACCCACCCGTACTGTCCGGGCCGTTGGGGCCGAAGGTTTCGTCTTCTTGTTGCTCTTCGTGGGTTTCTTTGGTCCCGTGGTGGGGGTTATGGGAATGGCCAACTTCTTCAAAACCCTGATGGGGACAGCCCACGACCTCCTCATTAACACCGTTTTCTTCCTCATGGCCGTTGCGGTGGTCACCGGTGCGTTGGGAGCCCTTTTCTCCGAGTTCGGGGTGGTGCACATCCTCGACCGTTTGCTGCGCAAGCTCATGCGCCCTCTCTTCAACCTCCCGGGAATGGCGGTGATGGGAGTCATCACCACCTACCTTTCGGACAATCCCGCCATCATTTCGCTCGCACGCGACCGCAATTTCCTCAAGGCCTTCAAGAAATGGCAACTCCCCCTACTGTGTAACCTGGGAACATCCTTTGGCATGGGGCTCATCGTGAGTACCTACATGCTTGCGCTGGGGACCCGCATTGGAACCTCGATGTTCGCCCCCGTCCTGATTGGGAACCTGGGTGCGCTGATCGGAAGCATCACAAGCGTGCGTATCATGGCCATCTTCTCCAAGAAGGAACTGGGAGATATCGGTGACGAAAAGACCTCGGAGGTAGCAGGCATCGAACAACGGCGTGAAATCCGCGAAGGTTCCATCTTTCACCGCCTTCTTGCCGCATTGCTGGAAGGGGGGAAAACGGGTGTGGATATCGGGCTGGGCATCATCCCAGGTGTTTTGGTGGTCTCCACGTTGGTGGTGTTGCTCACGTATGGGCCAAAGGATCCGGCAATCGGGTTCCAAGGCTTGGCGTACGAGGGCGTTGGTTTTCTCCCCTGGCTGGGGGAAAAGATCTTCCCCGTCCTGGAATTCCTGTTCGGGTTCAAATCCCCGGAGCTCATCGCTTTTCCGCTGACTTCACTGGGTTCGTCCGGTGCAGCACTGGCCCTCATTCCCCGTTTCATCGACAAAGGAATCTTGACTCCCACCAATATCGCGGTGTTCACTTCCATGGGTATGTGCTGGAGCGGGTACCTCAGCACGCACATCGCCATGATGGACGCACTGGGGTACCGTTCCCTCACCAACAAGGCCCTTTTCAGCCACACTGTCGCCGGACTGGTGGCAGGCATGTCGTCCCATTTCCTCTGCCGGCTTTTTTTGTAGACCCTGCTATTCCCAGCTTTCCAACTCGTCGAACGTAATTCCCGAGCTGCTCAAGGTGATTTCCCTTTGCGTACGGAACCCCTGGAATGTTTGCAGGGTACCATCTTGCAGGCGAAGCTTGAAGATCTTGTCCAGGTTTCGATGAAGTGCGAAGAACACCTCTCCGGATTGCGGATCGTACACGCTGGAAATCTGCGTTTCAAACTGGAAGGCAGCGGAAAGGATGGCAAAGGCTTTTTCCAGGTCCATCTCTTCCTTGTACTCCTGGATCTTTTTTTCCATGTTGTTGAAACGTCGGTCGTATTGGTAGTACAGCCTGTCGCGTGCCAGGTCGGCCATGTAGAAATTGGTCATGAGCCAGTAATCTCCCTCGAAACGAAAGAACTGGTTGTCTTCGAACCCCGGCTCTACGATCAATGCATCCCCTTTTGCATCCACCGCCATCGTATGGCTGGCATACCCGGGGAAATTCACCAGGCGATACTCTTCGAGTGCTTCCCGGGTCTGGGAAACCTCCGAGAAGAAGGAAAGCTGGTAGAGCAAGAAATCCTGGATGGGAAGGTTTTCCTTTCCGGGTACCATGTTTTCCAGCACCCTCGTGGGAACGTTCTGCAGGTTGGCAAAATACCCTTGGTCGTTCATTCCCAACGCGGTGTAATACAGGTTCCCCAGCCGGCTGAACTGGATGGCGAAGTACGCGTGCCCCATTTGGGATGCGAAAAACGCCACGCGGTACTCCAACTCGTTGGGATAATCGAAGTTGGAACCGATCCACACCCGATCGGTGTTCACCATGAAACTGCTGCACCCAAGTACTACGATTCCCAAAAGAAAAAAACCAACAAAAGCCATCGATCTTTTCATTTGTTTCACCCTTTCCGTCCCGAGATGCCAAGCGTTCCCTCCATTATAACATTGAAAGCAGCAACAAGGGCTTAAATGGGAAGGAAACTGTGGTACAATGGGGCATGAAAAAAATCTTAACGGACTTGGTTCGCCAAGAACTTCTCCTCGAATTTTGCCAACTTTTTTCCGTTTTTCCTCGATCAATCACTCCGCTGAAACAACACACCCGTTGCGTGTACGAGGTGTGGGATGGGTCAGTAACTTACATTCTCAAGCTCTTCGATTCCCTCGACAGGGAGAGAAGCGAGATCCAAGGGGAACTCGATTTCATGCGTGCGTGCAGCCAAGGTGGGGTAGTCACTTGCGAACCTCTTTTTTCCAGGAATGCACGAATGCTGGAAAGCCTTCCCCTCGATGCAGAGCGTTTCGCACACGGTTTCGTGTATCCACGGCTGGCGGGAGTAGAAATCGAAGAGGATGAAAACGCCTTCCGGGAATTCACCCCGGAGTTGCTGTTCAAGTGGGGGGAGCTGCTTGGAACCATTCACCGCATTTCCCGCGAACTGGCCCAAAACGAAACGCATCTCTCCCGGTTGAAATGGGACGAAATGGAAACCATCAACCACCAGCAGTGTATCCCCGCTTCAAAGAGCACGATCCACAAGGTCTTCCAAGAAACCATCCGGGAAATCCATGCCATTCCCCGAGAGAAGGGAAACTTCGGCCTGGTCCATGGGGATTTGCATTACGGCAATTTCTTCCTGCACGACAACTACCTTTCCGTGATCGATTTCGATTCCAGCTGCTACTTCTACTACGTCGCGGACATCGCCATCCCCTTGTACAGCGTTCTACCCTACCCTCGCACTCGCCGGGAAGAGCGAACCCAATTTGCGAAACAGTACCTCACCCACTTCTTGCAAGGGTACCGAACACAAACATTCCTGGATAAGGAACAGGAGGAACTGATCCCCCTTTTCTTGCACTACGAGGACATGGCCAATTTTATCGCATTGTACCGGCACTGGGATTTCGAAAGACTCTCCCCCCAGCAAAAAAAAGTATTGGAGCGAAACAGTTATCACATCGAAAACAGGATTCCGATCGTGGACTTGTAATGCCGGCTCCTTATTCGCCCACAAGCGGAAAGCGGGGAAGCTCCTTGTTGGAAAGCCAGCGTTGGCACAGTTGCAACGTGTGTTCCCAGTCATCGAGAACAAGGATTTCATCTTCATAATGTTCGTTCTGGTACCCCACGCTCAGGTTCACACCGCATACATCCCTACAAAGGGTTTTGATATCGGTACAGGACAATCTATCTGGCTCGGTGTAGCTTGTTTCTTTGGAAACGTACTCCCGGAATGCCTCCGTGCCCACATCGTAGCACTTGAAATCCGTAGCGTTCGCGCGGTCGAGTTCCACTAGGAATTGGTGAGTTTGGTTGATTTCGTCTGCTATATCAAGGTTTTCTTCCATCAACCAGTGACTCCCCACTTGCCCATGTTCTTCTCCACTCACGATTAGCAACGAATGTCCCATGTCCTTCAAAATCCAAATCATGGCACAACCTGCGCGATCATCTGCCCCAAGGATTCCTTTTTCCCGAGAAATCTTGCCGCCGCCAATAACCAGGTTTCCGGAATCGGGTTCCTCTTCACAATAGTGCAAATCATCGTAGGTATCTGCATGCGCCACCAGCAGCACCCGGTTTTCCCGTGAACCGGGAATGTACACGAACCGCTCCAATCCTTCTCCCCGGGCAATTGCACCGGGAAGGTTCTCGAACTTGGCAAAAACCTCCTCGGTGCCACCCACGGGCATGTTCAGAAATTCCATCAAAGTGTCCAAATGCTCTCTTTCCATGGCAATACCTCCTTGTTTTTTCTTCTCGTGCTCACTTTACGGGTTGCAGCATCGAAATCTCCCGCGAGAGGTGGCAGAGCGAGTCGCCCACTCGTTGGGGCCAACAGCCAGGGTGTGTTATGGGAATCGTTGAATAAAAGGGAAAAATCGTGTTGAGTCGGTAGGAAAAAATCGAAACGAAGTCGATGCAAACGTTGTTTCATGTCCAAAAGAAAAGGTAGTACGAGAAGAATGGTTTACTTTCAACGTATTATACCACATTTCAAAATTAATTGCAAATTTCTTCCCGATGGAATAAGAAAAATTTACAAAATCGATTGGTTTCTGGCTTTTCCCGGGGAGCCCCCCAATGAACATCACCTTCTCCGCCATGGCGGAACATGGCACTCGAGTTATTTGGTGACAAAGCCTGGAAAAAGGGGTATAATTTCCCC
>Ga0209607_1001317_pt1 | contig 20888 bp, 13 predicted proteins | sample AD_UKC117_MetaG_FD_184413 | JGI IMG/M metagenome (GOLD analysis project Ga0209607, IMG submission 184413) | Active sludge microbial communities of municipal wastewater-treating anaerobic digesters from Hong Kong - AD_UKC117_MetaG (SPAdes)... | ecosystem: Engineered > Bioreactor > Anaerobic >... | reverse complement strand
ACCTAGCATCCGGTTTCCGCTGCACGCTGATCGCTGGGAATAGCGTGCTTCGCTGCCAGCGCAAAATCATGGATTCTTCCTTCGTCAAACTCCGGGGGCAGATTTCGGCCAGAAACATGCCGGGATGACGTGAAGGGTTGTCATCCCGCAGAGCCTGCCCTGAAAAGGTCCTGTTCAGGGATCCTGTGCGGGATCTCGCTTTTCCTAACCTGTTTCGATAACCCCCCTCCTAGTAACCCGCATTTCCTAACCCGCCCTTCTAACCCGAAACTTTGTTTTCCAGCGTAAAGCGGTCAGCGTTTCTTATCCAAGCGGTTCTTTACCGCGAAGCAGAACTGGGCTCGCCGAAGGCGAAACTGGCCATTGAAGGTGACTGGCGTGCGAAGCACACAGGCAGTGAAGGTCTTTCCCCGCGAAGCGGGCCTTGCGTCCTGGCATGATCTTTGCCAGCCCTGCGTCCCGGGATGAACTTGCCGGCCTTGCGTCCGCCGATGATCCTCGGCGCCTTGCGTCTTGCTTGCAACTCTTGTCGGAGAACCGTTGACGGTTGACTTGAGAATGTCTTATTCGAAGCGCCTGATTTGTGTTGTTCTCTTCTCATAGAACGTTCCTCCGTTTACAGCCAAGTCTTATCACCCAGTGATGCTTTTCTTTGTGAAGCCCTGGCAAAACGTTTATAATCTGACCATCAGGAGATTTTCGGGGTGTGGGATTTGAATATTTACGCGATTCTTACGTTCTTTCCAGTTGCAATCTGTTTTTTTATGGTTTTCCTTTGTTTCAGGCAGAGAAGTCGTTTAGAAGCCAGAGCTCTTGGCCTATTGATGCTGTCAATAGCGTGGTGGTCACTTTTCTATGCGCTGGAGCTGCTTTCTTATGATCTCGAAAGTATGAGGCTTCTGAACAAGATTTCTTATCCAGGAATAGTGTCCGTTTCGGTCTTTTACTTCCTCTTTTCCATGGCACTTGTGGACAAAAGAGATTGGTTTCGTTGGAAGAGGATTGTGATGCTATTTATCGTACCCATTGCTGTTTTGATTGCGATGTGGACAAATGAACAACACTGGCTATTTTACTCGCTTAGTGAGATAGATCACACTTCAACTTTCCCCCTTCAGAGATTGGTGCACGGTCCGCTCTTCTGGATTGCAATGTTGTACAATTACTTACTGCTTTTATCAGGAATCATTGCTGTCTTCAGAAAGTATATCCATTCGACGGGTCTATATAAGGGTCAGTTAGGGACTGTTCTACTGGGAACGGTATTCCCCATCTTGGTCAACATTAACTATTTGTTTGGTTTCGTTGATGTGGGGAATTTGGACTTGACTCCTTTTGCCTTTACAGTGGCCGGCGTATTTGCCGCTGCAGGAGTTTTCAGATATAGGTTGTTCGACATACGTCCCGTAGCCAGAGAGACCGTAATAGAAAGGCTTCCAGACGGGATAGTCATTCTTGACGACGGTGGAAGAATAGTTGATCTTAATCCGATGGCTTGCAAAATGCTGGGCATTGATGCTTCAGATGCCATTGGAAATTCAGTCCAGGAGGTCTTCAGCGATATCGAGTCTGTTGTAAGTTTCTTCACTTCCGGCTCCGAAAAGAGGGAGTTGAACGTGCGAGAGAGAGTCATAGAGATAAAGCAGAGTCCCATCTACAGCAACAAGGGCAAGATCAGAGGGCATATTGCGCTGTTGACAGATATAACCGAAAGAAAAGAGGTCGAAGATGCGCTCCGCCAAAGTGAAGAGAGGCTCGCACTTGCAGTGAAAGGCGGGAAGATAGGTCTCTGGGACTTGAAAATGAAGAAAGGCGAGTTTTCGATAAACGACCGATACTATCAGATCATGGGCTATTCGGCAGGCGGATCTGTCATTACCTTTCAACAATGGAAGGAATTCGTACACCCTGAGGACCTTCTTCCCTGCCTTGAGGAAATGGATAAGTGCTACGAAGGTCAGACTGACTACTTCGACATCGAATACAGGATGCTTTCGAAGGGTGGAGAGTGGATCTGGGTTCATGATCGTGGCGAAGCGGCCGAAAGAGATGAGGATGGAAGGGCGACCAGGATTCTCGGAACTCACATCGACATTTCTCCGACGAAGCAAATTGAAGAAGCGCTTCGCGAGAGCCAGATGATGTACAAGAAGCTGGCCACTACGGATATGCTAACCGGGGTGATGAACAGGTATTCGCTAACCGAGCTTCTCAAACTGGAAACGGAAAGGTCTAGAAGATATTCTGCTCCTCTATCGCTGATAATGTTCGATCTTGACAACCTGAAGACCGTAAACGATAATTTTGGCCATCTCGCCGGTGACGATGCGCTGAAGCTGACATGTTCGTTCGTTCAGTCAAATATCAGGAGCTGTGACTATATCGGTAGGTGGGGAGGCGATGAGTTCTTGATTGTCGCAACGAACACCGATCTCGAGGGCGCAATTAAGATGGCCGAAAAGCTCAGATCGGGGCTCAGTTCTGTTGATAAAAAAGAATATGGACCTTTGACCATTAGCATTGGTGTTACGACGCTTCTGGAAAATGAAAGCGATTTTGACGGTTTGCTTCGAAGAGCGGATGAGGCACTATATGAATCAAAGAGGAGTGGAAAGAACAGAGTTACGTCTGTGATTTGACAATTAGAATGGAGATTTTTGAAGTGGTTTCGAACCTGAAAGCAGTAAGAATCGAAGAGTTGATTTTGCTTTTCCAATTATGCTAGACTATCCCTAGCGTGACAGAGATGATGAGAAAGTCGTGCCAGCTATAAGGCGGCGACTTTTTTTGTTTTGCTTGATCTTCCTTTAACGTATTTTGGTCATAATGGTTGTGTTATAGATTCTTTCATATTTACAACTGTGGGGTGATACGATTGCGTCGCGGAACCAGGGAAGCGCTTACCGGCTGGGTGACAGTCTTGCCAGCTTTGACTGTTCAGGTGATCTTTATCTATTTGCCACTAGCGTGGGCTTTCTATGTATCTTTCTTTAGTTGGAACATGATAAGACCGATGAGGTACGTTGGACTCCGTAATTACGAAAGGCTCTTCAGCTCACCGGATTTCTGGAATTCGATGGGGGTTACCGGGATATATATCCTCGGCACCGTAATCCCTTCGGTTATTATCGGACTGTTGCTTGCTGCTCTGCTCAATATTGAGTGGATAAAGGGAAGAGGGCTTTTCAGGACGCTCTTCTACATTCCGGTTGTCACTTCGATGGCCGCCGCGGCCGTTATTTGGGGCTGGTTATATGAACCGAATTTCGGACTGGTAAACTACTTCCTTTCCATTTTTGGTATTAGTAACATAAAGTGGTTAAGCGATCCGAATTACGCACTCCTTGCGTTGATCATCGTTGGTGTCTGGAAACGTATCGGCTACAACATGGTGCTCTTCCTGGCGGGTTTACAGACTATCCCGAAGACATACTACGAGGCGGCCGAAATCGACGGGGCGACACCTTGGAGGAAGTTTGTAAATATTACGCTTCCGCTCCTATCTCCGACGACTCTCTTTGTGTTCATCATGCAATTCATTGCATCGTTCAGGGTCTTCGTCTCGGTATCCGTTATGACTAGCGGTGGGCCGGCGAAGAGCACTCAGGTTATCACATACTACCTTTATGAAAATGCCTTCAAGTACCTTAAGTTTGGATACGCGTCAGCAGTTGCCGTCGTCATGTTTGCGATGATGGTAGTATTCACTCTGATACAATTCAGAGTAAGCAAAGGGAGGGTGCATTATCAATGAGAAGAAAACCGGCCCTTCCAATTAGAATCATCGTTTACCTGGCAATACTTTTCGTGGCGATAATTATCAATCTTCCTTTTTTCTGGATGCTCGTTACTTCCTTTAAGACAGAGGATGCTGCCTTCTCTATTCCACCGAGCTTTCTGCCGACTATCTTTGATTTAAGGAATTTTGTCAAAGCCTTCGAGCTGATACCGCTTGCCAGATATATATGGAATACGCTTTTCGTAGCGCTTACGGTGACTTTGCTACAGTTGATCTTCAATTCTCTCGCAGCTTATGGGCTGGCGAGAATAAGATTCAGAGGAGCTAATGTGGTCTTCATGATCCTGATCGGGACGCTTATGGTTCCGCCGGAAGTCACTATGGTCCCTCTGTATGTAATCGTCAAGCAATTTGGGTTCATAGATAAGTATAGTGCTCTAATAGTTCCATTCATGAGTTCTGCATTCGGAATATTCCTGCTACGTCAGTTCTTCATGGGAATTCCAAAAGAGCTTGAGGAAGCTGCAATTATTGACGGGGCCAGCAGAATGAAGATCTTCGTCAGGATCATTCTGCCACTTTCGAAACCTGCGCTTTATACTATGGCGCTGTACACTTTCCTCGCCCACTGGAATGAATATATGTGGCCGCTGATCGTTATAAATGATGCAAAGAAACAGATGATTCAGGTCGGTATATCTCAGTTTGTAAGCGGCTGGGAGACTCAATGGACGTTAAGAATGGCCGCTTCTACGACGGCGGTAATTCCAATAATCATCTTGTTCTTCTTTGTTCAAAAACAGTTTGTAGAAGGAATTAGCATTTCAGGGTTGAAAGAGTGACCCAAATCTCGAAAGGGGAGGTTTTTTTGTGAAAAGAACATTTGTAATCACGCTACTGGTAGTTGCTATCGCTGCAATAGGTTTTGCGGCGCCGGTAAAGGTTACCATGTGGTACGCACAGACTGGTATCTATTCCCAAACACTGCTCGATATTGCTGCGGAGTTCAACAAGTTGCATGAGGGAGAAATCGAAGTAGAGGCAGTCTACACCGGGAATTACCAGGATACAATGCAGAAGCTCCTTGCCGCTATGGTAGCCGGCGACTTACCTACTCTGGCTCAGATTGAGCAGTCGAGGATCGGGCAGTTTGTCGATGGAGGCGCTTTCCAGGACCTCAATTACTTCATTGACAAGGATCCCGAGTTCAAGGCAACGCTCGACGACTTCTGGCCGAGATTCATTCAGGCCAATACGTATGAACAGGGTCTGCTTGGATTTCCTCTCAACTGCAGCACCCCGTTGATGTACATCAACAGGGATCTTTTCAGGCAGGCCGGACTTGATCCCGACAATCCTCCGAAGACCTGGACCGAGGTCTATGCTGCCTCGAAGCAGATCAAGACTCTTGGTGAAGACATTTTCGGTTACAGATTCGGGAAAGATGACTGGCTCCTGGAAGCTTATATCTGGCAGTTTGGAGGAGAGATAATCTCCGAGGACGGCAGAAAGATGCTTATCTACTCCCCGGAAACTGTGGCCGCCTGGAACTTCTTTCAGAAGGGTGTTAGAGAAGGAATATTTATATTCGGAGTCAGTGGCGGAAACGAACTCGATCTCTCCGGAAGAATTGCAATGGTCGTCCGTTCCACCGGGAGTCTTGGGTATTTGAAGCAGAACGCGAAGTACGATCTCGGCGCAACTACCATGCCCGGTCAGGTAAAGGAAGTTGTTCCGATAGGTGGAGCAAATGTCTTCATGTTCTCCGCAAGACCTCAGGCCGAGAAGGATGCAGCATGGGAGTTCTTGAAGTTCCTCACTTCCACAGAGAATACGAAGAGATGGTCCCTCGCAACCGGTTACATGACGAGCAGGATTTCTGCGTACGAATCTCCCGAGATTCAGAAGATCATGACAGATGACCCGAGATATGCTCTTACTTATCAGCAGCTGAGAGACTGTGCTGTAAGGAGACCATGGTACGGGCCATATCCAGAAGTTCATGCAATGATCACTTCTGCCTGGGAAGATGCAATGTCTAACCCAACAAAAGACGTTGATGCAATTCTGAAGAATTTACATGAAGAAGCACAAGATGTGCTCGATGATTACTACTTTTGATCGATAGCATGACGCACGGGGGCAGTCATTGGCTGCCCCTTTTTTAGAGGTGATTTTATGAAAAAAATTCTGATAGCGGTTCTCGTAATTGTTTCATCTCTCTCTTTCGGTCAGGTTTTCTTTGGAAACATTCACGCCCACACATCTTATTCGGATGGGCAGGGAACTCCTGAGGAGGCCTTTGAACACGCAAGAAATTCGGGTGTCGTTGACATACAGGCAATAACAGATCATGATCACGATCTGAACTACCCCCTGCCTGACGGCTCTTGGAAGCTCGACAGGATTATCGAGATGGCTGAGAAATACACGGTAGAAGGTGAATTCATTGCCATATCCGGCTTCGAGTGGACGCTGACCAGTCGGGGACACATAACGATATACAATACCTCTGAATGGATCGACAGGAGCACTACTGATCTTTACGATATTTACCAGTGGATTGTCGACAGGAAAGCGACCGCCCAGTTCTGTCATCCGGGGAAGAAGTACGGTGATTTCTTTGACTTCGAGTACTTCCCTGAGGTAGATCTTTACATCAATACAATTGAGGTCGGAAACGGAGCGGGAGCTAACTCCAACAATGTCATAAAAGATGAGTACTTCGAGCGTTACCAGCGAGCGCTGAACAGAGGCTGGCATGTAGGCGCCTCTGCGAATCAGGACAATCATCATAAGGAGTGGGCCACAGCAAATGATGCAAGGACCGCCTTCGTAATTGATGAACTTACAACGGAAAAGGTCTCTGAAGCGCTGAAGACAAGGAACATCTACGCGACAGAAGATAGAGATGCTTTCATCTCGTTCTCCACTGAAGGGGCGAAGATGGGAGACGTCCTTTATGACATTCCAGAAGCAACCTTAAAAGTGGAATACAGTGACCCGGGAGAAAGAACTCAACGGGCGTATATATACAGCAACAACGGAGTGATGGAGCTGAATGTTTCCGGGGACGAGTGGGCTATCGAAATAGACGTTAAGAACCCTCTGTCGTATAACTGGTACTTCGTAAAGATCGATCAGATTGACGGTAACGAGATAGTATCGTCACCGATCTGGTTTCAAAGCAGTACTAACAAGTATCTCTTAAATGCAAGAACAATTGATCCCAGGCCGGTAAAGGGCCTGCCTTTTGATGTGGGCTTCGATCTGATAAATTCCTTGCGGGAAGACCAGGTAATCTCTGTCGAAGTCCGAAGTGGCGAGAGTGTTGTCTTCACGAAAAAGTACGATATTTCCGCTATGACCTGTCTTGAAATAACCGAGACCTTCGACACTGTTGATAAGGACCTTGACTTCTATGTCGACGATGAGCTTGCTTTCAGAGTCAACGTCGATTTTGTAAGCTTCACAGCTCATCTAGATACCTCTCACGAGAACTACTTTGTCTCTGAGCTGAAACCTCTAACGGACATCCTTATGGGTCTCGGCGGGGAAGTGAAACCGGTGATCGGAGAGCTCACTGAGAAGACTACTTTTGAAGGGCAGGTCTTGATACTTCCGCTTCCGGATGCAGATACCTTTATGAAAGACTTCATGGCGATTTCCGAAGAGCAGATTGGCTTCATCGTGAATTATGTCGAGAAAGGTGGTCTACTTGTTGTTGTTCTTGCAAAAAAAGAGATCACTCACCCATCTGTAGAGAGTTACAAGCAGCTCTTTGAGAAACTTCCCTGGTCGGTCGAACTTGAGAACGGCGGAAGGTCGGTGTCTGGGACGAGCACAGGAAACCTTGAAATCGGGAACGGCGGCGGAGTCGTAATACTCAGTTGGGACGAAGCGACTGGAAAGTCTACAATAGATGAAGAAACAATGGGCTTCATTGAATTAAAATTGGGTTTGAAATAAAGCGAGGGATAGATATGTCAAAATTGGAGAGCTTCACACTAGGGGAGGATGGAAAGAGGATATTTGGGATCTGCGAATATCCAAGATCCGGAGATAGCTTTCCCACAGTAATGATGTTCCACGGATTCACGGGAGAACACATCGTTTCCACGTTCAAATTTCCCCGTCTCTCGAGAAGACTCGTCGAGAAGGGAATAGCGACTGTGAGGTTTGATTTCAGGGGTTCCGGAGATAGCGAGGGTGAATTCTACGAGATGTCACCTTTGACTGAGCTTCGCGACGCAGAAGAAGTCCATTCCTTTGTCAGATCGAGAAGCTGGTGTTCGGGAAAGGTTGCCATTGTCGGGTACAGCCTGGGTGGTATGGTTGCTTCGCTTTTTGCCGGGAGACATCCCGAGATTAGTTCACTGGTTCTGTGGTCGCCTGTAATAATGAATCAGGAGTTCTTCAACCGCGAGGATTACTCCTTCAAAGATGGCGAGGAGTATAAGGACGTTCTGGGGCTGAAGCTGGGATCGATCTTCTTCGAAGACGGTCGCAGTGTCGATGCTTCGGAGGAACTCAGAAACTATGAAGGAGATCTGCTAATTGTTCATGGTTCCGACGATGAATCGGTGCCATATCTTCCCGTAAAAAAGTATGCAAATGCGAGACGGTTGAAGATACATACTGTAGAGGGAGCCAACCACAAGTATCAGAGGATTGACTGGATTGAGGAACTCTTCTCAGTTTCAACGGATTTCTTTGAAAGAACATTGCTGTAGCGGGCGATCAATCGCCCGCTCCTTCCTTAATTGCCTTTCTGATTTCTTCTAGAGCACAGTCGATAAGCCTTTCTTCGGAAGTGAAAGTCAGCTCTTTTTCATGGATTTCTGGAATCACTAGACCTTGCCTGCTCAACGCCGCAAGGATTTCAATGACCTCATGGCGATGAACTCCGCTCAAAAAGGCAATTTCATCGATACATTGACTTGACCGCATGACAATTTTAAGAATACGAAGCGAATTCTGGCCAGACATCGCACTAATAACTCCCGCAGCGCTCCTTTTCTCATATGAAAGACTCCGCTTCCTAACTCTGTCTACTCCAATGAGTGATATGACTGAGTTTTTCTCAGGAACTTCAATCGTGATCACTGAGCCTCCAAGAAACGCCGAAACGTGGAGCCTGATCATCTTACCAGACAGAGATGGAGGTTCAATATCCAGTAGAAAGGCTAAGAAGCCGCTTTCAAATCTCTCGATGTTCTCAAGGAGAATCTCTTCCCCATAGTTTACAAGATTCTCCAGTTCAACCATTGAAGCTATCTCCTTCTCGGCAAAACGAAGCAGTTCAAGAAAGGATTCATGTGTCTTGGCCTGGTCCGTTAGCATTTGAAACGCTTCATATCTGTCAGAAGATAAGAGCCAGGGAATTGACGAAACATACTCAAGAGCGCCCTTTTCATTTTCCTCTAAAGATTTTAAAAAAACATCATTCCTCTTTTCAAGTGGCATGAAATCGCTGCTAAGAAACAGCGAAAGGAGCCTTTCGGGAGATATCGTTTCTATCATCTTCAGTAGACCTGACGGAGTAGGGGAACCTTCGAGAAAGAAGTAAGGGATAATCTTCAAACCAAAGAAGGCCTCCCAGCTGAAAAGTCTTGCGAGTGATGTTAGACTCTCCTCCGTGAGAGAAAGCCTTGCCTTGAAAACCCAGTCAGAGAGGGCTTCTAGGGACTCTCCGTCGCTTGGAGTCATCTTTTCATGGTTATTCAGTCTGAACAAGGATAGAAGGAGCTCAGGTCCCTTCTGCTTATCAAGGACAAAATTTACCATTGGACCCTCCACTAGACCAGTGTTATCCGGATCGGTGCAGACACTTGCTATTAACAAGGGCTGAGCTATGGGAGTTTTCCCATATAGATCTTACACTACAAAAGGCGAGGTCACACAAAAGCGGGCAAATGGCTAGTAGCTCTTGCTCGCAGGGAACCTCAGCTATTTGTACACTGGACAATGAAGATATTGCATTCGGCTGGATAATGGGAGCCGGATGAATCGAGAGGTTCAAGTCCGGTTCTGAGACAGCCTGGGGTGAAATCCCCCTGGGCTAATCACCGTGTGCCATAGCAGTGGATACCGGTTTGCTGTTAAATGGTTCACCGCTCTCAGAAGGAAAAACCTGTTCTTCCAGAGCATGGATTTATTCTTCGTTCTTGGTTAAGGTGAAAAACCAAGAACGCGAGATTCTTAACCAAGTTCAGAAGGGTTGAAACGTTCTCAGAATAACCAACGCTATCATTTCCGTTATGACTTGCCGGAAGCTCGTCTTATTGTCATCCCGAAAGAAGTTCGGGCTGACAGAGTAAGGGACTGTCGAGAAGACTAGACGGCATCAAAGCGTTGTTGATTCTGAAAGCATAATAATTTGTCATTTGAACATGATTCAGCATCCCGATCTAAGAGCCGCTGGACGCTCAAGAACGAAGATCCGCTGGTCGCTGAAGGATTTGACGAGCCAAGAAAGAGCATTGTCAAGAGTTCACTTCGCTTACGAGAAGACGAGACTGGCGTGCGTCAGCAGACTGGCTTCGAAATCGCTTGTTCCCTAAAGTAGCATCACACCTAGGCCGATAGTCTCCGGTGTAGAACTAAAGAGCTTCAAGTTGTGAGAGTTGTTTCTTGAGATAGTATCCGGTATGACTGTGGCTATATTCGGCCACTTCTTCGGGGGTTCCGGAAATCACGACTTCTCCGCCGTTTGCACCGCCTTCGGGTCCCAAATCAATTATGTAATCGGCGTTTTTGACGACGTCCATGTTGTGTTCGACGACTACGACCGTATTGCCCTTTTCGACTAGGCGTTTCAAAACCTGTACGAGCTTTGCGACATCGTCGAAATGCAGCCCGGTTGTCGGCTCATCGAGAATATAGAAGGTTCTGCCCGTGGAGGTCTTCTTCAGTTCAGATGCGAGTTTTATTCTCTGAGCCTCTCCCCCCGAAAGCGTTGTAGCGGGCTGACCAAGTCGTATGTATCCAAGTCCGACGTCATTCAGAAGTCCGAGGATTCTGTTTAGTGTAGGTATTCTTTCAAAGAATGTCAAGGCCTCTTCGACTGTCATGTTTAAAATGTCGGAAATAGTCTTTCCACGATAGCGTATCTCGAGAGTCTCTTTATTGTATCGCCTGCCTTTGCAGACATCGCACTCGACGTAGACATCGGGAAGGAACTGCATCTCTATCTTTATAAGCCCATGCCCTTGACAGGCCTCGCATCTCCCGCCTTTGACGTTGAAGGAAAAACGCCCTTTGTTGTAGCCCCTTGCTCTTGCTTCCTGAGTCTTGGCGAAGAGATCCCTTACGTGATCGAAGAGCCCAGTGTATGTTGCAGGATTGGATCTCGGCGTTCTGCCTATTGGGTTCTGGTCGATCACTATTACGTTGTCGATCTCCTCCCAGCCGAGTAGCTCTGCCAGCTTTTCGGAGGAGGAATTGGATCCACCCAGTGCAACTTTGAGTGAAGGGTACACCGTGTCCATTACGAGAGAGCTCTTGCCACTTCCAGATACACCGGTTACCGTTATGAATTTGCCTAGCGGAAATGAAACGTCAATATGCTTAAGATTGTTCTTCTCCGCGCCCTTTACAGTGAGAAACTTTCCATTTGAGTTGTTCGCCGATTCGAATCTAGGAACGGATAACTCGCCATTTAGATACTTTCCCGTAAGAGATCGTTCCGGCGGGTTATCGAGAAGCGCCTGAGTTGTCCCCTGGTAAACGATCTCTCCTCCGTGAACTCCTGCTCCCGGTCCCACATCCACGATGTAGTCGGAGCTTCTTATGACCTCTTCGTCGTGTTCGACAACTATTACGGTGTTTCCCAGATCCCTGAGGTTCTTCAGTGTCTTTATCAACCTGTCATTGTCTCTTGAATGTAGCCCTATGGTTGGCTCATCGAGCACATAGGTAACCCCCGTAAGGCCGGAACCGATCTGTGTCGCAAGTCTTATTCTTTGCGATTCCCCTCCTGAAAGCGTCATGGCGTATCTGGACAGGGTGATGTAGTCGAGTCCCACATCCACCAGAAATTTGAGCCGCTTCTCTATCTCACTCAGGAGCTCTCCGACGATTTCCCGCTGAAAATCCGTGAAATGAATACCTGTCATGAAGTCGTAGATTTCCTGGATTGTGAGATCGGATATCTGCGCGATATTCAAACCGCCAAGAGTAACTGCAAGCGCTTCGGGTCTCAAACGTTGACCGTTACACTGCGTACAGATCTGTTGAACCATGAAATTGCTTTCCATCCAGAAGCGCATGTCTTCCGACTGTGTTTCGTTATATCGTCTCCTTAGATTGTTGATTATGCCTTCATAGGGTCTCTTAAGCTCGTAAGTGAGCCGATCGGACTTGTATTTCATAGAAATGTCGCTGTCCGTTCCGAAAAGGATGGCATTCTTCACATCGTCTCGAAGATCTTTGAAGGGTTTGGCAGGATCGTCGCCTAGCGATTCTATTACTTTTACGATCATCTTCAGGGTAAATGTGTCCCTGTTGCTTGACATCGTCTTTATGGCGCCCTTCAAAACGCTCAGACTTTCATCTACAAGAAGATCTTTTGAGAATTCCATTGTGTAACCAAGGCCATGACACTTTGGACAGGCCCCGAAAGGGTTGTTGAATGAAAAGATCTTCGGCGAAATTTCCGGAAGGCTTATCCCACAGTCGGGACAGGCAAAATTCTCACTGAAGATCTTTCTCTCTTCGGAATCGACCAGACCGACTTCGACGAAGCCATCCCCTTCATGCAAAGCCATCTCGATGCTGTCAGCAAGACGTGAAGCGTTATCGGCATCTGCCCTCAGTCTATCCACCACTAGGTTTATCGTGTGTCTCTTGTTCTTGTCAAGTTTGAGGTCTTCGTCGAGATCGTATGTTTCTCCATCTATCTCGATCCTTACAAAGCCCTTCTTTCTGAGAGCTTCAAGTTCCTTCTTGAACTCGCCCTTCTTACCATTGGCAACAGGGGCGTAGATGGCGATTCGATCTTCCGCACCGTATTCCTTCAGAACTCCTTCTACGATTTCATCGAGACTCTGTTTCTGAACTACGCGCCCACAGGACGGACAATGTGGAATACCCACTCTGGCGAACAAAACTCTCAGGTAGTCGTGTATCTCCGTAACGGTTCCTACCGTCGATCTAGGGTTATGGCTAACGGTCTTCTGCTCTATGGCAATTGCCGGAGAGAGCCCCTCGATATTTTCTACATCGGGTTTCTTCATCTCCCCCAGAAACTGTCTAGCATAAGTGGAAAGAGATTCGAGATATCTCCTCTGACCTTCTGCGTAAATTGTGTCGAGTGCCAGCGAGGACTTTCCCGATCCGGACAGGCCGGTAATAATAGTCAAGGAATTCTTGGGGATTGCGACATTGACATTTTTCAGATTGTGTACCCTGGCGCCTTTCACATATATATACCTATCCATTACTACACTCCTGCACTAACTCGACCAGCTCCTGACAGATCTCCTCGACCAACTGCTGCTCGGCTCCTTCAACCATGACTCTAATGTACGGTTCCGTGCCTGACGGCCTGAGAACGATTCGAAGATCATCATTCTGCTTCAGTTCTTCGAGTCTATTCTTAAGATTCATGTCTTCCATGACCAGCTTCTTGTTTGATACGGGAACGTTCTTCAACAACTGTGGATAGACGGGGAAAGAGGCAGCAAACTCTTCGAGGCTTTCGTCAAGCTCTTCGAGTGAGTTCAATGTTTCAAGTGAAGTGATGAGACCGTCGCCGGTGGTGCTCCTGTCGAGGAAGATGATATGACCAGATTGCTCTCCGCCGAGGACTCCGCCTGTCTGCAGCATTCTTTCGAGAACGTATTTGTCGCCAACCTTTGTTCTATCCAGCGAGATGTTCTTCGAGGTGAGATACTTCTCGAAGCCCAGGTTTGACATTACAGTTGCAACGACCCTATTGCCCTTCAGCCGTCCCTGGTTCACAAGCTTTCTCGAGTTGAGCGCCATCAACATATCGCCGTCTATCAACTTGGAGCCCGGAAGAACGAATAGACATCTGTCTGCATCTCCATCGAAAAGAACCCCGATCTGTCCTTTCTTTAATGAATCGCCCAGGAAGTTCGGAAATAGCGATCCGCACTTGTCGTTGATGTTAATCCCGTTCGGTTCGATTTCGCGAAGCTCCGCACCTATACCTAGGCTTTCGTATACCATAGATATGACGGTTGAAATTGCTCCGTTGGCACCGTCGACAACGATCCCGTCAGAAGGGAGTCTCTCATTCCTGTAAAGACCTATAACATAATCGATATACTCATCTCTATAGTGATCTTTATAACTAATCTTGCCGACTCCAGAATAAACTGTATAGTGAAACGGGGTGTCGATTATGAGGTTCTCTATCTCCACTTCGTCTTCGTCGGATATCTTCATTCCCCTGGCGAGAACCTTGATTCCGTTGTAAACAGCGGGATTATGGGAAGCAGAAATAACAGCTCCCAACGTTCCCTCTTTGTTCGTGATATACGCTAATGCTGGAGTCGGGATTACGCCCGCGAACTCGACGTTCATCCCGGCGGAGGCGGCTCCCGCGGCCATTGCGCTCTCTAGAAGATCACCGGAACTCCTCGTGTCTTTTGCTATGATAAACCTGTTATACTTTCCAGTGTAGTATCTGCCAATGGCATTGCCAAGCTTCATTGCAAGTTCGGGTGTGAGCTCTTCGTTAATAACGCCCCTTATCCCGTCGGTTCCGAACAGCTTCTTCATTAAGACACCCCCAAATATAAACATTTCTATACCTAGCATTTAGTTTACCACAGAATCTCGTTGACAACTCAAACTGCGAACTATATAATTGTGACTGTTGGAGAGATGGCCGAGCGGTCGAAGGCGTACGCCTGGAGAGCGTATGACGAGCACAACTCGTCCGTGGGTTCAAATCCCACTCTCTCCGCCAGAAAACCACCCGTCTTTCCGACGGGTTTTTTTGCTTAGATGGGAGAGTTATTGAGAGCCTATCTGAAACGGAGGAGCAATGGGAGAGAGATCGATAAACATAAGGCTAAACAAGGCGCTGGGGCAGAACTTCCTGAAGTCAGACAGAGTCTCTCGCAGGATTGTCGAATCAGTGGAACTGAATCCGTCGTCGACTATAGTCGAAATAGGTGTAGGATCGGGTTCGCTCACTTCTATCCTGTTGGAGAAAGGCTTAAGAGTTATCGGGTTTGAAATAGACACAAGGTTCTCCGAAGGCAACCGAAGGCTGGAGGGCGAACGGTGCGAGCTCCGTTACGAGGACTTTCTCAAGGCCGATCTATCTACTTTGCCCGACTCTGTCACGTATGTTGCCAACATTCCTTATTACATTACCTCTCCCATTATCGAGAGAATAATGTTCGATGGGCCATCATTTGACAGGGCTGTGCTAATGGTTCAGAAGGAGTATGCGGATAGATTGACCGCAACACCCCGTACGAAGGAATACGGTATACTGACGGTGAATGTTAATACTTTTTCCGAAGTGAGAGAGCTTTTTCAGGTTTCTAGAAAGGAGTTCATTCCGCAGCCAGAAGTGGACTCGATGGTGATTGAGCTGTCGTTGCTTGAGAACCCTCCGATAGGAGAAGCTAGAAGGGATCAGTACAGGAAATTTGTCAGGCATTGTTTCTCTCAGAGACGGAAGAAGCTGAAGAACAATCTGAAAAGCATCGTGGACTCACCAGAGGAATTACTTGGGTCAATGGCTATAGGAATCGACGTCAGGGCAGAAGAACTAAGCGTAGATGATTTCGTAAACTTGTTCAAGAACATATATCCTGAAGGTGGTGTGTGACCGAAAGAGGTCAAGCAATGGAGAGAGAGCTTTTCGAAAGGATTCTGAATTCGCTGATAGAGGGAATAATAGTTGTCGATTCAGACGAGAGGATAGCCTTCATAAACGACGAGGCCCTCGAGATTCTAGGAGTGAATGGAGAGGAAGCGACCGGTGCTCTCGTAAGAGAGACCATACCTAACACTAGGTTGCACATCGTTCTGAAGAGTGGTGAGCCGGAGCTCAACAGAATTCAGTATCTCAAGGAAAAGACGATAGTAACTTCAAGATTCCCCATCGTCAACTCACAAGGTGAAGTCCATGCTGCAATGGCTGTATTTCGTGACATAACAAATGTTGAAAAGATGGCTGAAGAAGTCATTAACCATAAGGAGATGGAGGGTCTATTGACCTCCATCATAGATGCAACATATGATGCAATTTCGGTGGCCGATGAAAAGGGAAAGATCGTTCTCGTAAACAGGGCCTACACCAGAATAACAGGAATGAGTCCCGATTTCGTCATTGGAAAAATGGCCACAGTTGACATTGCGGAAGGTTCCTCTCTTCATCTGGAAGTTGTAAGAACGAGGAAGCCGATATACAACGCAAGGCTGAAAGTCGGTCCGAACAGAAAGGAAGTGCTGGTCAACGTAACTCCGCTTTTCGTGAAGGGTGAGTTTAAGGGAAGCGTGGGTGTTGTTCATGACATCTCTGAGATAGAGAGACTCGCGAGGGAACTGGAGGACACGAAGCGCCTCCTTCGACACATGAAGGCAAAGTATACTTTTGACGATATCGCCGGTTCGTCTAAACTGATGCAGGTAGCGATTGATCAGGCGAGAAAGGTTTCAAAGACGAGAGCAACAGTACTGCTGAACGGTCAGAGCGGAACTGGAAAAGAACTCTTTGCGCACGCAATTCACAATTCCAGTGATAGACGAGAACAAAGCTTCATAAGCGTTAACTGCGCTGCCCTGCCGGAAAACCTCCTCGAATCGGAGCTCTTCGGATATGTCGAAGGTGCTTTCACAGGAGCCCGGAGAGGGGGAAAGAAGGGTCTTCTTCAAGAGGCAAACGGAGGAACCGTATTTCTCGATGAAGTTGCTAAGATGAGTCTCTCAGTTCAGTCAAAATTCCTGAAGTTCCTTCAAGATAGGGAGATAAAGCCGGTTGGTGGAAATCAGACCTACAAACTCGATGTCAGAGTAATTGCGGCGACCAACGTGAGTCTGGAGAAGCTCGTCGCGTCCGGTGAATTCCTTCCCGACCTATACTATCGTCTGAATGTAGTGCCAATCGTAATTCCTCCGCTCAAAGAGAGGCCAGAGGATATTCCTGAGATAGCTAGGGTAGTGATGATGAGGCTAAATCAGGAGTACGGAAGGATGGTTACAGAAATCGATCCTGCAGTTCTGCGCATGTTTGAGAAACACGACTGGCCTGGAAACGTAAGAGAACTTGAAAACGTCATCGGAAGGGCAATGATAAGTATGGAACTAGAAGAAAAAACTATACGGCTTTCGCATATAAAGGGAATTCTTGAGAAACCGGACAAGAGAGAGAGGCTACCCGAGGGAAGTCTATCAGCCCTTCTGGATGACTACGAAAAAGAGATAATAAAAGACTCTCTTCAAAGAAACGATTGGAACAAGACGAAGACTTCGAACGAACTTGGGATAAGCATAAGGAGTCTATACTACAAGCTAGAAAAGCACGGAATCACTGACACTCAAGAAAACCGATGATATAATTATTAATGGGGGCGAAACGGTTTCGACGGGGTCAATGAACTTGTAGGAGCGAGCCGAGGTCCCGGAGCCGCGTTAAAAAACCGGAAAAGCAGAAATGCCAATAACGAATTTGCACTTGCTGCTTAATAATTAATAAGTAGCCGTCCGAATAGCTTTTTGGTCTGGTGGGCTATGAAGGGCGTCAGAAAATCAGACCTTGCCCGTGAATATGCTCCGTATTCCCGGGGACACTTAGGAGCTTGGACAGTCGGACTCTGCCTGTGAAGTCTTGACTGTTGACGACGATCACAGGATGCGCTCGGAGAGCCTGCAAGGAATTTGGTTTCGGACGCGAGTTCGACTCTCGCCGCCTCCACCATTGACTCAGAGCTACCTGTACCAAAGCTGTGAAGCGAGGAAGCAAAACTCAGTATTTTTACTGTAAAGACCCGGCTAATGCCGGGTCTTGTTTTTCTAAACGCCACGCGGTATGAAAACACCATGTCAATCCGAAAACGCCATATTTCGTAATGCTGAACTTGTGTCAACATCTTGCTCCTAAGAACCGCCGCACGCTTAAAATTCAAGACCCGCTGAACGCTGAAGGCTGTAAAAAACCGAGAAAAAGCGTATCCGAGAATTCGCATTGCTCACGAGAAAACGAGAGCAGAAAAAGGGGCTGACCGGGTCCTATGGTCTCATTTTTCGGGCCCTCTGGCCGGTGAAAGATCAAACGATCCCGAAAAAAGTTCGGGATGACAGAGTGAGGGACTTCCAAAAAGTCATGACGGGAATGATAGCATACGTCATTTCAAAAACGCCTTAATCCCTCATGCTGAACTCGTTTCAGCATCCAAGCTTACCGAAAACATTACATCCCGTGCAGCGTACTGTAATTCTTAAGAACACAACATTCCGTCATCTGAACTTGATTCAGAATCTTGTGTTTATTGACTATGACCAAGAACGAAGAACAGATCCTTGCACTTGAACGAACAACGGGTTCTCCTCGACAAACGGAGAACCGCTCAACGGCGAACCGGTTTGACTTTGCTCTTTCCTACCCCCTTCCTGCTAACCGCAACCACGCTCTTCAAAAAACCCAGATCCCGAAACAAGTTCGGGATGACCCTAAACAGAGGTCCAAACAGGTTAGTAATGGCTCTTTCCAGCTTTGAGAGGGTCTTGGATACGAGATTCCGTGCAGATCCCATGAACAGAATCTTTTCAGGGCAGGCTCTACGGGATGACAATCTAAGATGATTGTGCACTTCTCTTGTAGGGGCGAACGGCCGTTCGCCCGAAAAAGGTCCTGGTTGGAATCTCTGCCTTTTTCGCGAAAAACAGGACAGACAAGAGGAGAATTGTCAGTCCCTATTTTCGCTCAGTCATACATATGACGAAAACCTAGATCCCGTATAGAAGCACTACGGGATGACAAGGAGGATGGATTTTGGGCACAAATCAGCCAGGCTGCTGACGCAGGCCAGTCACCTTCGGTGGCCAGTCTTTCCGTCGCAAAGGCCAGTTCCGCTACGCCAGCCTAAAAAATATGCGGAGGACGGTGGACCGTTGACTGACAACGTTGTCTTCACAGCGTTCAGCGGGTTTTCGTTCTTAAGCGTGAAGCGCTTCTTTGGCGCGAGGTCGCGTGCAAGACCCCAAACAGGAGCCCTGAACAGAGACCCCAAACAAAACCCCTGAACAGGAGACCCCAAACAGGAGCCCTGAACAAGAGCATTTCAGGGCAGGCTCATCAAGGCAGGCTCTACGGGATGACATTATGAGGGCTCAAGAATGCTTCTTTTGGGAGAGCAAAGCGAGTAACTTCCTAAAGCCTCTGCCAAGATGACAAGCTGAACGCTGTTTACGATATTACAAAGAACCAAAGAAAAACCCCGGAGAACCGGGGCCTTACTCTTGAGTTTTAATTCTCAAGTAGTTTTGCAGTCTTCTCTCGTCGAGAATTCCGTTGGCCACAGCCTGGCGAACCGCGCATCCCGGCTCGACGGTGTGGGTGCAGTTTCTGAACCTGCACTTTGCGGAAAGTTCCAGTATATCCTCAAATGCTTCGTCAAGACCTTCCGTTCCACTTATTACAAACTCTCTCATTCCGGGAACATCTATGATTCTCCCTTCATCAGGGAGGAGATGCACCTGAGAGGAAGTGGTTGTATGCTTTCCCTTGTGTGTGGAATCGCTTACTTCGCCCGTTCTAACGTTTGAATTGCAAATCGCGTTTACTAGCGAGGATTTTCCGACGCCGGAACTTCCGGCCAGAACCGAAGACCTCCCCTGAAGAGCCGACTTGACCTCTTCTATCCCTAAATTTGAGACGGTACTGGTGAGAAAGACTCTGTACCCTAGGTCACGATATTTCTGGATATCTGCCTTCGTTTCTTCAGATAGGCCCAGGTCGGCTTTGTTAAAGACAATGGTCACGTCAAGATTCGAACCTCTCGCTGCAGTAATGTACCTTTCTATCAAGTTCTTGTGGTAAGGAGGATCCTTTATCGCCACGACAATAAGAACCTGATCAACGTTTGCGGCGATAACCTGATGGAGATGTCTACCTTTTTTGCCTGCCCCTTTCCTGACAAGACACTTGTCACGGGGAAGAACCTCGGTAATCATTCCCTGGTCCTTATGAAGCCTTTCGAAAAGCACCCTGTCGCCAACGGCAACAACGTTCTTCTCTGTTCTTTCCTTTTGAAGAAGCTTTCCTCTGAGAAGACAGCGGAAGAATTCGCCTGACTCTGATCTTACTTCTATCATGCCTTTTTGAACATTAGTTACCTCACCATTCATGATTTACCTCCAATTATTCGAGACTGTTTAAAGAAAGAAAAAACCACGGGTTCTTACCGCCGTGGTTGAATAATCGGAAGAAATTGCCTTTCAGCAATTAGATTCCAAAAGAAGAGCGGTGTAAGAACCCATGGGGTTAAGGAAACAATCAAAGCTATCTGCCATATACACCACCTCCTTTATGGAAGCATCAATTATATAACATGATGTGCCTATTGTGACGCCCTTTTGAATGGGTTTAATTATGATGATTTACGGCGGTATTTCCAGGGCTGATTCAAATTGTCTTGATGTTTTTTGATATTGAAAGCCTCACCTCAGTAAAAGTCTTTTGGGGGTAAGAAGTCGCGATTATATCTCAATCTAAATGAATTCTTTTATAGAACGCAGAATTGCTATCCATCATCCTTTCGGCGAGGAGAATAGCTGCATGCTCGAGCCCAATGTTGCATAATCTTGTTGTAAATGACATATAGATGTAGTATTGAAGGACTAGTATTTTACCGACCGGTAAATAAAAAACTATTGGGGGTGTTATTCATGGGTATTGTAGAAAGTATGAAAACTTCCATGCTAAGACAGGCAGGGAAGTATGTTGGTTCAGTCGTCAGGAATTCTTCTACTGAGAATATTGCAAGGTTGTTTGGCACTGTTGCTGCTTTGACGAAAGAACCCACAAAGAGCGGTCTAAAGAAACTGACGCAGATGGCCAAGGAAGAGCATCCAATGATCGTGTCCTGGCAAAATGCTTTCAAGAGATCTAGCCCTAAGGCAGTAGAAAAGGCTATGACGAACTTGGTTGTTAACGAATTTG
>Ga0209607_1001316_pt1 | contig 20915 bp, 14 predicted proteins | sample AD_UKC117_MetaG_FD_184413 | JGI IMG/M metagenome (GOLD analysis project Ga0209607, IMG submission 184413) | Active sludge microbial communities of municipal wastewater-treating anaerobic digesters from Hong Kong - AD_UKC117_MetaG (SPAdes)... | ecosystem: Engineered > Bioreactor > Anaerobic >... | reverse complement strand
CTGGCCGCTGCGCTGGGCGCGGTTCCTCTGGAACACCACATCGCGCAGCACGGTCTGGTTGCCACTGCCGTTGACGGCGTGGATACCGAGGCCGCCCCCATACCAGGCCAGGTTGCCAATAAAGCGAATGTGCTGCAGCTGTGGGCTGGCGATGCCCGTGTCGGTTCCGGTGGAAAACATGCCGCCACCGTCGGAAACAGCCCGGTTCCCGATGAAGTCGATGCGGCTCAGGCTCGGACTGCACACGCTGCCGCTGCCCGGCGCGTTGCAGTAGAGGCCGCCACCATTGGCGTCGGCGTTGCTTCCATCGGCCGCACCACCCGTAATCGTGAAACCGTCGATCACGGTGCTGCTGTCGACAGGGTGTGCACTGCTGCCGTCAATCTGCATGACGTGATAGCTATTGCCACTGACAATGTCGTCGGCATCGGCCGTGATGCCGCTGCCATCCACCATGTCGTCGCTGCCGATGTCGCCCGAAAGCACTGTCGGGTGGGCGAGGGGATCGGCTTGGGATGCGTCAGTTTCGCCGCCTGGATACTCGCCGGAATCCGCGCCAGCAAAGCCACCGCGCAGTACCAGCGGGCGATCAATGACAAGACTGTGACTCCGTTCGATCGCGGTGGGGCTGCCCGGTAAGAGCATCGCGTATGGCCGATAAAGGCCTTCGGCTACCCAGATCTCTTCGCAGGCGGCTTCGACCAGCGCTGATTTCAGGTCAAGGAAGGCGTTGGCCCAATTGCTGCCGTTGTCGCCGCCGGCGACCGCAGCGGCATCCACGTAGCAGCGACCTGGAGCATCGCCGACCACCACCGTGAAATGGGCCGTGGTTTCGATTCGTGCGGTCCCTTCGTCGCCGCAGTTGAAGCAACTGCCGCCACTGCCGAAGGTGTCGCCACTACGCAGGGCGAAGATGGCTTCGTTCACCGAGCCGTTCATGCCGGCACTGACCTTCACGGTGATTTCATCGCCACTCTTGACGATGGCTTCGGTGAGCCAGGAATTGCCGCCATCGAGGCTGAAATGCGGATTGCCGGTCCCGGAAATCCTCGCGCCGCCCCAAGCTTGGCCATCGAGGTCCGAACGGGCGAGGGTGAAACTGTCGAAGACGGTGTCGCTGTTTGACGTCACCCAGCGCCACGGCGGTGAGGCAAGCGCCGCGAATGGCTGGCCACCACGGACCAGGCGGATCGGTGCAGCGATGCGGCGATCCGGGTAGGGAAAGATCGCGCCACCCACGTAGAAATCCACGGACAGTGCGAATGCCGTGTCCGAAGCATAGGGCGAAGCTGACCAGAAGAATTCGTTTGGCGTGTTTGGGAACGCGTTGCGATTGATCATCGGCGCGTATTCGCAGCCAGCATTGAGAGCGGCCAGTTCGCTGAAGTACGGCATCCGCCATTGGCCACTCTGCAGGCGGTCGATGCCGCTGGGGCCATAGGACGGGTCGGGGATGTAGTCGCCCTGAATGAGGTCGTGTGTTGGCGTCCACCAGTTATCCTGGACGTCAAACGACAGCGGGATGTAGGCGTTCATCCAGTCGTTCCAGTTGGCCGTGTCGGCCTCGGCGGGATTGTCGACGCAGGTGCTGCCATCCCAGCTCCAGCCTTCCCGGCATCGCTTCCACACCAGGCCCGTCTGCCAGTTCATCGCGGCAGCTTCGCCTTCCGCCTCGCCGAGTATGTAGTTCGTATCGAGATTGCTGTGGTTGGGTTCGCTGGCGACGTTGCAGGTCTCTTCGGCCTGCGCCGTGGCGGAAACAATCCCCAGCAGGAGCAGAATGCTCGCGTTGAAACGAACCCGCGGGACTCGTAGATCATCGAGCGTGCTTCCGTAACGGTCTGTTTTGCTCATGCGGAAGTTCCCCGAATCGCGGCCAGGCCAACAAGCCTTCTCCGATCTCTGACCATAACGCCAAGATGCCTCTCGACGATAGCCTGGATGGTGGGGCTTCATCGCGTTCCATGATCGGTAAGGCGTGGCGGAGACTGGGGTCGGATCACGATCCACGCAGCCCATAACCTCCGGTGGATCATTGACCTTCTGCAACGCTGATCGTACTGGTCCACTCGCCTTGATTTGCATGGCAGGCTGTAGCAAGGTTATTCCCTGATGCGAATTGCGCGGGGGAACCCCTATGAGACTCGCGGCCGTACTACTCGCACTTTGGGCGTTGCCACTCCAAGCCTCGGAAGTGACCGTTCCGAACACGTTTCAAGCCGGCACACCGGCTGTGGCCGATGAGGTGAATGCCAACTTCTCAGCGGTGGAAACCGCCGTCAACGGCAACGCCGCGGACATTGGAAACCTGCAGACCGCGGTGGCCAGTCTGCAAGCCGTCGTGGCTCAACACGGTACCGACATCGGGCAGCTGCAAAGTGATCTTGCGGCTGCAAACTCTGCCATCCAGCAACTGATTGCGGCCGGTTCCCCGGTGCTCGAATCCCAGTCCTACTACGCCGACGGCCTGTTCTTCCTCGACAGTTCCGGCAACTTCATCATTGCCAACGAGTCGGTCAATCCGACCGGTTTCGCCTACTACCCATTGCCAGGGCTGGATCCCGTCACCATCAACATTCCCGACGACGGAACCACCGTACTGCTGCAGACCCAGGGTGAGGCATACATCACCAGTTTCAGCGCCTGGTCACAGCTCTTCGTCGGCTTGAGCATTGACGGCGCCGTCCCGACGCTCGGGGCGGAGGTCATCCTCCGCATGGTCAGTGACGACACCAAGAGTTCCGGTGGTGCGCACTGGGACATTCTCTACCCGGTGGTGCTGGATTCCGGCGACCACACCATCAGCGTCGAGGTGCACACCGCTTCGACCATCGAATCCTCGATCACCATCGATGCTCAAGAGGGGAGGGCCAAGCTGGTCGTTACCCGACTGGGCAATCCCTGAGATGCTCATTTCGTCGGTGTCCTCCATCCGACGACTGCTGGCTGTCGGGTTGGGCTTGCTGCCAGTGCTCGCCACGGCCGAGCCCTGCGCGCTGATCCACCGGGACGGTCTTGAGGCCGAGCCCCAAGGGAACTGGCCAGTCACTCTGATGGTTCGAAATCTGGGAGCCGGGCGCGGCGCCACCTTCCTGCTCAACAGCGGCAGCCCGCTGGCGGTGACTTCGGATGGCCTCTATTGCTTTGGGGCAACTGTCGGCAGTGGCGAGACGTTCGAGGTCATTGTGTCGGTCCAGCCGGGCACTGGCCCAAATTGCGAGTTGACCGACCAGACCGGCCAGGCAGGTGCCCCTGTCGTGGCCGTCGCGGACTGTGGTCTCAGCCTGTGGAACACCCTGATCTGGGATCAAGGAGACTGGAACTGACCAAGCGCGGTTTTCCGCTCGAGATGTCCGATCCAAACAAAAAAAAAGCCCCGGAGTCCGGGGCTTTTCTGAATCTGCTGCTGGCACGGCTTAGTCGTGGTGCTGGCTGAGGTCGTGCAGGGGCGACTTCTGAGCGCTGAAGTAGGCGGCCAGGTCGAGCATATCCTGTTCTTCCAGCGTGCCGGCGAAGCCAGCCATGATTGGGTTCTTGCGCGCGCCGGACTTGTAGTCCTTGAGGGCTTTCACCAGGTAGTCGGCGTACTGGCCGGCGAGGCGCGGGTACATGTCCATGTTCGGGACGCCGTTGCCATCCTTGCCGTGGCAGGCCTGGCAGACCTTGGACTTCTGCTCGCCGGCGGCGACATCGCCCTTGGCGGCGAAGGCCGGGACGGCCATGGCGAACAGCGCCGTGTAAAGCGCGATACGGAGAGCGTTGCGATTGATCACTTGGCGCCCTCCTCGGACAGGCTGGAAAGGAAGCTGGCGATATCGTCGATGTCCTGCTCGCTGAAGCTTTCGGCCTGGGCCTGCATCGTTGGGTGGCTGCGCTCGCCCTTGGCGTATTCGTGCAGTGCCGCCTTCAGGTATTCGTAGTTCTGGCCCGCGATGCGCGGCACGTGATAGGTCGGGTAGGCATTCTTGTAGCCGGTAATGCCGTGGCAGCCGGCACAGGTATAGGCCTTCTGCTTACCGGCCTCGATATCGCCCTTGGCGAAGGCCGGCGATGCCAGCGCTGCAGCGAGGGACAGACCGGCGAGGGTGCGCAGGATCAGTGTCATCGTGAAATCCGTGAACGGGTTGAAAGTCTGCGTTCCATGACAGGCCGGTAATCGACCCCAGGTTCCGCAAAGCGGCAAGTATAGCGGGGCGGCCGTTCTTGTCGCCAGTTTGTCACGGCCTCGCCCGTCGATCGTCGCAAGAGCAGCGCATCTTGCTCGTGCGCACCGTGACCGTGGTCGGGGTGACTTGCAGCACGCGGCACGTTGAGTCGCGGCAATGACAATAGGCACGGTGCGATTGACCATCCTAGTGTGCTAGTTTAGTATTACACCATATCAACGCCACGAGACCGCCATGAACGCCGTGACCGAAATGCCCCTTCCGACCCATCCCAACGAGCCGGAAGTGCGCTTCCCCAAGCTCCGCCTCGTGCTCTGCGCCGCCGCGCTTTTGCTGCTTGTCGCCTGCTCGGGCGGCAAGAGTGGTGATGCGTCCGCCGAAAAGGCGAAAGACGGCAAGCAGACCGAGCGCACGGCCGAAGCCGGGAAGAAGAAGGACGGTGACAAGAAGGCCGACAGCGCCATCCCGGTTGAAGTGGCCCAGGCCAGCCGTCAGGACATCGCCGCGAGCTACGCTGGCAGCGCCTCGCTGGCGGCGCCGGAAGAAACCGACGTCGTCGCCAAGACCACCGGCGTCCTGCTGCAGCTCAATACCGAGGAAGGCCAGACGGTGAAGGCCGGGCAGCTGCTCGCGCAGATCGACCCCGAGCGCACCCGCCTCGAAGTCGCCCGCGCCAGCGCCGCGCTGAAGAAGCTGGAAGCCGAAGCGGATCGCGCCAAGGAACTGTTCGACCGCAAGCTCATCGCAGCCGACGCTTACGAAAAGCTTCGCTATGACGTGGCGACGCAGAAGGCGGCCGTGGATCTGGCCAAGCTGGAGCTGTCCTATACGCGCATCGAGGCCCCGATCAGCGGCGTGATTTCACAGCGCATGGTCAAGCGCGGCAACCTGATCCAGCTCAACCAGCCCCTGTTCCACATCGTCAACACGGAACGCCTGGAGGCGGTGCTGAACGTGCCGGAACGCGAACTGGCCACCATGAACGCCGATCTGCCGGTGCGCATGCAGGTGGACGCGATTCCGGGTCGTGACTTCGAGGGCATCGTGTCGCGCGTCAGTCCGGTGGTGGATGCTGGAACCGGCACGGTGCGCGTCACTACCGAGTTCAAGAGCAGTGGCGCCCTGCGTCCTGGCATGTTCGGTCGCATCGAGGTGATCTACGACCGTCGCGACGATGTACTGACCGTGCCGCGCACCGCGCTGCTCGAGGGCGAGGGTGAGGATGCCGTGTTCGCGGTTCGCGACGGCAAGGCCGTACGCCTGCCGGTGCACCTGGGCTACATCGATGGCAGCGTTGCCGAGATCCGCGACGGCCTCAACGAGGGCGATACCGTTGTCACCACCGGCAAGGTCGCGCTGCGCGATGGCAGCAAGGTGCAGGTGCTGAATCCTGCTGCACCGGTTGCCGAACTGGAGGACGCCGGTGGCGGCACTGCCGTCGCCAACGCCACGGGTAGCGCGGGCGCCAGCAGCCGATGAACCTCATCGAGACCAGTATCCGGCGACGGGTGACCATCGCCATGGTCACCTTCACCCTTTTTTTGTTCGGCCTGATTGCGCTCAGCGACCTCAAGGTCAACCTGCTGCCTGACCTCAGCTACCCGACGCTGACCGTCCGCACCGAGTACACCGGTGCGGCGCCGGCCGAGATCGAGACGCTGATCAGCAAGCCGGTGGAGGAAGCCGTTGGCGTGGTGAAAGGCCTATATCGCCTGCAGTCGGTGTCCCGCACCGGGCAGAGCGACGTGGTGCTGCAGTTCGCCTGGGGCACCGACATGGACAAGGCCAGCCTGGAGGTCCGCGACAAGCTGGAAGTGCTGCAGCTTCCGCTGGAAGCCAAGCAGCCGGTGCTGCTGCGCTTCAACCCGTCGACCGAACCGATCATGCGACTCGTGCTGATGGCGGGCGAGACCAGCGACGCCACGCCGGCGCAGCAGCGCCAGGCCGAGCTGATGCGCCTGCGTCGCTTCGCTGACGACGAGCTGAAGAAGCGCCTTGAGCCGATCACCGGCGTCGCCGCGGTCAAGATTTCCGGTGGCCTCGAAGACGAAGTGCAGGTGCTGATCGACCAGAAACGTCTGGCCCAGCTGCATCTGCCGATCGAGCAGGTGATCAGTCGTCTGGCCCAGGAAAACATCAACATCTCCGGCGGGCGCATCGAAGAAGGTTCACAGCGTTACCTCGTGCGTACCATCAACCAGTTCGCCAGCGTCGACGAGATGCGCGAGCTGCTGCTGACGCCGCGCGATGGCGTGGCTCTGCGGCTCAAGGACGTTGCCACCATCGAGCAGGGCTACAAGGAGCGCGAGGCGATCATCCGCATGGATGGCCGCGAAGCCGTGGAGCTGGCCGTCTACAAGGAAGGTGACGCCAACACCGTGTCGGTGGCCGATGCGGTCCGGCCAGCACTGGAACGACTGAAGGACCAGCTCCCGCACGGTGCCAGCCTGAGTACCGTCGAGGACCAGTCGGTGTTCATCCGTGAGGCGCTGTCCGAGGTCCGCAAGGAAGCCTTGATCGGCGGCCTGCTGGCCATCGTTATCATCTTCATCTTCCTGCGCCACGCCTGGAGTACCTTCGTCATCGGCCTGTCGCTGCCGGTGTCGATCGTCGCCACGTTCTTTTTCATGGGGCAGTTCGGACTCGACCTCAACGTGATGTCGCTGGCCGGTCTGGCCTTGGCCACCGGCATGGTGGTCGACGACTCGATCGTGGTGCTGGAAAGCATCGCCAAGGCGCGCGAACGCGGACTGGGACTTATCGAGGCGGCACTGGTCGGCACAAAGGAAGTCAGCATGGCGGTGGTTGCCTCAACGCTGACCACGGTTGCCGTGTTCCTGCCCATGGTGTTCGTGCAGGGCATTGCCGGCCAGCTGTTCCGCGACCAGGCGCTGACCGTTGCCATCGCGCTGCTGATCTCGCTGGTGATTTCGCTGACGTTGATTCCGATGCTGTCGTCGCTTGCCGCAAAGGCACCCTTGTCGTTTGCCGACGAGGAGCCCAAGGCGCCGAGCCCCAATCGTGGGCGGGCAGGTGATGTCGCAGCTGCTACCGCGTCAATTCCGGGATGGATCCTGTTCGGGATCACTTGGCTGGGCTCCGTCGTTTTTCGCGCGATTGGGATGTTCCTGAAAGCGGTGCTTTGGCTCTTTGGGCTGCCTATCATTGCCGCCTATGACTGGATGGCAACTGTTTACTCGCGCGTCCTGCCCAAGGCGTTGGATCGCCCACTGCTGGTACTCGGCTCTGCCACGATTGCCTTCGGCATCTCGCTGTGGATGGCGTCAGGCCTTGGTCTCGACCTGATCCCGCAGTTTGCGCAGGATCGCTTCGAGATCACCGCACGCCTGCCGCCAGGCACGCGCCTCAACGAAACCGACTCGCTGGTTCGCGCCATCCAGGCGCAGCACGATGGCGACGAGGGCGTGAAGGCGATCTTTGGTGTCTCTGGCACCGGTACGCGCCTGGATGCCAACCCCACGGAATCTGGCGAGAACGTGGCGCGCATCAGCGTGGTGCTGGCCGGTGGTGCCGGCGGCGAGCTGGAAGCACGCGAAACCGAGCGCATGCGCGAGACGCTGGCGCAGTATCCGAATGTCGACGCCAAGTTCGGTCGCCCGCAGCTGCTGAGCGTTTCCAATCCGCTGGAAATCGAGTTGCACGGCAACGACCTCGACGCCCTGCAGGCTGCCGGTCGAATGCTGACCGCGTTGATGCGCGAGTCGAACCGCTTCGTCGACATCAAGTCGTCGGTGGAGCAGGGCTTCCCGGAAATCCAGATCCGCTTTGACCAGGAACGTGCGGCGGCGCTGGGCCTGACCACGCGGCAGATTGCCGACCAGGTGGTGAAGAAGGTGCGTGGTGAAGTCGCCACGCGCTACAGCTTCCGTGATCGCAAGATTGATGTGCTCGTGCGTGCAAGTGAGAACGACCGTTCCTCCATCGAGGACATCCGTCAGCTGATCGTGAACCCGCAAAGCGACCGCCCAATCACGCTGGACGCCGTGGCCGATGTGGTCGAAACCATTGGCCCCAGCGAGATCAACCGCATCGACCAGAGCCGCGCCGCCATCGTATCGGCCGGCATCCGCTACGGCGATCTCGGCACCGCCGTCGCCGAAGTTCAGAAGCTGGTGGCCGACAATCCACTGGCCGCTGGCGTTCAGATGCATATCGGCGGACAGGGCGAGGAGCTGGATCAGTCGCGTAATTCGCTGCTGTTCGCTTTCGGTCTGGCCATCTTCCTTGTCTATCTGGTGATGGCTTCGCAGTTCGAGTCGCTGCTGCATCCCTTCGTCATCCTGTTCACCATTCCGCTGGCCGTGGTCGGTGCCGTGCTGGCCCTGGTGCTGAGCAACAACTCGGTATCGGTGGTGGTGTTCATCGGTCTGATCCTGCTGGTCGGCATCGTGGTGAAAAACGCCATCGTGCTGATCGACAAGGTCAACCAGCTGCGTGAGGCCGGCGTGGCCAAGCGCGAGGCGCTGATCGAAGGCGCCAATTCACGTCTGCGTCCGATCATCATGACCACGCTGACCACGTTGTTCGGTTTCGCGCCACTGGCCTTTTTCGGCGGTGAAGGCGCCGAAGTGCGGGCGCCGATGGCGCTGACGGTGATCGGCGGCCTGAGCATTTCCACGTTGCTCACGCTGGTGGTGATCCCGGTGGTCTACGACCTGCTGGATCGTCGCCCGGATGCCGCCTACCGCGAACGTGCCGAGCGTGCGCGTCGTACCGCGGCCATCTCGCATGCCGAGCACGAACTGCAGGGCGTGGACGGCGCGACCGGGGGAGCCTGATCCGATGAACATGGCCGCGCTCAGCCTGAAGCGACCGGTGACCATCCTGATGTTCTTCGTCAGCATGGTGGTCACCGGCCTCATCGCCACCAAACTGCTGCCGCTGGAACAGTTCCCGGAAGCCAACGCGCCGTTCATCTTTGTCAGCCTGCCGTACCAGGGTTCGACTCCGGAGGAGGTGGAGCGGACCATCACGCGGCCGGTCGAGGAGGCACTGTCCACCTTGTCCGGCATCAAGCGGATGAACTCCAACAGCCGCTCCGATGGTGCCTTCGTGTTCATGGAATTCAGTGACTGGAGTCGCGACAGTACCATCGTCGCCTCGCAGGCACGCGACCGCATCGATGCCATCCGCGACGACCTGCCGGACGATTTCCAGCGCTACTTCGTGCAGAAATTCTCGTCGACCGATCAGCCCGTGCTGCAGTTGAGGTTCTCCGGCGACCACGACATGAGCGGCGAATACAGCCTGATCGAGCGGCTGTTCAAACGGCGCATCGAACGCCTGCCGGGCGTGGCCAAGGTCGATATCACTGGCGCGCAGCCGCCCGAGGTCGAGATCGCCATCGATTCGGATCGCCTTTTCGCGCACGGACTGAGTCTCAACGAGCTGGCGGCGCGTCTTCGCACGACCAACTTCTCGGTTTCCGCCGGGCAGATCGATGCTGCCAACCGTCGCCTGCGGGTGCAGCCGATAGGCGAAATCACCGACCTCGACCAGCTGCGCGACCTCGTGCTGAATCGTAGCGGCCTTCGCCTGTCGGATATCGCCACGGTCACGTTGAAGGAAACCGACCCGGATTTCCGACGCCATCTCGATGGTCGTGCCGCCGTCGGCATCAATGTGTTCCGTGAACGCAATGCGAATCTGGTCGACGTGGCAACGTCCGTATTCAACGAGCTAGACAAGCTCGCGGAAGAACCGGAGCTGGCCGGCATCCAGGTCAAGGTGCTGGAAGACCAGGCAGCAAGCGTCACCAGTTCGATCGACGAACTGGCCAAGGCGGGCCTCCTGGGAGCCTTGCTGTCGCTGCTGGTGCTGTTCTACTTCCTGCGCCACTGGCCATCGACGTTCATGGTGACGCTGACCATTCCGGTCTGCTTCGCCATGACGCTGGGCGGCATGTACTTCCTCGGCATGACCCTCAACATCATGAGCATGATGGGGTTGCTGCTTGGTATCGGCATGCTGGTCGACAACGCCGTCGTCGTGGTGGAAAGCATCTACCAGTACCGCGAGAAATATCCCAACGATCCGTTGCGTTGCGCGATCGAAGGCACACGCGGCGTGCAGTTGGCGATCAGCGCCGGCACGTTGACCAGCATCATCGTGTTCGCGCCCAACCTGTTCGGCGAACGCAACTTCATCAGCATCTATCTGTCGCACGTCGCGATCAGCATCACCCTCGCATTGCTGGCCAGCTGGCTGGTGGCGGTGACGCTGATCCCGCTGATTTCCTCCAAACTGCGCACGCCGCCAGCGGCGCTGGCGCATCACGGGTTCGTGCCACGCATGCAGCGTGGATACAGCCGATTGCTTGACTGGTCGCTGCACCATCGCGGCTGGTCGGTTGCGGGCATCGTGCTGATCATCGGCATCAGCATCGTGCCGTGGTGGTTCATGAAGGTGGACATGTTCCCCAACGACACGGGGCGTGAATTCGAGCTCAATTTCCAGTGGAAGGGCAGCTACAGCCTCGACCAGATGGACGAGGAGGTCACCCGCATCGAGAACTACCTCGACTCCAAGCGCGAAGAGCTGCAGATACGCCAGATCTATTCCTGGTTTGGCGAGCAGGGCTGGGGCGGTATCCGTGTCGCCCTGCGCGAGGAGGGTGGTGATCTGCTGCCCGTCGAACAGGTGAAGGAAGCGATTCGTGAAGGCATGCCGAAGTCGGCGCGGGCCGAAGTCGGCTTCCAGAACAACAACGGACCGGGTGGCGGCGGCGATGATGGCAAGGCGCAGATGTTCCTGATCGGGGACAGCACCGAGACGCTCAACGAGATCGCCGAAGGCGTGATGCCCATTCTCAAGGCCCGGCCGGAGTTCACCGACGTGCGCTTGGATATCGGTGATGCCAACAGTGAAGTGGCTGTCACGGTCGACCGCGAGCGCGCCGCACGGATGGGTTTCAGCGCACAGGAAGTGGCCCAGTACATCGGCATCGCGTTGCGTGGCGCGCCATTGCGCGAATTCCGCCACGGTGACACCGAAGTGCCGGTAACGGTGCGCTTTGCCGGTAGCGACGATTTCGGCCTGGCCGACCTGTCGACGTTCTACCTGAACAATGCCGCCGGTGAGCGCGTGCCGCTGATGTCGCTGGTGTCCGTCGACGTCCATCCGTCGGCGACGCGGATCAGCCGCCAGAACCGGCAGACCGCGCTCAGCATCGAGGCGGACCTTGCCGACGGTGTTGTCCTTGGTGACGCGAGCAAGGCCATCACCGAGGCCATGGCTGGCGCCAGTTTTCCACCGGGTTACCGCTGGAGCCTGACCGGTGCCTTCGACCGCGACAACCAGGCTGGTCAGCAGATGCTGTTCAACACGGTGCTCGCGCTGTTCATGGTCTATCTGGTGATGGCGGCGCTGTTCGAGTCACTGCTGTTCCCGGCGGCGATCATGAGCAACATCCTGTTCTCGGCGCTGGGCGTGTTTTGGCTGTTCGCGTTGACAGACACGACCTTCTCGATCATGTCCTCGATCGGCATCCTGGTGCTGATGGGCGTGGTGGTGAACAACGGCATCGTGATGATCGAACACATCAACGCCTTGCGCCGTGCCGGCATGTCACGGCACCAGGCGCTGGTGGCCGGTAGCAGTGAACGCCTGCGCCCGATCCTGATGACCATGGGCACCACCATCCTCGGGATGATTCCGCTGTGCATCCCCGGCGCGCAGATCGGCGGTGGTGGCCCGCCGTACTACCCGATGGCGCGGGCGATCGTCGGTGGCCTCGCATTCTCGACGGTGGTCAGCCTGCTGTTCCTGCCGACCATCTACACGATTCTCGATGACCTGCGACTGGGCACCGCGCGCATCATGGGGCGTGCGCGCAAGGCCGCTCCACTGGGTGGAACCGCCGTGCCGGAGGTCTGATCAGTGCGGCGTCTGGTGCACCTGACGCCGTGGCTGGGAAAATTTCAACCGAGCGCGGTTTCAACCTAGCGCCTGGATCATTTTCCAGCCGGCAAGATAGACCGCCAGCGCGGTACCCAGGCTGGTCAGGAAGAAGTTGAGGAATACCCGTAGAACATGGTTCCTCCACCAGCCGCCGAATGTGTAGAGGTCGTCGCGCAGGGCAGAGAAATCGGCAACGGTTGGACGCCGCACCCACGCTTCGACCAGTGCGCTGATCGTTCCCGATGCCAGTGCGGGACTCAACGGCGTGATCGGTGAAGCCACGGCCGCTGCGAGGATGCTCAATGGATGCCCGCCGGCGGCGAGGCAGCCCAGTGCGCCACCGAGGGCGGTGATGCCGACCCAGTTGAGCAGCAGTTCGGTGCCGATCGCCGAGCCTTTCCAGAAGCCGACCGCAAACAGCCCAAGAATCGTCGCGATCAACAGCCAGCCGAAGATGCGGCCCCACTGGCCCTTGGGTGGAGCCGTGGAGAGCGAGGCGACAGCTTCGGCAGGATCGGCTTCACCGCGTTCCAGCGCGTCGCGAGTGCCTGCCATGTGCCCGGCGCCTATCACGACCAGGACTTCACGCGGCGCAGGACTGCCGGATCTGGCGGATTCCTCGCGCAGGCGCGCGGCCATGAAACGGTCACGCTCGCCAATCAATGCCTCATACAGGGCGGGGGAGCTGCGTGCGAAATCGCCAAAGCTGCTCTCCAGCATGTCGCCCTGTTTCAGGCGCTCGATTTCGTCCTGTTCGATGTCCTCGTCATCGAACAGGCTACCCAGCAAACCGCCAATGATGCCGAACTTTCGCCACCACGAGACCGACGCATAGCACCGACGCAGGGTAAGCCCGACTTCGCGGTCTATGCGCCATACTGGAAGGCCCAACGCATCGGCGCCCGCGATGGCTGCTTTCTGCTCAGCACCGGGCTCCACGCCCAGCTGTTCCGCCAGTCGTCGCTGGTAACCGGAAAGCGCGAGGTTGGCCGCGACCATTGGGATCTTCTCTTCCCGAATGATTCGCAGCAGGTCCATCTGCTGCAGGTCCTGCGGATTGGACAGCGCCTGGAATCGACCTTCGCAAAGTTCGACGGCAACGGCATCGAAGCGCCGGTTGGCCGGATCCAGCAGCGCATTGACCGCGTCGACGCTCTGCTGGGAAACATGGGCCGTGCCAAGCAGCGTGTAACGCACGCCATCACGCTCGACGACCGCGAGCGGCTGGCCGTGCAACGGGTCGGTCGACAGCGCGATGTTGTCTGCGTCGTCCGAGGTCGACGTGGGAGTGGAAACCGGCTCAGTCACGGTAGCGCTTCAAGAGGTCGTCATAGGCATCGATGCGTCGGTCGCGCAGAAACGGCCAGATGCGGCGAACCGCCTCGCTGCGCGCCATATCGACATCCACCACCAGCAGTTGGGGTTTGTCGACCGACGCTTCGGCCAGCATTTCGCCCTGTGGGCCAGCGACGAAACTGCTGCCCCAGAAGTCGATGCCTTCCTCGCTGCCAGGTGCCTGCTCGAAACCGGTGCGGTTGCAGCTCAGCACGGGCAGGCCGTTGGCGACGGCATGACCACGCTGCGAAATGATCCAGGCCTGGCGCTGGCGCTGCTGTTCGTCCTCGCTATCGTTGCGATCCCAGCCAATGGCGGTGGGGTAGAGCAGCAGCTCCGCGCCAGCCAGCGCCATCAGGCGGGCACCTTCCGGATACCACTGATCCCAGCAGACCAGCACGCCAAGACGGCCCACGGAGGTATCCACGGGCTGGAAGCCGATATCGCCGGGCGTGAAGTAGAACTTTTCGTAGAAGCCCGGATCGTCGGGAATGTGCATCTTGCGGTAGCGCGCCAGCAGACGGCCATCGCGCTCCAGCACCACGGCGGTGTTGTGGTACAGGCCCGGCGCACGACGCTCGAACAGCGAGCCGACGATCACCACGCCATGCTGCTTGGCCAACTCGGAAAGCCGCTCGCTGCTGGGGCCGGGGATCGCTTCCGCACGATCGAATTCGTCGACCGACTCGTGCTGGCAGAAATAGGGCCCGTTGTGCAGCTCCTGCAGCAGGACGAGCTGCGCACCCGCAGCGGCGGCTTCGGCCACCCGCTGCTCGATGACCGCCAGGTTCGTTGCGGCGTCCCCGTGGTTGATCTCCTGCACCAGCGCGACGCGGAGCAGGCGTGGGCGGTTACTCGACATGAAGCACTCCTTCAGGCAGCTGCATGCTGATGCAGTGCAGGCTGCCGTTCTGCCAGATCAGCGGGCGGCAAGGCACCGGCACCACTTCGCGGTCCGGAAACGCCCTGGCCAGCACTTCGGCGGCCTTGATGTCGGCTGGATCGCCATAGGCGGGCATCAGCACGGCGCCGTTGATGATGAGGAAATTGGCATAGGACGCCGCCAGGCGACGGCCTTCGTCCAGGATCGGTTTCGCCCAGGGCAGGGCAAACAATTCGTAGGGCTGGCCGGCCGTGGTTCGCAGGTTGGCCAGCTCTTCGCCCATGGCGCGAAGCTCTGCGTAGTGCGAGTCGCCGGGATCATCGCAGGCCTGGTAGACGATGCGCGTCGGGCTGGCGAAGCGGGCAAGCGTGTCGATATGGGCGTCGGTGTCGTCGCCCTCGAGATAGCCGTGCTCGAGCCACAACAGGCGATCCTGGCGCAGCGAGCCGAGCAGGGTGGTCTCGATGGCTTCGCGGCTGGCGTCGGGGTGACGCTCGTGCAGGCAGTGCCAGGTACTGAGCAGGCTGCCTTCGCCGTCCACATCGATTGCGCCGCCTTCGAGGGCAAAATCGATGCGCTCGTGTTGCGCCGCCCCGAATACACCGGCGGCGCGGAGCTGTTCGACCAGCGCGTCATCCCGTCCAGCCTCGAACTTGCCGCCCCATCCGGTAAAACGGAAGTCCAGCAGGCATGAATCACCATCCGTCGAGCGCAGCGTGATCGGTCCCGAGTCCCGTAGCCACGTGTCATCGTAGTCCGCCGGGACCCAGTGAACGGCATTCAGATCAACCGCTTCGGCGGATAGCAGGGCGCTGGCGTGGGCCCGGATTTCCGGGCTGGCAACCGCCAGCAACACCGGTTCGAAACGGGTGATGGCCTTGACGAGAGCGGCGTAGGTGGTTTCCACCGACGCCAGTCGTTCGGCCCAGTCGGTGCCGGCATGCGGCCACGCCAAGAGCACCGCGGACTGGGGCGCCCATTCCGCGGGCAGACGCCAATGTGGTTTGGTCATGGCTTACTTGATCGGCTTCGGTCCGGTTTCGTCCGGAGAGGCCTTGTTGAGCACTGCGTCAATGACGTGGCTGTTTTCAAAGTACACGGTGTAGTCAGCGTAGACCCAGCGCGTGATCGGCGGACGCTTTTCGTTGGCACCGCCCACGGGATTGCGCTTGGACATTGGCGCGCCGAACTTCTTCTCGACCTGCGACATCGTCATGCCACGGGTCGGAAGCGGCATCGTCTGCGCTTCCTGGGCGCGTTCAACCAGCAGGACATCCGCATTCGCGGGAGCAGCGATGAAACCACCAGCCAGCGTGGCAACGAGAAGTGAACCCAACAGACCGACTTTCATGACCGCCTCCAGATTGCGTGGGATGCCAGAGTTGCCGCTGATTCTGTCAGATGCGAACCCTGAAATCACGCAATTGCCCTGCTATCCGATGGGCCACCGAACCTCGGGGCCTTTGCCATCGCCCACGAAAAAGGGCCGCCGAAGCGACCCTTTTCTGCGATGGCGCAGCGCGCCTTCGCACCACGGATCAGCGCTGACGCGCCTTGAAACGCGGGTTGGACTTGCAGATCACGAAAACCTTGCCACGACGGCGAACGACCTTGCAGTCGCGGTGACGGGTCTTCGCCGACTTCAGAGAGGACAGGACCTTCATGACATTACCTCGGCAGAATTTGGAACCAAAGACGCGGAATTATATCTGCTGGATATTCCCGATGCAATACAGCGACTTGAACAATGTTGGCGGTGGCGCGGGTCGATGATACCTCCTTCAATCATACTGGCCATGGCCAGCTCCGGGCTTCAGGTTGGTTCGTTCATTGGATCCCGGGGGGCATGTGGTCAATGATAGTTCCTTTGTTTGAATACGATCATGTCCAGCATGGGACTCAGGTCTGTGAGTCGGTGGGCAATGATGTGCTGCACGCCGTCGGCTGATTCGAGATGGCCATCCACGGCCAGCAGTTGCGACTCGTTGAGCTCGCGCGACTGCTTCTTGCGCAGGTCGCGCCATACGATGACGTTGAGCGTACCGTGCTCGTCTTCCAGGCTGAGGAAGGTGACGCCGCTGGCGGTCTGTGGGCGCTGCCGGGCGGTGACCAGGCCGGCTACGCGCAGAGGCGTTTCGGGCTTGCGTTGCAGCGCCTCGCGCGAACTCAGGCAACGCCGCTGGCGCAGCTGTGCACGCAGGAAACTCAGCGGGTGGCGGCCCAGGGTGAGGCCGGTGCTGGCGTAGTCGGCGATGACGTCCTCGCTGGCTGAGGGTGGTCGCAGCGCGATGCGCGACTCCTCGACTGCGCGGGTGCCGGCGAACAATGGCAGCTGGCGCTCCGTGCCGGCTGCATTCCAGCGCGCGCGATGCCGGTGCCCGCTGAGGCCGCGCAGGGCGCCGGCATCGGCGAGGCGGTCGAGGTCGTCATGCTCGATACCGCTGCGGTCGACCAGGTCCTGGATGTCACGGAATGCTGAATGGATGCGCGCGGCTTCGATGGCGCGGCCTGCGACTTCCTTCAATCCCTGCACCTGACCGAGTCCGAGTCGCACTGCCGGCTGAGAGCGAAGGTCATCGAGTGCGGTGCGATCAGCTTCCAGCGTGCACAGCCAGCTGCTGTGGCGCACGTCGACCGGGCGCACGTTCACGCCCTCGCGTCGGATGTCCTGCACCAGCTGCGCCGGCGCATAGAAGCCCATCGGCTGCGCGTCGAGCAGGCCGCAGAGCAGGGCTGCCGGTTCGTGGCATTTCAGCCATGACGAAACGTAAGCCAGCAGTGCGTAGCTGGCGGCGTGTGATTCCGGAAAGCCGTAGCTGCCGAAGCCCTTGATCTGCTCGAAGATCTTCTCGGCGAACTCCGGCGTGTAGCCGCGCTCGGCCATGCCGGCCAGCAGTCGTCGGCGATGGTGTTCGAGTCCACCGCGCCGTTTCCACGCGGCCATCGAACGTCGCAGTTCATCGGCTTCGCCCGGCGTGTAGCCGGCGGCGACTTCGGCAATACGCATCACCTGTTCCTGGAACAGCGGGATGCCGAGCGTGCGCGACAGCACTTCCTCAAGTTCCTTGGACGGATACTCGACGGCCTCACGTCCGCGCCGGCGGTTGAGATAGGGATGCACCATCTGTCCCTGGATCGGCCCGGGGCGGACGATGGACACCTCGATCACCAGGTCGTAGAAGCAGCGCGGCTGCAGGCGCGGCAGCATGGACTGCTGCGCGCGTGACTCGATCTGGAATACGCCGACGGTGCCGGCTCGGCAGATCATGTCGTAGGTGGCTTTGTCTTCGACCGGCACCGTGGCTGGACGCAGGTCACGTCGACCGCTCTCGCGCAGCAGGTCGAAACAGCGCGACATCGCACCGAGCATGCCGATGCCGAGCACGTCGACCTTGAGCAGCCCCAGCGTGTCGAGGTCGTCCTTGTCCCACTGGATCACCGTGCGATCCGGCATGGTGGCGTTCTCCACCGGGACCAGCGTATGCAGCGGGTCCTCGGCGATGACGAAGCCACCGGGATGCTGCGAGAGGTGGCGCGGGAAGCCGATCAGTTCGCCGACCAGCACACGGAAGCGCTGCATCATCGGGCTGTTCGGATCAAAGCCGCGCTCGCGCAGGGCTTCGGTCTCGGGTGGTTTTTCGCTCCAGCTGCCGACGGTGCGCGACAACTGCTGCAGCTGGTCTTCGGAGAACCCCAGCGCACGCGCCACATCGCGAACCGCGCCGCGTGCGCGATAGCAGGTGACGACGGCGGTCATCGCCGCGCGCTGGCGGCCATAGCGGTGGTAAACGTACTGGATCACTTCCTCGCGACGTGCACTATCGAAGTCGACGTCGATGTCCGGCGGCTCGTTGCGCTCCTTGGAGACGAACCGCTCGAACAGCATGTTCATGCGCGCCGGATCGACTTCGGTGATGCCCAGCGCAAAGCAGACAGCGGAGTTCGCCGCCGAGCCGCGGCCCTGGCAGAGGATGTTCTGCTCACGGGCGAAGCGGACGATATCGTGGACGGTGAGGAAATAGCTGGCGTATTCGAGCTCGGCGATCAGCGCGAGCTCCTTCTCGATCAGCTGGCGCGGTGTTTCCGGTATGCCTTTGGGCCAACGTTCCCGCGCACCGTTTTCGGTGAGTACGCGCAGCCAACTGTCCGGCGTGTGGCCGCCGGGAACGACCTCATGCGGGTAGCGATAGCGCAGTTCGGTCAGCCTGAACTGGCAGCGTTCGGCGATGCGCAGGGTTTCGCGCAGCAGCTGCCGTGGATACAGCCGTGCCAGCGTGTCGCGCGGACGCAGATGGCGTTCGCCATTCGGGAACAGGCGATCACCGGCCTCGGCCACGGTGCAGTGCAATCGGGTGGCGGTGAGCACATCCTGCAACGCGCGACGGCGGCGCACATGCATGTGCGCGTCGCCCGACGCGACCGTGGGCAGGTCGAGTTCCGCGGCGGCCGCCTGGCAGGTGCGCAGGCGCGCGTCGTCGTCGGGTCCATGGTGCAGCTCCACCGCCAGCCAGGTGCGCTGCGGGAAACGTTCGGAAACCCAGCGTCCGTGCTCATGGTCGATATCGGTACCCGGCAGCCACAGCGCGAGCAGTCCGTTGGTCTCGCCGGAAAAATCCTCGCGCAGCAATCGATACTCGCCCTTGGGTGAGCGCCGTCTTGCCGTGGTGATCAGTGCGCACAGCAGAACGTAGCCAGCATGGTTCTCGACCAGCAGGACCAGCCGCGGGCCGTTGTCGAGCTGCACTTCACTGCCGACGATCAGCTTGAGTCCGGATTCCAGTGCCGCTTCGTGTGCCCGCACGATGCCGGCCAGCGAGGCTTCGTCGGTGATGGCCAGCGCGGCATAGCCCAGCATCTTCGCGCGCTCGAACAGCTCCTCTGCGCTGGACGCGCCACGACCAAAGCTGAAGGCCGACAGACAATGCAGCTCGGCGTATTCGGGCGCGTCCATGATGTGACTCAGGCGAACCAGCCGTGCAGCTGGAACGGACCAGTCTCGCCCACTGCGCAGAAAACCCAGGCGCGCTGGCCACGCGAGGTCTCGACGACGTAGTAGTCACGGCGGGTGTCGCCGTTGTCCCACCAGCCGCTTTCGATGCGCTCCGGGCCCGCCAGGATGCGCGGTGACGGATCGCGCAGCAGGATCGGTCGCGGCAGCAGCCAGGTCGGGCGTGGTGAGGTGGTCTGGATGACCGGCTGGCGACGTTCCTCGCGCCGCTGCTGGAAGGCGCGTTCCGGACGATGGTCGGACAAGGGCTGCAGTTGCCGAACGGCGTCGCCACCGAGACGGGCGCGCAGGCGTTCACGCAGTTGTGGCCAGCTCAGCTGCTGCGCCTGTCGTGGATCGAACAGGCCGCCAGCCTCGGGAACGAAGGCCGGCAGTTCGCGGGCGTGCAGCTCGATTTCCAGTGTTGGCGCTGCCAGGCGGAGGCGCTCCAGTCGCTGGCGGACCAGGTCGAACAGGCGCTGCGGGTCGCGCTCCGGTGCCAGCAGGCCGAGCTGCAGGATGGTCGGCGCATGGTCCTCGTGGCGGAAGCGCAGCTCGAAGCGCTGCACGCCACCGTCGCGAGCGGACAGGAAGGCGGCGAGATCACCAACCAGCCTGCGGATCGGGAACAGCAGCGCTTCGGTGCGAACCACTTCGAAGCCGAGTTCGATCTGTGCTTCGAAGCGGTCAGGCGGCCGGTACATGGGCAACAGGGCGGGTGCCGTGCCGCGCAGCTCGTCCAGCCGGTCCAGCAATGCCGGGCCGAAGCGTTTGGCCAGGGCATCGCGCGGCAGTTCGAACAAGCGTCCCAGGGAGCGTAGCCCCATGCGCTGCAGGCGCGTCGCGGCCCGTGGATCGAGACCGGCCGACTGCATGGGTAGTGCGGACAGCGCCCGTTGCTGTGCATCCGGCGTGGTGACGGCGAGGTCGGCATGCGCGGCGGCCAGCGCATGGGCGGCATGCGGATTGGGCGCCAGCACCAGGTGATGCTGGAAGCCCAGCGCGTCGAGTTCCGCGTGCAGCCGACCGGCAAAGCGCAGCCATGGGCCAAATAGGTTGAAGCTGCCTTCGGCCTCGAACAACACGGCATCGTCGAAGGGTTCGATCGCCACCAGCGGACTGAAACGGTAGGCCCAGGCGGCGAGCAGGCGGCGACTGCGCTCGGCATGGCGTGGGTCGATTGGCTCAGCGTGCAGCGATGGGCAGATTGCCTGTGCCGCAGCCAGCGACTGTCCAGGCATCAGGCCGAGCGCGAGCGCGGCATCGTTCAGCGCCGCCAACACGCGACGCTGCGGCGGGCCGTCGATCAGTGCGAAAGGCTGTTGTTTCGTCGACTCATCGCGCTGCCGGAGAACGGCGTCGATGGCCAGCGACGGCAGCCGCAGACAGGCCCAGAGCATGCGCGGCGAGCCTCAATGTCGCCCGTCCGCGAACGGAATGCGTTGTGTTGGTGGTGCGGCGCCACGGCATTTCAGCACCTCGATCTCGCTGGGACGCACATGCAGGCGAAGACGCAGGGCAACGGGAGACGATTGTTCGGCATGTCGCGCATCGCGACAGACGAAGCCGATGGATTGCCCGGATTCCGCCGCCACCTGCAGCCGGCGGAGGGCGCGGTCATCGA
>Ga0209607_1001315_pt1 | contig 20918 bp, 20 predicted proteins | sample AD_UKC117_MetaG_FD_184413 | JGI IMG/M metagenome (GOLD analysis project Ga0209607, IMG submission 184413) | Active sludge microbial communities of municipal wastewater-treating anaerobic digesters from Hong Kong - AD_UKC117_MetaG (SPAdes)... | ecosystem: Engineered > Bioreactor > Anaerobic >... | reverse complement strand
GATCAGCACGCTGCGCACCCTGACCACCAAAAAAGGCGATCCGATGGCCTTTGGCACGCTGGAAGACCTTGATCACAAAATCGACGTGGTCTTTTTCCCGCGCACCTGGAAGGAATTCCGGGATCTGGTAGCTGTGGACCAGGTGATGTTGGTGACCGGCAAGGTGCAAACGAAAGGCGACGACGTGAACGTGATCGTGGATAAAGTGCAAACGACCGTAGAAAATGGCGTTCCGGCGGATGATGAGGGCCAGTTGTTGGGCAACAGTTTTTCGCGGCGTCCGGTGAATGGTCATGGCAACGGCCGTCTCCACGAAGCGCCCCACGCCTACACGCCACCGCCCGCCCCCGATTACCCCGACGACCCGGAACCGGCAGACGATGGCGGTTTGCCCGGCCCGCCGCCGCCGCCCAATTTTGAGGAAGACAGCCCGGCCCGGCCGGTAGCTGCGGTGGCGGCTAACCAGCCACAATTCATGGAGAAAGGGGAACAGTCGGGGGCTGCGGCGGCAACGGCCGTTCCCACCCCGCCCATAACTAACCAACCAACAAATAAACCCTCTCCCCCCATCGTCTTTGGCGATAAAAAAGCCAGCCGGGCAGCCAACAACGTCAAAACCGTCGTGGTGCAGATCAAACCGGTGGGTAACTGGAAAGATGTGTGCCGCCGGGCAGTGGAAGAGGCCGCCAAATACCAGGGAGAAGACACGCTCACGCTGGAACTGACCGGGCATGGCTGGGCCATTGATTTCCCCAACCAGCACACCAAAATCTGCCAGGACCTGATAGGAAATTTACGCCGACTGTCGGGCGTTGCCAGCGTCAAAGCGATTTGAAACTGGGCAAGATGGGTCCAATCCAGGAAGTTAGGACCCATCTTTAGGGCGATTCTAAGCCCAGGCGCGTCTGAGGATGCGCAGCCAGTTCCCGCCCATAATGCCGTCTACATCGGCCGGTTCATAACCGCGGGCCAACAGCGCGTCGCCGATTTTGCCCAGGTCGGCGATGCTGTCCAACCCGGCGGGAATGTGTTCCGCACCAAAACCGCCATCCAGGTCGCTGCCAATGCCCACGTACCGGGCGCTGCCCAACACCTGGCACACGTGGTCGATGTTGGCCACTACGTGGTCCAGCGTGACGGCCTCTTTGCGATCCCCCTTACGCCAGCCCGCCTGCAAAAACGCGTTGTACAACACTGTGCCGATCACGCCATCCCGCTCGCCTATGAGGCGAATTTGCGTGTCGCTGAGCTGGCGCGTGCCGGGAACCAGTGCCCGGCAGTTGCTGTGCGTGGCGACGGTGACGCCTTCGTAGCGTTCCAGCGCTTCGATGGTCGATTTTTCGCTCATGTGGGTCAGGTCCAGAATGAAGCCCAGGTCAGCCATCACCTCCAGCAGGCGGTAGCCCTCTGGGGTCAGGCCGTCGTCGGTGCGCGTCCAACCGCCGGTGGCGTAGCGGGTATCGTCCCAGGCCAGCCCAATCAGGCGCAGGCCGCGCTCGTACCACAGTTCGGCCTCTTCCGGCTCGCGGATGGGATCGGCGCCTTCCATTAGCGGCACGATGCCCAAGAGCGGTGCGGGATTGTCCGCCGTATAGCTTTGCAATACGTCTTCCAGCAAGGTTTGATTGGTGACGAGGCGGAGGGATTGATTTTCGTCAGCCAGTCGATGATAGAAATCGAGTTGTTTCATGCCATAGCCAAAGGCTTCGTCGGCGTGATGGTAGACCATTTTGTCGGCCAGGGTGGGGATTTTGGCGTGGCTGGGGGTGACGAACAGCGTGCCAAAAATCAACCCCACACCGCCCTGGCGCATGTCGGGGAAGGAGACGGTGGCCTGGCCGCGTTCGCCGTCGGCGGCTTCTTGTTGGCGAATGGCGGCGACGGGCTGGAGGGGGGAACGGCCGTGATTCAGCGCGTTATAAGCGATATCTAAATGGGCGTCAACGATAAACATAAGGTTCCTTTGTGATGGTGCAGTCCATCAGCGTAATTTTCTTTCCAGTCGGATGGCGGCGTAACTGGAAGGCGTCATGGTCTTGTCGCCTTCGTACTTCAAAATTTTGGTGAACCCATTGCTAATCCAAAAGCGCAGGGCCGGCCAATTTTTGAGATAGACTTTGAGCCAGATGGCTTCATACCCCAGGGCCAGGAGCTGGTGGCACAAACCGTCGATGGTTTCACGGCCGTATTGCTGCTTTTGAAAGTCCGGGTGAAATACCAGGATGGAAATCCAGACGGTGTGCGGCTCTGGCGCGCCATGCGAGACGTGAAAATAGCCTGCTATCTCGCCGGTGGCCTTTTCTCGCACGCATTGGAGCTTAAACCGATAATCTTCGCCGACGGCCGTTTGGCTGCGGTTCACCAACGCCACCAGGTCTGCTAAGGGGACTTCTCGAAAGGTATCATCCCAGGGGGCGACGTAAGCGCAGGCTGAGAAAATTGCGTGTAGAGAGGAGACGTCTGGGGAACGGCCGTCTTCAATCACGAGTCGAGCAGTTTCCCATCGCGGCGGCAGGAGCAAGGGCTGAGTAAGGTCTGATCGTGTCATCGGCGCGATGAAGGAGAAAATCCAACCGGGAAATCGTCCCAGGGCTAGCGGATTAAGCCGCGCAGCGTTGCCAGGTTGACCGCATCCATCTCGATTTCGTTGCCTTCCTCGTCCTTTTCTGTTTTGGGCGTTTCCAGGTGGGCGGCATGTTCAGCCCACCTGGCGTCATTGACGAAGTTGGCAAAGCCAGCTTCGCCAATGAACCCCCGGCCAATGTGCTCGTGACGGTCTTTGTTTTCGCCCAGATCATGTTTGCTGTCGTTGAAGTGGAAAAATTTGATGTGCTCCAGGCCAATTACCCGGTCGAATTCTTCCAGCGTGGCGGCGTATGTTTCCGGCGTGCGAATGTCGTAACCGGCCGAGAAGACGTGGCACGTATCAAAACATATGCCCAGGCGCTTGCTAGAGCCGGCCCCGGTGAGCATGTGGGCCAACTGCTCGAAAGTACAGCCCAGGTTGGTCCCTTGCCCGGCCATCGTTTCCAGGCAGACTGTGACGCCGGGAGCGCTTTCCTCCGTTTCGGCCAGCAGGCGCTTTAAGGCGCGCACGATGTTATCCAGACCGCCTGCTTCGCTGCCGTCCACGTAGGAACCGGGGTGGAAAGTGATCAGCGGAATATCTAGCTGGCCGCAGCGTTCCACTTCCACTTTGAGCGCCTGGTATGATTTCTCCCACAAATCTTCATCCGGCGAGGCCACATTGATTAAATAGCTGGCATGCACGGCCACAGGATGGATATGGCTATATTCCTCGGCTGCTTCTTTGAACTGGGCGATGTCCTTGTCGGTAAGCGGTTTTGCCTGCCACTGACGGTTGCTTTTGGTGAAGATCAACATGGTGTCGCAGCCGGCCTCGTCGCCGCGTTTGAAGGCGGTGTAGGTACCGCCGGCCGTACTCATTTGTGCGCCTAATCGCATAGTTATTCCTTTTTCTGGACGTTGGTCTGGGCAGACTCCCGGTTTTGCCGGGATTGTCGCCGGTTACCACGTCATCTTTTCGGGCACTTCGCTGCCGAAGTAGCCGATGGATTCTGAGCCGTCTAAGGTATACACGCCGTGCCCGACAATACGCCAGACGCGTTTGCCGGCCAGGTCGACAATAAAATCGCCATCGCGTCGCCCGGTGGCCACGCCTTCCAGATCATACAAAATCTGCCCCCGCAGCACGGCAAACTGTTCACCTTTTTTATCTACTAAACCACGCATGTGTTTCTCTCCTTCAGTTGTTAGTTGTCAGTTGTTGGTTGTTAGCGGGAGTCAGGCACTACCAACAACCAATTATCAACTATCAGCTAACCACTGTTTCAAGGAATCGTGTAGGTATCCTGGATGGATCCGGCGGCGTCGGTGAGGGTGACGGTCTCTCCTGATTCCCACACAGGCGATTCCAAACCCCAAAACAGGTCGGTCGGGCCGTTGACGCCGGTTTCGGTGTGGATGAGGATGCCGGCGCCTTCGCCAAAGAGGGTGACCTGACCGAAAGTGTACACAAACCCGCTTTCGTCGCTGATCTTCCAGCCCACGAGGCCGATCTGGCGAGCGCCGGAGTTGACGATTTGCACGGCTTCGGCGGCGAGATCGCCGGGATTGGCGACTTCGCCGATGCGGACGACGGCTTCGCCCTGAGTGGAAGCGGCTTCGGTGGGGATGGGCGTCGGTGGGACGCCGGGGAGGGGGGTGTCTGTGGGCACGGCCGTTGGCGTGGCCAACCCGCCGATGGGAATGGTGAGCTGCTGGCCGACACTGAGAAAGTTCGGGTTGTCGATCCCGTTGGCGGCCATGATGTCTTCTATGGAGACTTCGTAGCGGGTGCTGATGCTGCCCAGGGTCTCGCCGGCCTGGACGGTGTGGATGGTGGGGCCGTCGTTGACGGCCGTTTCCTCTCCTGCTGTTCCGGAAGCTTCTTCGGCCAACGGCACGGTCTCTGCGCCGGTGGCTGCGCTGATGTCCGGCGTGGGGATAACGGCCGTGGCTGTCGCGGCGGCTATGGGTTCGGCCCCGTTGTCCCGACTGTCCCACCAATACAAAATCGCCAGCACAACCGCTGCGGATACCAAAATATTCAACAAAAGGAAGGGCACCATCCGACGAAAAGACATCTGATTCTCCTGGGTGTATTGAACTTATTGTACAAGATGCGGAGAGCGAGAGCTAGAGGATAGAGGTAGAGGATGGAGCTAGAGCTAGAGCTAGAGGCTGTTGCAGGCGAATAGCCTTGAGTTGGACTGGGAGCTAACAGCTTACAGCTAACAGCCCATCCCCTCTCGCTCTCGCTCTCGCTCTATGTTAGAATTTCTGCGGCATGACACACATTGATTACCTGGCAATCGGGCACGTAAGCAAAGATCTGACGCCGGATGGTCCTGTCTTAGGCGGCACGGTTTCGTTTTCTGGGCGGCTGGCGCAGGCGCTAGGCTGCCATACGGCCGTTCTCACCAGCAGCGGCGCCGATTTTGCCTGGCAAGATCAACTGCCGGGCATTGACTTGCACGTCGTACCGGCGGCGCAGACGACAACGTTTGAGAACGTCTACACGGCCCACGGCCGTATCCAGACCCTCCACGCCCAGGCCGCGCCTCTCCTGCCCGGCCACGTCCCCTCAGCCTGGCAGCGAGCCAGCATCGTCCACCTGGCGCCCATCGCCAGCGAGATTGATCCGGCCATGATCCAACTGTTTAGCAACAGCCTTGTTGGCCTGACACCGCAGGGATGGATGCGCAGCTGGGACGAAAACGGCCGTGTCCGCCCCACGGATTGGTCTGCCGCGCGCACGGTGCTGCCCTTGGCGACGGCCGTCATCGTCAGCCACGAAGACCTGCGCGACGAAGCCCAATTTGATTTGTTTCGCGAATGGTCGCGCCTGCTGGTGGTGACCAAAGGCTACAATGGCTGCACCATCTATTTTGACGACGAAATTCGCCACTTGCCCACGCGCCGCGCCGCAGAAGTGAACGCCACCGGCGCCGGCGACATCTTCGCCACCGCTTTTTTTATCCGCCTGCACCAGACGCGCGGCAACCCGTGGGAAGCCGGCCGTTTTGCCAACGAGCTGGCCACTCGTTCGGTAGAACTGCCGGACATCCCGGCCAAGCTGGCCGGCATCCAACAATTCATTCAGGAATCCTAGCCGAGAGCTATTTATGACCAAGATTTACGCGATTGTGAACCAGAAAGGCGGCGTAGGTAAGACCACCAGCGTCATCAACCTGAGCGCATACCTGGCCGGCAGCGGCCGGCGCACGTTGATGGTGGACATCGATCCGCAGGCCAACGCCACCTCTGGCGTTGGCGTCGATAAGACGGCTTTGACCACGTCCATTTATGATTTGCTGCTGGAACACGCGGCCGTGGCAGACGTTTGCGTGACGCGGGATGAGTTTAAGCTGGACCTAGTGCCCTCCAGCCCGGCGCTTTCCGGGGCGGAGGTGGAACTGGTCAACGCCATCGGGCGCGAATACCGGCTGCAAAAGGCGCTGGATGGGCTGAACGGCCGTTACGACTACATCCTCATCGACTGCCCGCCCAGCCTCAGCCTGCTCACCGTCAACGCCCTGACGGCCGCTCGCGACGGCGTGCTTATCCCTGTGCAGTGCGAATACCTGGCCCTGGAAGGGCTGTCGCAGCTCACCCAGACCATCGAACTGGTGCGCAAATACCTCAACCCGGCCCTGTCCATTCGCGGGCTGATCATGACCATGTACGACAGCCGCACCAATCTCAGCCGCCAGGTGGTGGAAGAAGTGCGCAACTACTTCCCCGGCAAAGTCTTTCGCACGATTGTGCCGCGCAACGTGCGCCTGAGCGAAGCGCCCAGCTACGGCCAGCCCATCAACATCTACGCGCCCACGTCGCCGGGCGCGCTGGCTTACAAAGTACTGACGGCCGAAATATTGAAAGGGGACCAGGTAAAGGAAACGACGGCATGACAAAAAAACATGGACTGGGGCGCGGATTAGGGGCTTTGATACCGACGGCGGATACGGCCGTTTCCAACGACGACATCCGCCTGATTCCCGTCACCAGTATCATCCCCAACCCCCACCAGCCCCGCACCGCTTTCAATCAGGATCAGTTGGCCGAGTTGGCCGCTTCCATCACCGAACATGGCCTCATCCAGCCGCTGGTCGTCACCCAGCAAGAAGGTCAATACATCCTCATCGCCGGCGAACGCCGCTGGCGCGCCGCGCAGTTGGCCGGTTTAGAGCAGCTGCCGGCCATCGTCAAAGAGGCTACGCCCCAGGCCATGCTCGAACTGGCCATTATCGAAAACATCCAGCGCGCCGACCTCAATGCCCTGGAAGAGGCGTTTGCCTACCAGCAGCTCATGGACGATTTTGGCCTGACCCAGGAAGAAGTCGCCAAACGCGTGGGCAAAGGGCGTTCCACCGTCGCCAACCTCGTGCGCTTGCTGGATTTGCCCGCCAAAGTGCAGCAAGCCGTTTTGGACGGCAAAATTAGCGGTCGGCATGCGCGTGAACTGCTGCGCCTGCCCACTCCGGAAATGCAAACCAACGCCCTCAACCAGATTGTCAAACTCGACCTGAGCGTGCGGCAAACGGAAATATTGATCGGCAATCTGCTAGCCGAGAAAAAACCCCGGCCCAAACAAAAAAAGACACTCCCACCGGAACTGGCCGATTTGCAGACGCAGTTCGAGCATTCCCTGGGCACCCGCGTCACCATCAACAAAAAGCGCAAGGGCGGTCAGGTCGTCATCCACTACTACTCTGACGAAGAATTACAATCCATTTACGAAGCTATTATCGGCGATGAGGCCTAGCGCCCCGTCGCGGCCCATTTTCCCCAATCCCAAAACCTTAACACTGGAAACCTTATGAATAACCAACAACTCATTCAAGAAAAAATATCCCAGGCCACGGCCATCCTCAACGAACTTCAGGTGCATGCTTGGCTAACATTTGTCCGCGAAACCACGCTCCAGCCAGATCCGGCTTTGGAACTCATCGCCGATCTGGACGTTACCTGGAAAACTGCGTTTATCATTCACCGGTCGGGGGCGCACGTCTGCATCATCGGCCATTTCGACGCGGAAAACGCGCGTAATCTGGGCGTGTATGAAGTCGTCGACTACCATCAGGGCATCAGCCAGCCGCTGCGCGAAGTCCTGACCCGCCTGGACCCGGCGCAAATTGCCATCAACTATTCCGAGAACGACGTGGCCGCCGACGGTCTGAGCGTGGGCATGTACCGCTCGCTGCAAGCCATTCTCGCCGGCACGCCTTACGCCGATCGCCTGATTTCCGCCGAACAGATCATCGCCGCCCTGCGCGGCCGTAAGAGCCAGGCGGAAATTGAGCGGGTGCGGCAGGCGGTGGACACCACCGAAAAGCTCTTCGACGAGGTGGAAGCCTTTGTCCGTCCGGGCATGACCCAGCGCGAAATTGCCGATTTTGTGCACGGCCGTATCGACGCCCTCAACCTGGACTATGCCTGGCCCAAACCCTTCAACCCCATCGTAACCTGCGGGCCGGAATCGGCCTCCGGGCATGCCGCCCCTGGCGACGTGGTCTTGCAAAAGGGCCACACGCTGCACATGGACCTCGGCGTGAAGCAAAACGATTACTGCTCCGACATCCAGCGCATGTGGTACGTGCTCGACGACGGTGAAACGGCCGCGCCGCCGGAAGTGCAGCGCGCGTTTGACGTCGTCCTGGGAGCCATCAAAGCCGGCGAAGCCGCCCTACGGCCTGGCGTGCCCGGCTGGCAGGTAGACGCCGCCGCCCGCGCCCACATTGTGGCCAACGGTTACCCGGAATACATGCACGCTTTTGGTCACCTGCTGGGCCGCGTGGCCCACGATGGGGCCACTGTGCTGGGGCCGCGTTGGGAACGTTACGCCGGCATTTGCGAACTGCCGGTGGAAGTGGGGAACATTTTCACGTTGGAACTGCATGTCGTCGTGCCGGAACGAGGTATGATGAGCCTGGAAGAAGACGTCCTGGTGACGACTAACGGTGTTGAATATCTCAGTCAGCCGCAAACCGCGCTGCGTTATATTCGCTGAGGCTGAGACAGGCAAAAAGGTAGAACACAGATTATGTGGTTGTTTCAAGAAAAGCCAAACTGGAAAAATCCGTTTTACACGCGCAACGAAGAAATCGCCAACAGCCTGACCCACGGCATAGGTGCGGCGCTCAGCGTGGCTGGCCTGATTACCCTGGTGGTTTTGGCCGTCCTGTATGGCGACATCTGGCGCATTATCAGCTTCAGTATTTACGGCAGCAGCCTGCTGTTGTTGTATCTGGCTTCTACGCTGTACCACAGCCTGCAAAGCCCACGGGTGAAGGCGGTGCTGCGCAAATTCGACCACGCGTCGATATACATTCTGATTGCCGGCACGTACACGCCGTTTCTGTTGGTTAGTTTGCGCGGCACGGCCGTTGGCTGGACGTTTTTTGCCCTGGTCTGGGGCATGGCCCTGGCCGGTATCGCCTGGAAGATGTTCTTTCTGGGCAAACTGGAGGTCATTGCCACCATCCTCTACGTGCTGATGGGCTGGATGTGCGTTCTGGTTTTTAAGCAGATGATGGCCGCCATCCCCCCCACCGGTCTGGTTATGCTAATAACCGGCGGTGTTGTATATACGTTGGGCGTCATTTTTTACGCCTGGGAAAAATTGCCTTATAACCATGCTATCTGGCACCTCTTTGTGCTGGGGGGCAGCATCTGTCACTTCGTGTCGATTGTGACGCTGCTCCAGCCCCATTGACGGCTGCCATAGTTGGAGTGGTACGGCCGTGCAAGCCATTCTGGTTGTTGCCAATCCTGACGAACGCGACATTCTCAGCTTTATCCTGAAGCATGCCGGGCTGGCGGTAGCCAACGGCCGTGATCTGCACACAGTCACGGCCAAATGGCTGGAGCGCCCGGCCGATTTGATTGTGGTGGCCGGGAAAGACGGCCGTCAGCTCCAAAGCGACCTTGTTGACTTGCGCAGCGTGACCCAGGTCCCCTGTCTGGTAATCATCGAAAACCCCACAGAAGACGATTTTTGCCAGACGCTGCACGCGGGCGCAGACCTGGTTCTGGCCCGTCCGGTTTCCCCTCGAGTCTTGCATGAATACATTCTCGCCTTCCTCCGCCGCACCCGTACCGTTCCCACCTCTGTGCTGCCCCGATTGGACATTAACGAAGTCAAGCTCGATCCCGATTCCCGCACCGTCATTGTTTTGGGGCAAGCGCCACGCCGTCTTACCCAGCTTGAATTTCGCCTGCTCTACGTGTTGATGGTCAACCGTGAACAAGTTGTGCCGGTAGATATGATTGTTGAACGCGTCTGGGGATTTACGGGTCAGGGCAGCCGGGAATTGGTCCGCGGCCTCATCAGCCGCCTGCGGCGAAAAATCGAGCCGGACTCTCTGGCCCCGCGCTTCATCCAGAATGTGCCTGGCGTTGGCTATCGTTTTACTTTAGAAGATGCCTGAGCCCTCTTTTGTACGCAATTGAGACATTTTTAACCTGATTTGCACGTAATTTAAACATCTATACCGCAAATTTTCGTACACAAATCTTGTATTTTTGCCAATGTTATACCATCTGCCCTCTGGGCAGAGACGAGTTTTGTGTGAGGTTGAAAGGATGACCGCAAAGAAAGAGTTTGGTTACTGCCCCGAATGTGATTCCCGGATTCGGCTGCGCACGCCGCGCCTGGGCCAGCGCATTCAATGTCGTGAATGTGGGACCGCGTTAGAAGTAGTTGATCTGACACCGTTGGAGTTGGATTGGGCCTTCGAGGACCTGACTTACGAAGATCCTGAGCCGCGCCACAGCCGTTCCCGCAGCGCCGCCCACGACAGTTTTGATGAATTCCCACCCGCCTATGACGATTGATGCAAAGGTAACAACCGCTTATGCACTCCTGGTAAGCTGACAAACCACTTCCCGAGCGAACACAATTTATAAACCAGGCGAAGCTGTTGGCGCAAAACGGCCGTTTTGTGCTTGCCAGTCGCGGCGATATACTGGGCCAAACCTTTCCCCAGGAGATCTGTATGTCTGCCACGCTTGTGCTTACCAATGGCCGTTTTCACACCATGGATCCGGCCTTCCCCCTGGCTCCGGCCATCGCCATCCGCCGCGATACGATCCTGGCCGTCGGCGACAACGACAGCATGAAAGCGCTGCTGGCCCCCGGCGGCGAATGGGTCGATTTAGACGGCCGTGCCGCTACCCCTGGCCTCGTCGACGCCCACGTCCATTTCCAGGGTTACGCCCTGCACCTCCAGCGTGTCGATCTGACAGGCACGACCAGCCTGGCGGACGCGCTGCAGCGCATCCAGGCCCATTGCGCCCGGCAGCAAACCGGCCAACCCACCAACCACTCAACCCGCTGGCTGCAAGGCCGGGGCTGGGCGCAGGATGATTGGACCGACCGCGCTTTCCCTACGGCCGTTGCCCTGGACAGCGTCTGCCCAGACCAGCCCGCTTGCCTGCACGACAAAAGCGGCCATGCCGCCTGGGTAAACAGCCGCGCCCTGCGCCTGGCCGGTCTGGACGCCGCCACGCCCGACCCGCCCGGCGGCCACCTGCAGCGAGACGCTGACGGCCGTCTCACCGGCATCCTGTTCGAAGACGCCATTGACCTGGTAACCCGGCACATTCCGCCGCCCACGCCAGAGGAAATTGCCGCCGCCATGCAGACCGCTCAGCAGCAGTGCTGGCAGTTGGGGCTGACGGGCATCCATGATTTTGACGGCCGTGCCTGCTTCCAGGCGCTCCAACACTTGCACCAAAACGGCCAGCTTGGCCTGCGCGTACTGAAAAACATCCCCGTCTACCGCCTGGATCACGCCATCGGCGTGGGGCTGCGCTCCGGCTTTGGCGATGATTGGCTGCGCCTTGGCGGCGTCAAAATCTTTGCCGATGGCGCGCTTGGCCCGCGCACGGCGGCCATGCTGGCCCCCTACGAAAACGACCCCGACAACCGCGGTATCGTCGTCACCGACAAAGAGGAGATGCACGCTTACGCCAGCCGCGCCAGCGCCGCCGGCCTCAGCGTGACCGTCCACGCCATTGGCGACCGCGCCAACCATGACATTCTCGACGTTTACGCCGCCGTGCGCCAGGAAGAAGCCGCCCGCGCCGTACCTGGCGCCTTACGCCACCGCATCGAGCACGTCCAGCTGCTGCACCCGGACGACCGCCACCGGCTGGCCCAATTGGGCATCATCGCGTCCATGCAGCCCATTCACGCCACCTCCGACATGGTAATGGCCGACAGCTATTGGGGCGCCCGCGCCCGCTACAGCTACGCCTGGCGCACCATGCTGGACAGCGGCGCTACCCTCGTCTTCGGCTCTGACGCGCCGGTGGAGACCATTGCCCCGCTGCCGGGTCTGCATGCGGCCGTTACCCGCCGCCGCCCGAATGGCGCGCCGGGACCGGCAGGTTGGTATCCGGAACAACGTCTCAGCTTGCCTGAAGCGGTCCATGCCTATACCTTTGCTGCGGCCGTCACCAGCGGGCAGACGGCGCGCCAAGGGTCCCTCACTCCCGGCAAGCTGGCCGACCTGACCATCTTCGACCGTGACATTTTTACAATTTCCCCGGATCAACTCCTGGAGGCGGGCATTGCTGCCACACTCGTTGGCGGCGAATTTAAGTTTCGCCGCCTGGGATAATAAAATGGTTAACAACCTCTGTCACAAAGCGCCGGGGAGTGGTGTTTATCGGGGGTCCGTTCTACAATCTGAGTAACGTCAGGCGTAAGGCCTGCACGACATGCGCCCGAGCGGCGAACCCGTCGGGCGCGCCATAAGGAGTCACCCATGAGAAATAGAAAATTACTGGTCGGGGCGATTGTGCTGCTGTTGGTTGCCAGCCTGGGGCTGGCGGCGTTTGCTTTGCAGCCCACTGCCGAAGATTTGCTGGTGCAGGCCATGGAAACCATGCAAACCGTCACCGACGGCCACACCGTCGCCACTTTTACCGTCGATACGCCGGACATGAGCGCCAGCGGCACGGTGGAAATGTGGGGCAAGCTGGCTGTAGGACCAAACGGCGAACCGGCCTTCCGCGCGGAAGTGCTGGACGCGACTGAAAGCGACCTGGTAGGGGTTACGGCCGTTACCGATGGCTATAATTTCTGGCTCTGGCAGCCGCAGGAAAACAAAGTCCTGGTCGGCAACGCCGACGAAGCGGCCGCTTTCATCCAGGAGCAAATGGCTGGCAAAGAATTCGAGGTCGATCCTAACATCACCCACGACGAAGCTGACCATCCCGAAACCCCGGAAGAAGCTGTGGCTAAACTGCTGGAATACTTCACCGCTGAGCGCATCACCGACGCGCAAATCGGCGACACCAACGCTCACGGGCTGCGCCTCATCCCCATCCCGGAGCAAATGCCGGATCAGGTGCGCGCAGCCGGCGGTTACCTGAAAGTTTACGTTCGCCCGGAAGATGGCGCGCCGCTGTCGGTGGCATATGCTGAGGGCGCGATGGGCTCTGGCAGCGCCACGGCCACCTTGCTGGAACTGAACCAGGGCGTAGACGACGGTCTCTTCACCTTTGCCATTCCTGATGGCGCGGAAATCGTCCATCTGGCCGATTTGCAGCCGCAGGAATTGACGGCCGTGCAAACCGCCGACCTGAACGTCCTCTCCCCGGCCGTTTTACCGGCCGACGCCACCTTTGTGGGCGCAACGGAAATCCGTGGAGCGGTAGTGCAGCGGTATACCCGCACCGATGGCGGCTTTACCGTGGCCCAGGGTCCGGCAACGGCCGTGCCCGAGCGTGATCAGACCGGCGAAACCGTAACCGTGCGCGGCGTGGACGGCACGCTCTACAGCGACGACTCTGGCGCGCAAGCTCTGCTCACCTGGACCGACGGCGACACATCCTACTGGATCGGCGGTAACCTGACTCCCGCCGAGGCGCTGGCCCTGGCCGAATCGCTGGAATAAGCGCACTGACTGAATAAACGCAAAAGGAGACTGGAGATTAGAGACTGGAGACTTAGATGATCTTCAGTCTCAAATCTCCAGTCTCCAATCTCTAATCTCTCCTAGCCCATGGACAATACAATCCAAATATCAAACCTGGAGCGCCACTTTCAGCGCGGCGAGATGGACGTATGGGCGCTGCGCGGCATCAATCTGGCCATCGCGCCGGGCGAGTTTGTCGCCCTGGTGGGGCCGTCCGGTTCCGGCAAATCGACTCTGCTTAACCTGCTTGGCGGCCTGGATCGGCCGTCCAGCGGGGAGTTGTGGGTAGCCGGCTTGCCCCTACACGACGCCGACGGCAAAGCGCGCACGGCCCATCGCCGCCATCGCGTGGGCTTCATTTTTCAGAGTTTTAATCTGCTGCCCCGGTTAACGGCCGTCGAAAACGTCGCCATTCCCCTCACCCTGGCCGGGGCCAGCCCGGCCGAACGGGCGGCCCGCGCCGCCGACATGCTGCAAAAGGTGGGCCTGGGCCACCGCCTGGGCCATTACCCTACAGAGCTGTCGGGCGGCGAGCAGCAGCGCACGGCCGTGGCCCGCGCCCTCATCCACAACCCTTCCCTCATCCTGGCCGATGAACCTACCGGCAACCTGGATTCCACCACCGGCGCCGAAGTGATGGCTTTGCTGCAAGCGCTCAACAAAGAACAGGGCATCACCCTCATCGTCGTCACCCACGACGCCGACGTGGCCGCCTATGCCGACCGGATTGTGCATTTGAAAGATGGGCAGGTGGTGAATGAGGAACGAAGAACGAGGAACGAGGAACGCGGAACGCAGAAAGCGGCAAATATGCCGGATGCCGGACGCCGCACTCATAACGCCCGGCTTTCCTTTGCTGATATTGCCCGCTCTGCCCTGCGCAATTTGGGGCGGCGGCCGGTGCGCAACATTCTCACGGCCGCCGGGGTGCTGATCGGCATCATCACCCTGGTGGCAATGGTGTCGTTTGGTGTGGGCGTGCAGCGCGAGGTGCAGCGCAACTTCGAGACGGTCGGTCTGGAAAATATCTTCGTCAGCCCGACGTATGACGAGGCGGCGCTGGACAGCTTCGACCCGTTTGCGCCGCCGCAGCCGAAGCAGGCGCTCACGCCGGAGATTGTGGCTAAACTGCGGGCGATTCCGGGAGTAACGGCCGTTACCCCCCAACTACAAATGCCCAACGGCGTTGACTTGACCCTGACGCTGGCCGGAGAGTCCGTGCCCGTGCGTGTCTCGTCCGATTTGCGCGAGCGCAATTTCCAGATGGGCGGCCTCAGCGAGCCGCTGGCTGGAGAAGTGTTTGGCGATGGCGAGAACAAGGGCGTCGTGCTGACCTCCGGTCTGGCCGACCGGCTGCTGGGCGACGGGCAGGATTACGCCGACCTGGTGGGGCAGTCTGTGGTACTTACGGCCAAGCTGCCACGCGGCGAAACGCAAGATTTTCCCAGCACGGTCATCGGCGTGCGTGACAGCTTCAGCACGCGCACCATCGACCTGGGTCTGGACGAGACGGAGGCGATTCTGACCTGGTGGTACAACCAGCCCGATCTGCTGCAAACCCAGGGGTACGACATGGTAGTGGTGCGGGCGGAGAATTTGGGCATGGTAACGGCCGTGTCCGAAGCCATCCAGGAACTCGACCTCGACGCCCAATCGCTGGAAGCCATCCTTGACGCCGCCAACCAGGTTTTGTCGCTGCTGCAGGCGCTGCTTGGATCCGTGGGCGCGCTGGCGCTGCTGGTGGCCGCCCTGGGCGTGGCCAATACCATGATGATGGCCATCTACGAACGCACACGGGAAATTGGCGTGCTCAAGGCGCTGGGGGCCTCGTCGGGCGAGATTCGCCAGTTATTTACCACCGAGGCGGCGCTAATTGGTCTGATTGGCGGCGTGTTTGGCCTGATTTTGGGCACGCTGCTGGGGCGATTGGTAGACTGGGGCGCCCACCGCTACCTGATCAACGAAGGCGTGACCGGGGTGGGGCAGCTTTCCGTGGTGCCGCCCTGGCTGGCCATTGGCGCTTTGATTTTTGCCGCGCTGATTGGCTTGCTGGCCGGGCTGTATCCGGCGGCGCGGGCCGCGCGCCTGGATCCGGTGCAGGCTTTGCGCCACGAGTAAACCGGCAAACACCAGCCGGTGGATTAGGGTCGGGCAGGGCGTTTCTGGCGCTGCCCGGCCTTTTTTTGTGCCGGCGTTAGAATGAACAAACCGTAAGTGTGCTTCTTCTGGCTCCCTTCGGACTTGGCGGGCAGGCGTTCTCGTGTTATGGTGTTAACATGGGTATGGCGTCTTAGTTTAGCGGCAAATCTGATCTGCCCAAGACCCTGGATCACCTGACAACCGCATCAACTGCCCCGCATAAATTGCCCATTAAGGCCACAGAAGTGCTCCACCCCCATCTATCAATAAAACAGGTTGACCTGAATAGAGTTGGATCGAAAGGAGAGGATTCATGTATGCATCTCATACAGAAACCGCTGAGAATATCAATTGGAAAAGTATGGTACGGCCGTTTCAAACGCCCGATACCAAAAAAAGCGCGTGGCAGGTGGTGAACACCTTTGTGCCCTTTTTTGTCTTGTGGATAGCCATGTATTTCAGTCTGCAAGTTGGCTACTGGCTTACTTTGCTGTTGGCCTTGCCCACGGCCGGATTGCTGGTGCGCATTTTCATCATCCAGCACGATTGCGGGCATGGCTCGTTCTTCAAATCGCGCCAGGCCAATGACCGCCTGGGCGCAGTGTGTGGTGTGTTTACCCTGACGCCCTATTACCAGTGGCGGAAAAGCCACGCCGTCCACCACGCGACGGCCGGCAACCTGGCGCGGCGCGACGTCCACGACGTCTACACGATGACGGTGCGGGAGTACAATGCCGCGCCTTTGGCCGCCAAGATCCGCTATCGTCTTTACCGTAACCCGGTCACCTTGTTTTTGATTTTACCCCTGGCGTTGTTTATGGTTTTGTATCGGTTTCCTGGTCCCTTGTCGCGGCGTAAGGAGCGGCTCAACGTGTTGTGGAACGATCTGGCGTTGGTGTTGATTGTGGCTTTGGTCAGCCTGGTGATTGGTTTTCGGCCGTTTTTGCTGGTGCATTTGCCGCTGGTGGTCATTGCTTCGATGGTGGGTACCTGGCTATTTTTTGTGCAGCACCAGTTTGAGGATACGTATTGGGCTGGCGGCGAGGAGTGGGATTATGCCACGGCGGCGCTGCAAGGCAGTTCATTTTATAAGCTGCCGAAGGTGCTGCAATGGTTTACAGGCAATATTGGCTTTCATCACATCCATCATCTGAGCCCGCGCATTCCCAATTACCGGCTGGAGGAGTGCCATGCGCAAAATCCGGCGCTGCAAAATGTGTCGACACTCACGCTGGCATCCAGTTTGCGGACGACGTTTTTGAGCTTGTGGGATGAAGAGGGGAAAAAGCTGGTCAGTTTTCGCACGGCCCGCCGGAGAACGAAGGCTGCACAGGCGGCCGGCGTTGTTTAGAACGCGACGCGATAAATAGAAAACGGCCGTTCCGCGCGGAACGGCCGTTTTGTTAGATTTTACCCATCAGCCAGGCTAAAAAATCAGGCTCATAAGCGGACCGACGATCAGCAAATTCACAAAGATGACCGCCACAATGCTTAACAGGATGGTGGCGAACGACTTGCCGCTGTCCAGATCTACCCCTTCCTGAATGGCAATAATGCTGGTGACCATAGCCCAAACCCAGCCGGCAAAACTAAACAAAAAGCCGATGCACGGGATAAAACTAAACACGCTCATCAGGCGGGGCGCCTGGGCAAAACCGATCAGCCGCATCATTTCGCTGACAGTTGATTCCCCATTGAACACTTTCACCCCAATCAAATAAGTCACCAACGCCCAAACGACCCACGAAATAAAAGCCCCAACAAAGGCATTGACAAAAGCGCCCACCAAGCCAAACGCAGGCGTCAGCGCCGGTAGATTTAAGTCACCGGCGAAATTGTTGAGGCTTTGCAGTGCCGCCGCGCCCATCGCCGAAGCGCCCGCCGCGCCAATGCCGGCCAAAATGGCCACCAGCAGCACAATAATCGCCGCTTGCGAGATGGACGATTCGTCCTGTTCTATGTCGCGGAAGACGGCCCGATCCAAACTAAAAACACCTTTAATCCGTTGCCAAAACATCATAAACCTCCTGTTGTGATTTTACCGAAAGACGATACCTTCTTTTTTCTTGCGCCGGCGGTAAAGCCGGACGGCAAAGAACAAGGCGATGGCTGCAGCGATGCCGGTGATGATGGGCAGCAGCAGCGCCAAAATAGACGTAAAAAAGGCCACCACGTCTTCAACGATGCTGACAGCCCAGTTGCCGGTTCCGGCTGTGGCTGCCGTTATCATGGGGCGCGTAACGGCCTTGGTGGTATGCACGCTGCCGGCTACCAGCAGCCCCGCCGCCAGCGTGATGATCGGGCTGATGTCGGTGATGACGTTGGCGCTGCCGGCAAACAAAATGGCCCCGGCCGCCGGGCGAATAAAGGTCTGGATGCCATCGTTGAGCGTGTCGACGGCCGGTATTTTGTCTACCAGCATTTCGATGATGAGCAGTACCGACAGCAGAATGATGATCCAGGGATTGGTCAACAGGTCATATGGGGCTGACAGCTTCAGGAGCGGGTCGCCGAGGGGGTAGCGCGCGGCCACGGCCACGATGAGCAGGGGGATGTAGGCGTTTAGGCCGGCGCTGCCCGCTAATCCAAATGCGGCGCCAATGCCGCCGAGTGCTTCAATCATAGTAAGTTCTCCAGAAAGGTTTGATGGTTAGCTGGGTTGGTCGGTTGGCTGAAAACCAACCCAACCAACAAACCAACCCAGCCAACTTTCCGATTTTACAACCCCGGAAAACCGGTCATGGTTCCGGTGAAGTGGAACCGGACCAGGCTGATGGCGCTGAGTTCGAGCAATGAGAGAAGGAGACCGATGAGCAGGGGCACGGCCGTTTCCCGCCACCTGTCCGCCTGGCCCTCCCGCCGCAGCACAATCACCACCACCACTGTATTCAGGGCCGTAACGATCAATAAAAGGCCAGCTGTGCTGGCCAAAGCTAATACGTATAAAATGGTAGGTTGGTTGCTCAGGAGAAGCAAAACGGCCGTGCCCGCTACCGCCATCATGCCCAACAATTCGCGGAAATTCCCGGCAACAGGCTGCCAAACCGGCGCGCGCCACAACGTCTGCGCCAGCGTGGGCAGGGTGATAAGGCCCATAGCCAGCCCGGTGCCCATGCCGGTGAGCAAGCGCAGCCAATTGCGTGGCTCATAGACGTGCGGCGCGTTGGGGAAAAAATGAAGGTAGGAATTCACGCCGTCGATGCCCATCAGCCCCACAAATCCGATCAACGTCAGCAAAATGGGGAAGGGTGGCAGCAAGCTCCAGCGCAGGCGTCCGGCCAACCACAAAACCAAAAAGACGAGAAATGCGCCCAAATACATGCCGGTACAGCGGGCGCAGAGGGGAAATTGACGGCCGTTTATCATAAACGACCGCTCCGTAATCCGGTGGCATATTGCATAGCCCAGCCAATCTGCCCCGTCCAACGCATGGCTGTGTACCAGGTGAGCCGTATCCGTCACCGTATAAAAGCCCATCAGCAAAAACATCACGCCTACCACCAACAACACAATGACCCGGCGGCGAGATGCTGACTGTTGCGCCATCAAATCATTAAACTGCTGATATTTTGCGGGTAACATCACTAGATTATACCGCTTTGTCCTGTCCCTGGCTGTGCTAGAAATGTGCGGCGTCCCTTCACGCGCCCTTCACGATGAATTTACGGCGCGCATACGGACGTTCCTGCGCCGGTCGCGTATGCTACTATTAGTCCGCTGCTGCGGATTGAGGACGTTCGGAATGAGGAATGAGTCAAACCATGATCAATCCCCTGGTGGCTGAGAAAAACGATTCAACCGCACAGTTTTTTACCTATTTGCTGCAAAGCATGTCTTCGGGCACATTGGTCGTTAACGAAAGCGGATTGATCTCCTCGGCAAATCAGGCCGCCGCCACCATGTTGGGCAGCGACTTGGCTGATCTGGTCGGTCGCCCATTCCATGATTTTTGGCCGGAGCATCTGCTGCCCCTGGAGTTCCCTGAAGACACCGAGATTCATCGCGAGACGGTGCTGCGCCGCCTGGACGGCCGTTCCCTGCCTGTCGCCCTCACCATCACCCCCATCGCCGCCGAAACCGGCGCCCAAAAACTCATCTCCGTCACCAACCTCCACGAAGTCGAGCGCCTCAACGAATCCCTCACCCACACCCAGCGCCTGGCCGGTATGGGCACCCTCACCGCCAGCATCGCCCACGAACTCAATAACCCCATCAGCATCATCACCGCCGCCTGCGCCAACCTCAGCCTGGACATCGACGACAACGCTCTCAGCCTGGACCGGCTGCATCACTACGTGGAAATGATCGAGCAAAGCGCCTGGCGCTGTGTGCGCATTGTCGAAGTGCTGCGGAATTATTCGCTGGATGGGCTGCCGCAAATCGCCGTGACGGACTGGAACAAAATCGTCGAGGATTCCCTGACGCTGGTCAAGCAGCAGTTTCAGGGGCAGTTCAACGTGCGCATCGAGACGGATCTGGCTCCCAACCTGAAGACAGTCGTTTGCGACCATAACCGGCTGACCCAGGTCGTCATTAACCTTTTGACAAATGCGCGAGACGCTATGCAGCCGGACGGCGGAACCATTCAGGTAAAAACCTGGCTTGTTCCCGTAGGGGAACTGATGCCGGGACCGACCAAAACCTACCCGGCCGAACTGGCTACGACTGAATATTTTGCCCTGTCGGTGCAAGACGCCGGTTCGGGCATTTCTTCAGAGATTATTGACCGGATCTTTGAACCGTTTTTTACCACCAAAACCAACGGTTCTGGCACAGGGCTGGGGTTGTTTATTGCCCGACGTATTGTAGAGCAGCACGACGGCCGTCTCTGGGCCGAAAACAATCCCAAGGGCGGCGCGACCTTCACCGTCTTGCTGCCAAGACAATAGTTATTGGCCCACGCCGTTCCGCGTTGGGCGTTTCGCCAGCTCCAAAAAGTATTTGTGAAACCGATTATCGCCCGTTAGTTCGGGGTGGAAGGAGGTGACGAGCCAGTTGCCTTCTTGCGCGGCCACGGCCGTGCCGTCGGCCAAACGCGCCAATACCTGGGTGTCCCCTTTTGCGGCCACCAGTTTCGGCGCGCGGATAAACACAGCCGGGAAGGGTTTTACTGCGCCGTTGTTGATGGCCGGTACGTCCAGGTCGGTCTCGAAGCTGTCTACCTGGCGGCCAAAGGCATTGCGGTCTACCACAATGTCCATGATGGCCAGCAGCGGCTGGCCGTGATTGGAACGGCCGTCGCCGATCTCCTTGGCCATAAAAATCATGCCCGCGCACGTGCCCCACATC
>Ga0209607_1001313_pt1 | contig 20956 bp, 21 predicted proteins | sample AD_UKC117_MetaG_FD_184413 | JGI IMG/M metagenome (GOLD analysis project Ga0209607, IMG submission 184413) | Active sludge microbial communities of municipal wastewater-treating anaerobic digesters from Hong Kong - AD_UKC117_MetaG (SPAdes)... | ecosystem: Engineered > Bioreactor > Anaerobic >... | reverse complement strand
CTGGCGCTGAGCTATGCGATCTACATCGTGGTCAGGGCCAAGACCCGGCCTCACCTCGCCCCGCCGCCGTCGCAGGACGAGCTCGAGATGCCGATCGCCGAGAAGCTGGCGCTTGGCCGGGCCCTCTTCCTGCCGGCGCTGATCATCACCGGCGTGCTGGGCTCGATCTATTTCGGCATCGCCGCCCCGACCGAGGCCGCGGCCATCGGCGTCGCCGGTGCCTTGCTGGCGGTGATCGTCAGCGGCGAATTCCGCCTGGCCGACCTGCACCACACCGTCGTCCAGACCGGCAAGGCGATCGGCCCGGTGATCTGGGTCTTCTTCGGCGCCAACTCGCTGATCAGCATCTACTCGCTCTCGGGCGGCGTGAAGTACCTGGCCGGCCTGATCGCCGCCGTGCCCCTGCCGCCGCTCGGCGTCCTGCTGCTGATCGTCGCCATCCTCTTCCTCCTCGGCATGGTCATGGACTGGATCGGCATCGCCATCCTGACCATGCCGGTCTTCCTGCCGGTCGTCGGAGCACTCGGCTACGACCCGATCTGGTTCGGCGTCATCTTCTGCATCAGCATGCAGATCGCCTACCTGACCCCGCCCATCGGCGCCTCGGCCTTCTACCTGAAGAGCGTGGCCCCGCCCGACGTGACGCTCGGCGAGATCTTCATGTCGATCTGGCCCTTCGTCGGGCTGCAGCTCGTCGTGCTCGCCCTGGTCATCGCCTTTCCCGCGCTGGCGCTCTGGCTGCCGGCCCAGATGGGCTGAGCCCTATCTGATCTCGAGCAGGCCGCCGTCCACCGGGATGATCTGGCCGGTCATCCAGGCGGAGCGCTCGGAGGCGAGAAACAGCACCACCTCGGCGATCTCGGCGGGGCTGCCCCAGCGCGGCAGCGGGTAGCGGCCGATCACCTGCGCGAGCAGCGCCTCGAAATGCGCCTCGTCCGTGGCCCTGGCGCGGAACTGCGATTCCGAGAGCGGGGTGCGCACCGCGCCCGGCGCCACGGCGTTGACCCGGACACCCCGGCCGGCGAAGTCGGCGGCGAGCTGGCGGGTCAGCGCCACGACGGCCCCCTTGCTCGCCGAGTAGGCGGCCGTGCCCTTCATGCCGACGAGGCCCACGGTCGAGGCCGTGAAGACCAGTGTTCCCGCCCCGCTCCGGGCCAGATGCGGCAGGGCGGCCCGCGCGGTGAGGAAGCTGCCCGTGGCGTTCACGGCGAGCGCCCTGTTCCATTGGGCGAGCGAGAGGGCGAGGATGTCGCCCTCCACCATGATCCCGGCATTGGCGGCGACGCTGTCGAGCCGCCCGGTCCAGGCCAGCGCCGCATCCACCATGGCGGCGACCGAGGCCTCGTCGGTGATGTCGACCGCAGAGGCCTTCGCCGCATGGCCAGCCTCGCCGAGCGCCATCGCCACCCGCTCGGCCGCAGCACCATCGAGGTCGGCGCAAAGGACCGAAGCACCTTCGAGCGCGAACCGCTCGGCAATGCCCCGGCCGATGCCGGAAGCGGCGCCGGTGACGATCGCGGTCCGCCCGGCAAGCGCTCCCTCAGCCAAGGCGGGCCACCGCGTCGACCTTCACCGTGACCCCGGCCTGGGCGGTCGGGATGAACGGGACCTCGGCCAGCTCGACCGCACAAAACGGCAGAGGCCTCTCCTTGATGAGCCGCGCCAGCAGGTCCCGCTCGCTGGCTGCGGTATATTGCAGCCGGAGATGAACGACCCGCTCGAGGCTCGAGCCCGACGCGCGGAGGATCGCCTCGAGATTGCTCATGGCCTGGGCGAGCTGGACAGCGGAGCCGCCGGGCACGGGTGCCAGGCTGCCGGAGGCCGGATCGCTGCCCACCTGTGCGGTGACCCAGACCCCGCCCTCGTGGGCTCGCGCATGTGGAAAGGGCGCGCAGGGCGCCGGGCCATCGGCGGCGATGATGGCGGCATCCGGCCCGCTGCCGGGTGGTGCTCCGGTCGCCGCCACCGCCCCGACCTCGACCAGCCCGCCATGCGCGAGGCCGGTGGCAGCCGAGACGCAGCGGGCCGGCCGGGGCATGGCGGCGAAGCCCGCGAGAAACGCCGCCTGCAGCGCGCCATAGGCCTCGGGCCCGCTCCGGTCGACGCGGATCTCGGCGCGCAGGACATGGTCCAGCGAGCCGCCCGCCGCCCGAAGCCTCGCCTCGAGCCGCGCCAGGCTCGCCCGGAACTGGGCGCCGAAGCCGTCGGGCATGCGGCCCTGCGCGTCGAGTGGCGGCTCCGGCGGGAAGAGGCGAGCTTCACCGATGCCGGCGGTTGCCTCGGCGAGCCTCTCCCAGCAAGACAACTCGATCACGTTCTGCACGACCACCCGCCCTTCCTCAGCTTCCCGCCTTCGCCCGGGTCGCATGGAGGTGCGGGTAGAGATTGCGCACCGCGTCCTCGTCGAGCTCCGCCTTGAACTCGTGCCGCTCACCGATCGCCAGCGCCCGCTTCGCCGCCGGGCGAGCACCGATCTCGTCCACCAGCCGGCCGAGATGCGGGAACTCGGCCATCGCCTCGTCGCCGAGCATGAAGGGGATGCGCGTGGCCCAGCCCCAGACCGACATGTCGACGATGGTGTAGCTGTCGCCCAGCATGTAGGGCCGATCGGCCAGCCGGTCGTCGACGATCTTCCAGTGCCGCCGCGCCTCGAAGGCGTAGCGCTCCCGCGGATAGGGATCGGAAACCGGGGCGAAATGGCGGAAATGCACAGCCTGCCCCGAATAGGGGCCGACGCCGCTGGCGACGAACAGCAGCCAGGACAGGAGCTCGCCTCGGGCCACCGGCGTCTGCGCCGGCAGGAACTGACCGGTCTTCTCGGCGAGGTAGAGGAGGATGGCGCCGCTGTCGAACACCACGACCTCGCCGTCGACGATGGCCGGCACCTTGGCATTGGGATTGATCGCCAGATACTCGGGCCGGTGCTGGTCGCCCCGCCGCGTGTCGATCGGCACGGCCTCGTAGTCGAGCCCGGCCTCTTCCAGGAAGAGCGCCACCTTGATGGGATTCGGAGCCGTATTGTAGTAGAATTTCAGCATCGCCGCGGGCCTTCCTCGTTGCTGCTTCGGCTGTGGGGGGAGGTTTGGCACAGAATGCGCCCGTCGACACGCGCCGCGTGTAGCGCGGTCTGTCGCTTGGACTGGCCTGCCGCCATTTCCGCATTGACAGAGGCACGGCGCGGCGACCTGCCGAAAGGGTGAGTGGGGCCGGCCGTGATGGCGCCCTCATCAGGGGAGGGAGCAGGTGTTGCGTGACGAGCGGTTCGAGGTTGAGCCTTTCACCGGATCATTGGGCGCCGCCATTCGCGGCATCGACCTCGTGGCCGACGACCACGCCATGATCGACGAGGCGCGGCGCTTCGGGCCGTTCGGCGGCAACCCGGTCCACACGCCGGTCGAGGGCTACGAGGACATCATGCGCTTCGCCCGCGAGCCCGACGACAGCGGCAAGGTGATCGGCGAGGAAGGGCACATGGACCTCGCCTGGCTGGCTCGGCCGCCCGGCATCGTCATGCTCGTCGGCGAGGAGGTCCCGCCCGTCGGCGGCGACACCTGCTTCACCAGCCTCGAGGAGGCCTGCCAGTCCCTCTCGTCCCGCATGGTGGCGATGGGGGCCGAGCTTGCCGGCATCCACAGCGGCCGCGGCGTCTTCGCCATCAACGCCGCCTCGCACGCCTCGGCCTGAAGGACGAGCACGAGGCCGTGGAGAACATGCGTCCGCATCGAGGGTGCCATCCCGGTCGGCGCATTGGCCGAACGCAGGAACATCGCCGAGGCAACGGCCCTCTTCCTCGTCTCCGAGGAAGCCTCCTACGTCACCGGCGCCACGCTCTACGTCAATGGCGGCTTCTAGATGGGCCGACCAGGCGCCCGACCTTTTCGCCGGCCGCCAGCGTCTCCAGCCCGTCGAGCGGCCCCTCCACCAGGGCGAGGACGGGCACGCGCCCATCGACCGCGAGACCCGCCGAGCTGATCCAGCCGACATTCTCCCCCCGGCGCAGCACGGGCTCGAGCGGCTCGATCGCCGCGGCCTCGACACGCGCCGCAACCAGCCGCGCACGCGGTGCGCTATCGCCTTCGCCCGCCACGGCCGCCCGGCCGACGAAGTCGCGACCCAGCTCCAGCGACCCGACCAGCCCCGCCGCCAAGGCACCGTGAACAGGAGTCGCGTCGATCCCGGCGCGCGGCCGGCCGGCCAGGATGCGCAGCGTCTCGTCGACCAGGTGCCCGGCCGGCCTGGCACCTTCGCGCCGCAGCGCCTCGTCGACATGCACCGCCATGTCGGCGGGGACCAGAAGACGCCAATGCGCCTCCGCGAGGTGGGCAATCACGCCCTGGCCCAACGCGAGCCCGGCGCCGCGTGCCCGACCCGGCATCGGCAACGGCGCATCGTCGGCGACCCGCGCCAGCAGCGCCTCGGCGGCCGGGCCCACGAGATCGAGCGCCGCCCACTGCGCCCCGGCATCGACCACGGCCACCCGCTCCGTCGGCAGTGGCTGCACCGCCCGGCGCAGCCAGCCGAGCCCGTCCGGATCGGCGAGCAGCAGCCAGCTCGCCGCGTCGAGCCGCACCGCCCAGGGGCAGGCCACGACGCCGCCCCGCGCGTCGAGCATGGGTGCGAGCACCGCCGCATCGTCGCGATCGACGCCCACGGCCCCGCTGAGCCGCCGGACCACCACCCCGGCATCCGGGCCGGCGAGCAGCAGCTTCGCGTCGGCCGAGCGATCGATACGCACCACGGCCTCCCGGGCAGCCTCGAGCTCGGCCTCGACACTGCCATTGGCGGCAAACCACAGCGGCCGCTCGTGCCCGGCCACGGCCTCGAGGACCGCCCCGTCCGCGACATGCCGGGCGTGCAGCGGCGAGCGGCGGATGCCGCGCAGCGGCGAGGCCGCGTCCTCGCCGATGCAGACGGCCGTCGGAATCTCGCTCATTCGCGCGTGGCGGTACCGGCGACCGCCCTGGAAGCCGGCGAACCGCCTGGGATCCAGCCGGGTCGCGTCCAGCGAGGACGGGCGGCCCAGCACCCGCTCGGCCGTGAGCAGGCCGACGCCGGCGGCGAGCGCGATGCCGTTCGAGTTCATGCCGCAGGCAAGATGCAGGCCGCTGGGCTCGTCCAGCTCGCCGAGCAGCATGTTGCCGTCGGGCGTGAAGCTCTCCGGGCCATTGACGTGGGCACGGATCCCGGTCGTCGCCAGCAGCGGGAAGCGCCGCTGCAGGATCTCGAGATTGGGCGCGATCTGCTCCCAGTCCTCGTCCAGGAGGGCAAAGGAGAAGTCGCCCGGCAGGTCCTCGGCCTCGACCGGAATAGCGTTCTTGTCGAAGACGCCGAGCAGGAGGCCGCCCACGTCCTCGCGGCCATAGAGCAGCTCGTCATAGGAAAGGAAGAGCGGCAAATCTCGCGACAGGCCCTCGATGGCCTTGGTGAGCAGGTAGAAATGCTGCACGCCGACCAGCGGCAGCGCCACCCCGCAGCTCCGGGCGATCGAGGTGGACCACAGGCCGCCGGCGAGGACCACGGCCTCGCAGCGGATCGGGCCCTGTGCCGTCTCCACGCCGGTGACCCGTCCGTCCGCCACGAGAATGCGGGTGACCGGCGCGCCCTCGACCAGCCGCACGCCGCGCTTCGTCGCGCCGCGCGCATAGGCGGTGGCGAGGTTGGTCGGGTCCACCCGGCCGTCATTGGGCGTCCAGAGCCCGCCCTCGAGCCCGTCAATCGAGAGGATCGGCAGCTTCTCGCCGACGCCCCCGGCATCGAGCAGCTCGACCTCGACGCCGCGCGCCCGCGCCCGTGCCGGAATGGCGCGGTAGCTCTCCATGACCCTAGGGTCGGCGGTGAAGTGCACCCGCCCCGTCTGCCGCCAGCCGAAGGCGACGCCACTGTCCGCCTCGAGCTCGGGAAAGAGGCGGACGGTGTAGTCGACCATGTCGCCGAGCAGGGGATCGGCGCGCCAGGTCTCCATGTTGCCGGCCGCGTGCCAGGTGGTGCCGGAGCCGATCTTCGAGCGCTCGAGCAGCACCACGTCGCTGTTCCCCGCCTGCGCCAGGTGCCAGGCGACACTCGCCCCCACCACGCCGGCGCCGATGACGACGACATCCGCACGCTCGATCATGGCGCGGCTCCATCGCCGGTGCCTGCCAGCAGCTTCGTGCAGCGGGCGCGCATCGCCTCCGTCAGGGGTGCTGCCCGCCGCGCCTCGAGGTCGAAGAGCACGGTGACCGTCGCATTGGTCGAATACAGCACGCCATCCTCAGCATCGTGGAGCCCGTGCGCGTACTCGACCGACTTCGTGCCGAGGCGCACGAGCCGCGTGCGGACCACGAGCAGCGTGCCCGACTGGACCTCCCGCTTGTACTCGATGAGCTGGCGCACATCCGCCCAGCCCAGCCCGTTCGGCCCAAGCTCGGCCGCGGGTGCCACCTTCGAGAGGAAGTGCCAGCTCGCCCCGTCATAGAGCGTCCCATAGAACTGCACATTGACGTGCCCCATGCCGTCGCAGAGCCATGGGTAGGCAACACCGCGATAGGTCTCGATGCCGGCCAGCGTCAGCTTGTCGGCCACCTCAGAAACCCACCTGGTCGTCGCCCTTCAGCGCCAGCATGGCACGCGCCGCCGCAGGGTCGCCATCGCCGCTTCTCCCCGGCCTTTTTCACCGTCTGGCCGTGCTTGCATCACGGCTTGCCCTGCCATAGCATGTGATCACAAGAGGCGAAACGCCCATCCGGGGGCAATGGGAGGGTTCGATGCAGGCACGGCTCAGGAGCGTTGTTCTCGGCGGCGTGGCCACTTTCCTCGCGGCTGGCCTCATGGCCGGAACGGCCGCGGCCCAGGAGCAGGTGATCGTCGTCGGCTGGGGCGGCGTCTGGCAGGATGCGTACCGAAAGGCCCTGTTCGAGCCTTTCGCCGCGGAGACCGGCATCAAGGTCGTCGAGGAGGAGTTCGGCGGCGAGTACGCCAAGCTCACGGCCCAGATCGAGGCCGGCAAGATCACCTGGGACCTCGCCGCCTTCGAGAGCCCGCAGGTGATCCAGGGCTGCGACGAGGGCGCCTTCGTCCCGCTCGACTGGGACGCCTTGGGCGGCCGCGACAACCAGCTCGACTACGCCGCCCACGATTGCGGCATCGCCTCCGACGTCTGGGCCACCGTGCTCGCCTACGACGCCGACAAGCTGAACCCGGGCCCGACGAGCTGGCAGGACTATTGGGACACCACGAAATTCCCGGGCAAGCGCGGCGCCTACAAGGACGCCCGGATCATGCTCGAGATAGCGCTCGTCGCCGACGGCGTGCCCGGCGACCAGATCTACGACGTGCTGGCCACGCCCGAGGGCGTCGATCGCGCCTTCGCCAAGCTCGACGAGATCAAGCCCGACCTCCTCTGGGCCGAGAGCCCCGCCGACGGCATGCAGCGCCTGCTCGCCGGCGACGTCGTCATGACCATCAACTTCAATGCCCGGGTCACCGGTGCCTCGCGCGACAACCAGCGCAACCTCGTCATCGCCTGGCCCGCCGGCTTCTGGGTCGGCACGGACTACTGGGTGCAGATCGAGGGCGGCCCGAACCCCGGCCCCGCGGCAAAGCTGATCGAGTTCTACAGCCGTCCAGAGACCCAGGCCGAGCTGGTCAAGCATCTGAGCTACGGCGTGCCCTCCAGGGAGGCCTATGCGCTGATGTCCGACGAGGTGAAGGCCGAGCTGCCGACCACGCCCGAGCGCGCCGAATGGGCCATGGTCTACAGCGACGACTTCTGGGTCGACCGGCAGGCCGCCCTGACCGAGCGCTTCAACGCCTGGGCCAGCCAGTAGGCCGGGGCGACCTCGGGGGACTCGCAGCGGGGAACGGGGCTGACCGACCCTCGGGCGTCAGTCGAGCGTGGCGGCGATGTCGACCGCCGCGTCCTCGAGGTCCGCCCTGATCGCATCCCGCACTTCGGCCGCGTCCCCGGCGCGCAGGCCGGCCAGCACCCGGCGATGCGCCGGCAGGGAACGGGGAGCCGCACCGTCCATCATCCGTCTGATCGGCACGTGCAGCAAAGGCCCGACCTGCAGCCAGGTGGTCTCGATCATGGCGACCAGGGTCGGCATCGCCGAGGCGGCATAGAGCGTGAAATGGAACTCGCGATTGAGCGCCAGCGCCTCGCCCGGCGCCGCCCCGGCCTCGATCGCCACATTGGCCGCCGCCATCCGGGCAATCGCGTCCGCATCCACATGCGCCACGGCCTCCTCGGCGGCGAGCCCCTCGAGCGCCACGCGAATGCGGGTGATCTCGCGAAACCGTGCCGCATCGATGCGCGGCAGCGCCACCGAGCGATTGGGGAGGAGGACGAGGACGTGCTCGGCGACCAGCCGGTTGAGGGCCTGGCGCACCGGCATCAGGCTGATGCCGAAGGACTGGGCGAGCCCGCGGATGGTCATGGTCGAGCCGGGCTCGATGGCCCCGGACATGATCGCCCGCCTGAGCTCGTGATAGACCTCGTCGTTGAGCGTGGCACGCTGCAGGCGCTGGACCGGGAATGGCCCGGGCCCCGATTCGTCCGGCAACTGCCTCGTGGTCATGCCCGCATCCGAGACTCTTCCGCGCCGCGTCGGCGTCTTGATTGAGCACCATGGCATACCATGGCTGGTGATCACATGCTACGCCATGACCCGCACCTGACCCGCCGCGCCTTCGCCGCCCAGCGACGCCGGCAGCTTCTGCGCCGCGCCGGCCTGCTCCTGCCGCTGCTGCTGTTCGTGCTCGTCACCTTCGCCGGGCCGATCGTCCTCTTCCTCTGGCGCGCGGTCGACAACGCCATCGTGCCCGAGACCCTGCCGCGCACGGTCGCCGAGATCGTGCATTGGGACCGAACGGGTCTGCCGCCGGACCCCGTCTTCGACGCCCTCGCCCTCGACCTGCGCGGCGCCCGCGAGGGCGGCCGGGCGGCGCTCCTCGGCAAGCGGCTGAACGCCGCCCGGGTCGGCTACCGCAGCCTCGTCCTGAAGACCGCCAACAAGCTGCCCGAGGTGCCGGACGGCTCCTGGCGGGAGACGCTGATCGCCATCGACGGCAAGTGGGGCGAGCCCGGCTGGTGGACCAGCCTGCGCAACGAATCGGGCACGGTCACGCCATCGAACCTGCTCGCGACCGTCGACCTGCAGCTCGACAGCGCCGGCGAGGTCGAGGCGGTGCCGCCCGAGATGGCGCTCTACCGCATGCTGCTGGGGCGGACCTTCGTCATCGCGCTCCAGGTCACCGCCCTCTGCCTGCTGCTCGGCTACCCGACCGCCGCCGTGCTCGCGGTGCTGCCCCAGCGCACGACCAACCTCCTGCTGATCGCGGTGCTCCTGCCGTTCTGGACGTCGCTCCTCGTCCGCACCACCGCCTGGGTGATCCTGCTGCAGGGCAACGGCCCGGTGAACGGGCTCCTCGAGGCGCTCGGGCTGATCGCGGAGCCGCTCCAGCTCATCTTCAACCGCGGCGGCACGCTGACCGCCATGGTCCACGTGCAGCTGCCCTTCATGATCCTGCCGCTCTACGCCGTGATGCGCACCATCCCGGCCGAGCAGATGCGCGCCGCCCTGTCGCTCGGCGCCGCCCCCAGGGCCGCCTTCCTCCGCGTCTGGCTGCCGCAGACCCTGCCCGGCGTCGGCGCCGGAGCGCTCCTCGTCTTCATCATGTCGCTCGGCTACTACATCACCCCGGCCCTCGTCGGCGGCCCCGGCGATCAGATGCTGAGCTGGTTCGTCACCTACCAGCTCAACGAGGCCGGCAACTGGGGCATGGCCGCCGCCCTCGGCAGCCTCCTCCTCCTCGCCACGCTCCTCGCCGTGGCGTTTCTCGGCCGCCTGCTCGGCGCCACGCGCCTGGTCGGCCACTGATGGCGGGCTTCCGCCGCAGGCTCGAGGAGCGGGGCTGGCACTGGCTGGCCCGCACCATCACGGGCCTCGTCCTCGTCTTCCTCCTCGCCCCCATCCTCGTCGTCATCCCGATCTCGCTCACCGCCGGCTCGCAGCTCGTCTTCCCCATGCCGGGCTGGTCGATCCAGTGGTATCTCGAGGTGCTGAACAGCCAGGCCTGGCGGGACGCCGCGGCCAACAGCCTTTTCGTCGGCTGCTTCGCCACGCTCTTGGCCCTGCTCGTCGGCGTGCCGGCAGCGCTCGGCCTCGCCGGCACGACATTCCGGGGCAAGCGCCTGATCATGATGCTGGTGCTCTCGCCCATGATCGTGCCGATCGTGATCACCGCCGTCGCGGTCTACTTCTTCTTCGTCCAGATCGGCCTCGTCGGCACCTATCTCGGGCTGATCCTGGCCCACGCCATGCTCGGCGCACCCTTCGTCGTCATCACGGTCGCGGCCACGCTCGAGAACTTCGATCCCTGGCTGATGCGCGCCGCCGCCGGCCTCGGCGCCCCGCCGCTCGTGGCGTTCCGCCGGGTCATGCTGCCGCTCATCCTGCCCGGTGTCGCCACGGGCGGCCTCTTCGCCTTCGCCACCAGCTTCGACGAGATCGTCGTCGCCCTCTTCCTCGCCGCACCCGACCAGCGCACCCTGCCGCGCCAGATCTTCTCGGGTGTCCGCGAATATGTCAGCCCGGCGATTGCCGCCGTCGCCGTCATGCTGCTGGTCCTCTCGACCACGCTCCTCGCCACCGTGGAAGTCCTGCGCCGCCGCAGCGCCCGCCTGCGCGGCACGACGCCGTAGCCGGGGTCAGTCGAGCCGGAAGCCGCGGCGGCGGACGAACGCCCCGAAATCGGCGCGCTGCGGCTCCGCATATTGCCGGGCCTTGTCCTCGAGCCAGCCATAGTCCGAGACCTCGCCGAACCGGTCGAGGCCGCGCTGGCTGGCATAGGGCTGGAGCTCGCGGCGGCGGGCGTCATAGGCGGCCATGCGCCCGGCCGTCCCCGCCTCCGACCAGCGGTTCTCGTGCACCGTCACCTCGAGCGGCAGGCGCGGCGAGATCCTGCCCTCCCGGACCGGATAGCCCAGCGCCAGCCCGGCGAGCGGGAAGACATGCGCCGGCAGGCCGAGCAGGTCCGAGACCTCTTCCGGCCGGTCGCGCAGCCCGCTGATCGGGCAGGCGCCGAGTCCCGCCGCCTCCGCCGCCAGGACCAGCGTGGCCAGCACGATGCCGCCATCCACGGCCGCATTGAAGAAGGCATCCAGGTGATCGTTGGCGAACTCCCGACCGCGCATCTCGCTGACCTGCCGCTGGCGCCGGTTGTTGCCGCAGACCACCAGGAGCGCCGGCGTCCCTGCCACCCAGGCCTGGCCCGGCACGGTCGCCGCCAGGGCCGCCCTTAGTTCCGGGTCGGTGGCGAGCACGATATCCGCCTGCTGCAGGTCACTCTTCGAAGGCGCGCACAAGGCCAGCGCCGCGAGGCTCCGCAGCAGCGCCACATCCACCGGCCGCGGCGCGAAAGCCCGGCACGACGCCCGCCCCGCCAGCGCTTCGGCCAGCGGCACCCCCGCCACCTCCGGCGCCAGCTCCGGCACCTCGCCGAAGCGACAGGCCAGCAGCTCGGCGATGTCCTTCGCGGGCATGGACGCCCTCCTAGGTTTCCGCCCGCCAGGACTGCCTCAGCCGGGCGACGATGAGATAGAGGGCAAGGGCGGTCAGCGCCCAGAAGGTCCAGGTGATCGGGCCACGCACGAAGATCTCGGGCGAGCCGCCGGACATCAGCATCGCCTGGCGAAAGCTGTTCTCGAGCAGCGGCCCCAGGATGAAGCCGATGAGGAAGGGTGCGGCCGGAATCTTCAGGACCCGCATGAGGTAGCCGAGCCAGCCCATGGCGAACATGACGGCGACGTCGAAGATCGTGTTGTTGACCGCGTAGGTGCCGAAGACGCAGAGCACCAGCACCGATGGTGCGAGGAGCGATTTCGGCACGTCGGCGACGAAGCGAAAGGCCCGGATCGCCACCGAGCCGATGGCGAAAAGCAGGAACGAGCTCAGGATGAGGCCCATGAAGAGGGCGTAGACCATGTGCGCATGGGTGACGAAGAGCATCGGCCCGGGCTGCAGCCCGTGGATCATGAAGGCGCCGATGATGATCGCCGTGATGACATCGCCCGGAATGCCGAGCGAGAGCAGCGGGATCAGCGTCGCCCCGCAGACGCCGTTGTTGCCGGCCTCGGCCGCCGCCACGCCCTCGATCTCGCCCTTGCCGAAATTGTCCCGGTTGGGCGAGTTGCGCTGCGCCTCGGCATAGCTGAGGAAGGCGGCGGGCGCCCCGCCGATGCCCGGAATGGCCCCCAGGAAGACGCCGATGAAGCTGCCCCGGATGATCGACCTGAGGCAGCGCCTGACGTCGGCGAGCGTCGCCCACCTTCCGCCGAGCTGCCGCGCCTGGTGGTGCTCCTCTTTGGGCCTGAAGACGAAGTCGATGATCTCCGGCAGGGCGAAGAGGCCGATCAGCACCGCGATGAAGTTCAGCCCGCCCATGAGGTTCGGATCGCCGAAGCTGAAGCGGTCCGTGCCATAGACGAGGTCGAGCCCGACCGTGGCGAGCAGGAGCCCGCTGGCGGCGGCGATCAGGCCCTTGACCAGGCTCTCGCCCGAGACGCCGGCGATGATGGTGAGCGAGAAGAGGATGAGGGTGAAGAACTCCGGCGGGCCGAAGCTCAAGGCGAACGAGGCGAGCCAGCCGGCGAGCAGGATCAGGCTCAGGTTCGAGATGAGATCGGCGATGCAGGAGGCATAGAGCGCCATGCCGAGCGCGCGCCCCGCCTCGCCCCGCTCGGCCATGGGATAGCCGTCGAGCGTCGTGGCCGAGGAGGCCGGCGTGCCCGGCGTCTTGATCAGGATCGCCGGGATCGAGCCGCCGAAGATGCCGCCCTTGTACACGCCGAGCAGCAAAAGGATGCCGTAGATCGGCTCGAGCGCGAAGGTGAACGGCAGCGCGAGGGCCACCGCCATGGTCGCCGAGACGCCGGGGACGGCCCCGGCGATGACGCCGACGAGGACACCCATGGCTAGATAGAAGACGCTCTCCCAGTGGGCGACGAGGGCGAAGCCGGCGGCGGCGCTGTCGAGGAAGCTCAAGGCAGCCTCACGAAGATGCCCTGCGGGATCGGCACCGCGGCGACATGGGCGAAGAAGGCATAGAGTGCCAGCGGCAGGAGGATCGCCACCACGACTGCGGCGATCCGGTAGGACGTTCCGGTGAGCAGGAGGACGACGGCAAAGGCGATCATCGACGCCCAGACGAGGCCGAGCTTGGTGGCGAAAGCGCAGAACGCGATCGAGCCCACCCCCAGCGCCAGGAGGCGCAGCAGACCGTGACGGGGCATCGCACCCGCCGCCTCGTGTGGTTCGTCCGGGGTCTTCGCCGGGCGCAGCGACTGCAGGGCGAGGACGAGGCCCATCAGCGCCACGACCCAGGCCAGGATGTTCGGCCAGAAGGCCGGCGACAGCACGGCGATGCGCACGTTGCGCGGCGACACGACACCCTCGGGCACGGCCACCAGCGCCAGCGCCGAGCCGAGGGCGACGACGCCGACGCCGATCCAGAAATCGGTTCGCGGAGCACTCAAGGGACCGTCCGTTCGAGCTGGGCGGTTGGGGGCGGCACCGGTGCCAGGCCGACGCCGCCCGGCCTGGACTATTCGACCCGCATGTCGAGCTCGTCGACGAGCTCGCGGAAGATCCGGTATTGCTCGTTGATGAAGGCGACCGAATCCTCGGGCGACTTCAGGTCGACGATCGAGCCGAAGCGGTCCATCGTCTCCTGGAAGCCCGGGTCCTGGACCGCCTCCTCGAGCCAGCCGCGCCAGGTCTCGATGACCTCGTCCGGCAGCCCGGCGGGCCCGGCGATGCCCGACCAGCCGACCAGGCTCTCGAGCTCCGGCTTGCCGAGATCGGCCGAGGTCGGCGCATCGAAGCCGGCCACCGGCTCGGCCGTGGTGACCATGAGCGGCCGGAGCTGACCATTGGCGACGAAGCTCGAAAGGGCCGAGGAGTTGGTGCAGATGAAGTCCGCCGTGCCCGCCAGCACGGCCGTCGCCGCCTCGCCGCCGCCCGCCATCGGCAGATGGATCGCCGCCTCCACCGGGTTCTCGACGCCGAACGAGCGCAGCGCCATGGCCCCGGCGATGTGCAGGAGCGAGCCGACGCCGGACGAGCTGTAGGAGACGGTGCCTGGGTTCTCGTTCACCCGGGCGGCCAGCGTCTCCATGCTGTCGATGTCGGAATCGGCGGCGACCGCGCAGGCCACCGGGTTGATCTCGTAGACCGCGACGAAGTCGAAATCGTCGAGCGTGTAGGGCAACGTGTCCTTCATCGCCGGGTTGACGGTGTGCGAGCCGACGCGGGCGACCACCATGGTGTAGCCGTCCGGCTCGGCCGCGGCGACCGAGGCGGTGCCGGTGGCCCCGCCGGCACCCGTCCGGTTCACCGGCAGGATCGGCTGCGGGACCTTGGGCCCCAGCGCCGTCGCCAGCGCCCGGCCGGAAAGGTCCGTCGCACCACCGGCCCCATAGGCGATGATGAGCTGGATGGGCTGCTCCGGATAGGCGGCGAGCGCCGGCGAGCTCAAGGCGATGGCACTGGTCAGCGCCAGCCCCAGGGTGATCTTCGACATCGTCTTGCCTCCTTCTCTTATTTGATTCCTGGCCGATTGTCGCTTCCGGCTACAGGAGCTCGTCCCGGCGATCGTCGGTTTCGCCGTAACGCCGCAGCGCCGGGGGCTTCAGCCCGGCATAGAGCGCCTCGATGCCGGCATTGACGAGTTCGCCCTGTCGCTGGAAAAGCGAGTTGCCGGCCGTGTCGCTGTCGACGAGGAAGGGCCCGAAATTCTCCACCCGGAAGAACCACATGGCCTGGGCGATGCCCAGCTCCTTCAGCCAGTGCACGGACTCCACGGCCTTGACCCCCCGCCCGAGGAGGGCACCGGTGCCGTAGCCGACCGTGGTGAGGTAGATGGCACCCCGGGGGGCGAGCACCTCCTTGTAGTCCTTTGCCCCCATGCCGCCCTTGCCGATGACGATCCTCGTGCCCGTCAGATCGAGCCAGTCGGCGAGGTACTTCGAGAAGCGGAAGGAGGCGGTCGCCGTCACCCCGCCGATGACGTAGCCGCCCTTGCCGTCGGGGGCGGCCGCCGGCGAGCAGTGGAAGTTGGCGTTGCTGACGCTCGCCAGATCGGCCACCGGCAGCGCCTCGCGCTCGACCACGACCTTCTGGTAGACGCCTTCCCGCGCCGTGTAGACCACGCCGTCCAGATAGACCACGTTGCCGGGCTCGAGCCCGGCAATCGCCTCAGCACTCGCCGGCAGCGTCAGCCGGCGCTGGCGGAGCTCGGCTCGCTCCTCGGCCATCCGATCGTCTCCCGACGCATGTAGGGGGTGAACCACTTGGGGTCGGTGCGGTAGGTCGTCCGTCCGTCGGCGTGCAGCCGCGCCGTCGCCCGCCTCGAGCTCAGGCAAAAGGTGTGCACGCTGACCGGCATGCCGCCGGTGTGGGTGTAGCCCACCTCGACATGGCAATCGACCACCATGGACGAGCCGACGAAGCCCATCGCACCCATGCCGATCCGGTTGCCGAGCTCCTTCAGCTCCTGCTCGAGGGCCGCGATCCTCGGGTCCGGGTTGGCGTCGCCGACCACTCTGAGGCAAGCTGCCTGCTTGCCCAGCGTCATGCAGATGTCCTTCGAGCCGCCGACCCCCACGCCGACGATCGCCGGCTGACAGGCGAGCCCGCGCTTGCCGAAGGCGATCAGCGTGTCGAGGAAAACCCTCTTGATGCCGTCGATGCCGTCGCCCGGGAAGAGCATCCGGTAGTCCGTGCCGAAGAGCCCGCCCTTGTGCACCGTGGTGACGTCGATCCAGTCGACGTCCGGCTCGAAGCTCCACTCGATCTCGGGCGCGTTGATGCCGACATTGTTGTTGTGCTCGGTCCGCCAGAGCGGATGCACCCGGTTCGGCCGGAGCGGCACGTCGTGCGTCGCCCGGGCCGTGGCCGAGCGCAGCGCCTCCTCCACACCGCAGAACCCGCCGGCGACACGGGCCTCGTTGCCGACCTTGACGTAGTAGCGCGGCAGGCCCGTATCCGCGCACATCGGCCGCCGGTCCTCGGTGGCGGCCTCCCAGTTGTCGACCATCGACTTCAAAACGAAGCTCGAGAGATCGCCCGTCTCGAGGTCGATCATCCCCTTCACCCCCCCGAGATAGTCCTCCGGGATGTCGATCGCCGCCTTCTTCATGATCTCGTAGGCGGCCGTCTCGACCTGCTCGTGCGCGATCATGCAGCGCTCCCTATGGCTGCTTCTGCCGGCGGTGCGCCGGCGGCCCCCTCGATCAGGCTCTGGCCCGGCTCGACGATATCGAAGGCGACCGGGGCCGTGTCCAGCCGAAGTTCATCACCGTCGCGGCGGATGCGGGTGTAGGCCGAGGTTTCGAGCACCCCCGTCTCGGGGAAATCCGCGCGGAAATGGGCACCCCGGCTGTCGTCCCGGGCCAGCGCCGCCCGGCCGACGACCTCGGAGAGGTCGAGCAGGCTCTCGAGATTGAGCCAGTCGTGCCAGGTCAGGTTGAAGCGCCGGTCGCCATCGACGACACCCTGGGCGAGGAGCGCCGCCCGGCAATCCGCGATCCCGGCGAGCCCGCGCTCGATGCCCAGGGCGTCGCGGATCACGCCCACATCGTCCCACATCACCTGCGCCAGCCGGTCCCTGAGCCCGGCGAGATCGCCCGGCGCCTGCCCGAACGGCCGCTCGGCCCGGGCGATGCCGGCCTCGATGACGCTGTTGTCCGGATCGCGCCACACCCCCTCGCGGCCGACGAAGGCCGCCATGCTGTCGCCGGCAATGCCGCCATAGACGGTCGAGTTGGCCACGCCATTGCCGCCTAGGCGATTGGCGCCATGCACGCCGCCGCAATCCTCGCCGGCGGCGAAGAGCCCGGGCACCGCGGTCGAGGCGTCGATCTCGAACTCGACCCCGCCCATCATGTAGTGCGCCGTCGGCACCACCTCGACCAGCCCGCCGGCGAGGTCGAAGCCGCAATCGGCGCAGCGCTTGACCATGCCGGGGAACATGCCGGCCACCTTCTCGGCACCCAGATGCCCCATCGAGATATAGACCCCGCCCATCGGCGTCGTCCGCCCGGCGCGCATCTCCGCATAGATGCCGCGGCTGACCACGTCACGGGTCGCCCGCTCGCCCGCCGGGTCGTAGCCGGCGAGAAAGCGCTCCTTGCCACCATTGAGGATATGCCCGCCGGCACCGCGCAGCCCCTCCTCGAGCACCGTGCCGGTCATCCGCGTGTGCGGCCCGCCCAGCAGCCCCGTCGGGTGGAACTGCACCATCTCCATGTCGCGCAGCGCGAGGCCCAGGCGCAGCGCCATGGCGAGCCCGTCGCAGGTCTTGTCGCCCGAGGGCGTGTGATAGAGATACATGGTGGGCCCGGCGCCGGTGGCGAGCAGCACCGCCTTGGCCCGCACGAAGCGGTACTCGCCCATGCGGATGTCGATCAGGAGCACGCCCGCCAGCCCGGAGCCGTCCGCCGCCGGGATCAGCTCGATCGCCCGGTGCTCCTCGAGCCGCCGCACGGCACGGCTGCGCACCTGCTCCATCAGCCGGTTGATGATCTCGATCCCGGTGAGGTCGCCCTTGTGCGCGGTCCTATCGAAGCTCTGCCCGGCGAAGGCCTTCTGGTGCAGGCTGCCGTCCGGGTTGCGGTCGAAGAAGCAGCCGATCTCGTTCTCGAGCTCGCGCACCCGCTCCACCGCCCCGACACAGAGCCGCCAGGCGAGGTCCTGGCGCGGCAGCCACTTGCCGCCGACGATGGTGTCCATGAAGTGCCGCTCGATGCTGTCCTCGGCGGCCAGCGCCACGTTGTAGCCGCCCTGCACCATCCGCGTGCAGCCGCTCTTGCCGAGCAGCCCCTTGACCGCAATGACGATGTCGAGCGCCGGGTCGGCCTTGGCCGCGTGCAGCGCCGCGAAGAGCCCGGCCCCGCCCGAGCCCAGGATGAGGATGTCGCAGCGGCTCTCCTCGATCCGCATCAGACCACGCTCACGGCAAAGGCGATGCCGACCAGCACCGTGGCGGCGAGCCCGAGATAGACCAGCCGCAGCCTGAGCCCGTCCCTGGCCGGCCAGGGCAGCAGCTCGATCGCCAGCACCCGGAGCCCGAACGCCAGATGCACAGCAAGCGCGATGACGAGGCCGAACTCCGCCACCTTGACCAGCGGCAGCTCGGCGATCTTCAGCGAGCTGTCCAGCGCCTCGGCGCCGCCCAGCGCCCGGCCCAGCATGAGGAAGTGCAGCGGCAGGAAGGCCGCGAGCGCCAGGCCCGAGAGCCGGTGCCCCATGGCCGCCCACCAGCCGGCGCCCCGCCTCATGCCCCGCCGCCCACGACCGCCACCACCGCGCGCCAGCCCAGCACCAGCAGCAGGACGCCGAAGGCGACCATGAGCCAGTCGATCGGCCGCCGGCCGATGCCGGTCCATTCGCGCAGCACGTTGCGCAGGCCGATCGGCGCGTGGATCGCCGCCACCAGGACGAAAATACCGTAGAACAGGCCCCAGAACACACTGCCCTGCGTGCGGCCGAGGATCTCGCCGGCCGTCAGCCCGCCCTGCACCGCCACGACGATGAGCACCAGATGAACGAGCACGAGCGGCGCCATGACCAGCGCCGTCAGCCGCTGCAGCAGGAAGAGCCTGGCCTCGCTCACGACCGACCACCCTTGAGCAGCGAAACGAGGCCGGCCCGCTTCAGGCCGGCAATGCTGGCCGTCGGGCTGAGCCCGACCGGACAGTGCTCGGTGCAGGCGCCATGGCTGTGGCAGGTGTGGCAGCCGCCCGGCTGCAGGGCACCGTCGAGCACCGCCCGCCGGTCGGCGACACGGGCGTCGTTGTAGAGCGTCCAGGCCCGGTTGAGGGCGGCCGGTCCCAGGTAATGCGGGTCCCAGGCCACCACGTCGCAGGCCGCATGGCAGACCGCACAATTGATGCACTGGATCGCGGCGTCGACCTCGCGGCGGGCCGGGCTCGCCGGGTCGATGGCGGCCGGCGGGTCGGCGCGCGTGGCGGTGCCCTCGAAGGTGCCGACACTGGCCCATTTCCCGAGGAAGCCGTCCATGTCGCAGGCGAGGTCCTTCACCCGCTTCATGTTGCGCAGGGGCTCGATGGTCAGCCGGCCCTCGGGTGCGACCCGCTTCACGTGCGTGCGGCAGGTCCAGCGCGGCGTGCCGTTGATGGTCATGGCACAGGAGCCGCAGACGCCGACCCGGCAGGAGAAGCGATAGGCGAGCGACGGCTCGAAGCGCCGCTGCACCTCGGTCACGACGTCGAGCACGGTCTGGTTCTCGCGCGCCGGCACCGCATAGGCGCCGAACGCACCCTCGTCCCCGCCCCGCCAGATCCGAACCTCGAGCGTCCCTTCGGCCAATACCCAGCGCCTCCATCCCTGCCCTGTCAGAAAACCCTAGCCGAAGGTCGTCGCAGGTCACAAGCGGGATTGCCTTTCGTCGCCAACTGCCCGACCACTGGCCCGCATTATCGGGACGGGACGATGACCAGGGAAAATGCCGGCTTTCGCTACACGTCGAGCTTCCGACGCAATCTCCCGGCACCGGCACAAACCTGGTCACCGCCGGCGAAATACAACTTCGCCGTTGGCCACAACGACCGGGACGAGGTCCCGACCGAAGCGCTGGCCGAGGCCGCGGCCGCGGTGATCAGGCGGCACGGCGCCGATCTCGCCGTCTACAACCAGGGCCAGAACCCGCTCGGCTTCGAGGGGCTAAGGGACTTCGTCGCGGCCAAGCTGAACCGGCTGCGTGGCGCCTCCTGCACCGCCGACGACATCCTCGTCACCTCGGGCTCGCTGCAGGGCATCGATCTGGTCAACGACCTGCTGCTCGAGCCGGGCGACACGGTGATCTTCGAGGCGTTCACCTATTCCGCCATGTTCTCGCGCGCGCAGCGCCTCGGCGTCCATCCCGTCGGCGCCCCGCTCGACGACGGGGGCATCGAGGTCGAGAAGCTCGCGGCCGTCCTGGAAGAGCTGAAGCGCAAGAGCATCCGGCCGAAATACATCTACACGATCCCGACCATCCAGAACCCGACCGGCAGCATCCTTGGCCTCGAGCGCCGCCAGCAACTGCTCGAGGTGGCCCGGGCCTACGAGGTGCCCATCTTCGAGGACGAGTGCTACGCCGACATCATCTGGCGCGACGGCGCCCCGCCGGCCCTCTGGGCGCTCGATCCGACGCAGGTCATCCATATCGGCTCCTTCTCGAAGTCGCTGGCCCCGGCGCTCCGCGTCGGCTACGTCGCCGCCGACCGCTCGGTCCTGGCGCGCATGCTCGCCTGCAAGACCGACGGCGGCACGGCAGCACTCGACCAGATGGTCATCGCCGAATATTTCGGAACGCACTTCGACAGCCATCTGCGCGAGCTCACGGACGCGCTGGAGGACAAGCTGCGCACGCTGATCGAGGCGCTCGACCGCGAGTTCGGCACGTCGGTGGAGCTCACCGCGCCCAAGGGCGGCCTCTTCGTCTGGCTGAAGTTACCGGACCACATCGACGTCCGGAAGCTGGTGGAGCCCGCCCGGGCGGCCGGCGTCACCTTCAATCCCGGGCCAACGGTCGCCTGCGACCCGGAGGCCGCGAAGCACTGCATGCGGCTCTGCTACGGCCTGCCCACCAAAGCGGAGATCAGGGAGGGCATCGCCGCCCTGGCGCGCGTCTTCTTCGAGGAAACCGGGATTCCCGAGCGCGGTGGCAACCGGCCCCGCCGGCTTGTCGACACCTGAGGCCGCTGCTAGCACCGTTCTTGCGAGGGAGGGACGCATGCGGCTGACGGACATCGAGGAAGCCATGGCGCGGGGCGAGCATGGCGCCCCCCGGCAATGGGCGATTCAGCACATGCAGCAGGTCGGCCGTGCCTTCGACGCGGCCGACCTCGTCGAGGTGCACCAGGCCCACATCATGGCCGACACCGAGAGCCTGGGCGAGGCGGGCGTCGCCTTCC
>Ga0209607_1001310_pt1 | contig 20984 bp, 16 predicted proteins | sample AD_UKC117_MetaG_FD_184413 | JGI IMG/M metagenome (GOLD analysis project Ga0209607, IMG submission 184413) | Active sludge microbial communities of municipal wastewater-treating anaerobic digesters from Hong Kong - AD_UKC117_MetaG (SPAdes)... | ecosystem: Engineered > Bioreactor > Anaerobic >... | reverse complement strand
AGGCGACACCGCAGAGGTCCGCCGGCTCAAGGCGCAGATCAACGATCTACAGCAAGCGACGGCGAAACCACGGCGTCAATGGGTGCGGACATTCTGGTCCACCCTGCTCATCGTCGTGGCGTGCGTACTGGCCCCTTTGTCGGTGGTTTCGGTGTGGGCGCGTGGCGAGGTCACCGACACCAGTCGCTACGTGCAGACCGTGGCGCCGCTGGCGTCCGATCCCGCAGTGCAACAGGCGGTGACGAACCGGATCACCGCGGAGATCTTCACATATATCGACGTTCCCGGACTGACCAGTGAAGCGGTCGCCACCATTTCGGAGAACCGCTCCTTGACCCCCCGGCAGACTGCCGCGCTGGAGGCCCTGACCGGTCCGCTGAACTCCGGCATCGAATCGTTCACCGAGCAGACGGTGCAACGTGTCGTGCAATCGGAGCAGTTCGAGGCGGCCTGGGTCGAGGCGAACACCCTGGTCCACCAGCGCTTGAACGCCGCGCTCAGCGGAGAGAACGTCGACAACGCGCTGCAGGTGGAGAACAACCAGGTCGTGCTCGACCTGAGCAACCTCATCACGCAGGTCAAGCAGCGCCTGGTCGATCGTGGCCTGACCGTGGCCGAGAACATCCCGGCCACGACCTCGGCCAGCATCGTTCTGTTCAACGTGCCCAACGCCACGTCGCTGCAGACGGGCTACTCCCTGCTCAACGCCGTCGGCTTCTGGCTGCCGCTGATCGCGATCGCACTTGCGGTCCTTGGCATCTTCATCAGTCACCGGCCGCGCCGGGCACTGGCATGGTTCGGATTCGGGCTTCTGGTCGCGATGACGGTCGCCGCAGGTGCGCTGGCAGCCGGGCGCCTGGCTTACACGAATGAACTGCCGGTGACCGTCGACACCGCCGCTGCTACGGCGATCTTCGACCAGTTCACGTACTTCCTGCGCCAAAGCCTGTGGGCCGGCGCCGCCGGCGGTGCGGTGCTCTTGTTCGGCGGACTGCTGTTGGGAGACGGGAATGTGGCCACCGGCATCCGTCGGGTGCCTGTCCGGGCCGCCGCGGCGATCCGTCGCTGGCTGGTCTCCCTGGGCCTGCAGATGCAATCAGTGCACGCGTGGGTGTCGGCTCAGGCCACGGGCCTGCGGATCGCGGCGTCGCTGGCCGCGCTGGTCTTCGTGATGCTGCAGCGCTACAAGACCCCGGAGTTGATCCTGTGGACCACCGCCGGGTTGCTCGTGGTGCTGTTCGTCATCGAGATCTTCGCCGCGGACGAGCAATCCCCCGCTCAGGGGGATCAGGTTGCGACCCCGACCACCTGATACTTGGCAGCAACAGCACAGGAGGCAACACATGAGTATCGGACCCGTTCAACTACTGGTGATCGGCTTCAACCAGCCCGACTTCGAAGGCGAGATCGCCGCCGAACTCGCCCGCCTGCGGGAGTCGGACACGGTGAAGGTCATCGACGCGATGGTCGTGTACAAGGACGCCGACGGTGAGCTCACCGTCGCGCACCTGGACACCCTCACCGATGACGACCGCGTCGAGTTCGGCGCCACCCTCGGAGCCCTGATCGGTCTGGGCTTCGACGGTGAAGAGGGCGCCGAAGCAGGTGCGCTCGCGGGTGCCGCTGCTGCCGCGGAAGGCATCGATGTGGTCGAGCAGAACGCCGATTGGGACGTGTTGGCCGGCATTCCGGACGACAGCGCCGCGGCTCTGCTGCTGATCGAGCACCACTGGGCGGTGCCGCTGCGCGACGCGATCGCCCGCGCCGGCGGATTCCGCATCGACGACGGCTTCATCAGTCCGCTGGACCTGGTGGAGATCGGCCTGCTGGGCGCCGAAGAGGTCGCCGAGCACGCACTGGCACAGAACTGAAAGGAGATCGGTCATGATGGGTGGTAGGAGAGTCGCACGCCGCACCAGCCGACGCACTGCACGTCGAGTGAGTCGTCGCTAAGTCCGACACAGGAATCGCCGCAGGCCCCCTCTCGGCGTACCCCGGGGAGGGGGCCTGCGGTCTTGTGCAGCCACGGATCTGAGGCGAGCGCCCTGACGTGTGCCGTCCTCACCGCCGAGCACCACCGCCGAATTAGGCGGCCGATACTCTAGTGCGCATGGATGTCGGAGTCTTCGGAGCCACTGGACAGGTCGGTGGCGTCATGCGCGCGCTGCTGGCACAGCGTAACTTCCCGCTGGACCGCGTGCGGTATTTCGCATCAGCGCGCAGCGCCGGAACGACTTTGCCGTGGGGCGACGAACAGATCACTGTCGAGGACGCCGCCACGGCGGACTTCGGTGGCCTGGACATCGCGCTGTTCTCCGCAGGGGGCGCAACCAGCAAGGAGCTTGCACCGCAGGTTGCTGCGGCCGGTGCGATCGTGGTCGACAACTCATCGGCGTTCCGGATGGATCCCGACGTCCCCCTGGTCGTCGCCGAGGTGAACCCGGGGGCATTGCACGAGATCCCCAAGGGCATCGTCGCGAACCCGAACTGCACGACGATGGCCGCCATGCCCGTCCTGAAGCCGCTGCATGAGGACGCCGGGCTCAACCGCCTGGTGGTGAGCACCTATCAGGCGGTGTCGGGTGCGGGCCTGGCAGGGGTGCAGGAATTGGCCGACCAGGTGGCCAAGGGCAGCCAGACCGATCTGGCGCAACTCACCTACGACGGCGCGGCCGTGGAGTTGCCGGCTGCGGCCAAGTTCCCCGGCACCATCGCCTTCAACGTCCTGGCTCAAGCCGGAAACTTCGTCGACGACGGCTCCGGGGAGACCGACGAGGAGCAGAAGCTTCGCAACGAGAGCCGCAAGATTCTCGGCATCGCGGACCTGCGGGTATCCGGCACCTGCGTGCGGGTCCCGGTGTTCACCGGCCACAGCCTTTCCATTCTCGCGGAGTTCGACCGCCCGATCACCGTGGCCCGCGCCCGCGCCCTGCTGCAAGATGCCCCCGGTGTGATCGTGACGGAGGTGCCGAACCCACTGCAGGCCGCTGGTCAGGACCCCTCGTTCGTCGGTCGGTTCCGGCAGGACGGACCGAACGCACTGGCGTTCTTCGTCAGCAACGACAACCTGCGCAAGGGAGCAGCACTGAACGCCATCCAGATCGCAGAGTTGTTGGCTGCCCGCTGAGAATGCACAAACGAAGGAAGAAGTCGGATGGATGACCGCACGGTCGGCCAGAGCCTCGAGCACGACCACCACCTCATCGACGGCCAGTTCGCCGCATTCGCACAAGCCCTGGCCGAGGACCGGATCGATACTGCCTCGTTGAGCGCGGCCACCGAGGCACTGCGTCACCACATCTGGGTGGAGGAGCAGTTGCACTTCCCGCCCCTGCGCGAGGCCGGTCTCTTCGGTCCGGTGCTGGTGATGCTTCGCGAACACGGGGAGATCTGGAACCTGCTGGACCGTGCCGCCGCGCAAGCCGCACAGGGAAGTGTCGCCGATCTCGAACAGACCTGGCACTCCCTAGCTGAGTTGTTGACCGCCCACAACGCGAAAGAGGAGCAGATCCTGTATCCCAGTGGCGACCAGATCCTCGATGAGCAGACCGCGCGGGCGGTGGCGACAGCGCTGGCCACCGGTGCACGGCCCGACGGATGGGTGTGCCAGATGGCCGGACAGCGCTAGGCCGACGTCACTTCGCCGCCACCAGGGCGGGTTCGCGATCGACCAGTACGGTGCGGTACAGATTCACGAGCATGGCCACCATCACCAGAATCCAGGCGATGAACGCGATCCACAGTTCTGCACTGCCGATGGCCCCGACGATGGGCAACCGGTCGGCCCTTCCGAGGTAGATCCCTGCCACCGCGTACATGCCCAGCGGGAAGATGATGCTCCACAGCGTCGCCTCGTAGTTCAACGGAACACGGTGGACCCAGTGACGCCAGATGCCTGCGGCCACCAGTGCCGGTATCAGCCAGGTGGCAAACGCCCAGAACACAACGGCCACACCGGCGATGAGGCCCCGGGTGACCGCCACCATGGGCGCGTCGGCCATCTCCACGATGCGCGCGCCCGCGAGCACGGTGATCGCGCAGGCGCCCATCGCCACCCAGTAGGGCGGATTGAGATCGACCGGCCGCAGTTCGTAGAGCATCATGCGCGCGGCCACAAAAATCCCCGCGGCTCCATAGAGGAAGATTCCGACCGACCAGGAGAACACGGCCACGATCGCCAACACCCGGCGCTGATCGTCGTAAATGGGCTCGAGAGTGGCCGCTGCGACCGCCACTGACTGACTGGCGACGACCCAGATGAACCAGGTTCCGTTGGCTGCGGCCACGACCGGCCGCTGCTTGTTCCCCAGCACCGCGGTCCACGGGATCACGTAGCCCAGCACGAGCCACATCAGCCCTGAGATGGCAAGGAGCACAGCGGTGATCGCGTAGTGCCCGTCCATCGCCAACCGGACGCCGAGCACGTTGGTGCCTGCCACGGTCGTGAAGAAGCCGAAGCCGCGGCGGGCGTCGGTGAAGTCCTCGGCAACCGCATGCGGATGGACGATCAGTCTCCAGCCCGTAAGCGTCACCAGGGTGATCCAGGCGATCGCTGTGATGCCCAACAGGGTGGCGGACAACATGTCGCGACCCTCCAGTTTCAAACCCACCGAGATGATCCCAGTGGCCATCACCAGAGCGAAATAGCCCGGTGTGAATCCGCGGATGGCCTGGTCGGTGCGCTGTTGTAGCGTGCTGCCCACGCGTGCAGTCTAGGGGCCGCCGCGAGTCTGCCGTGCGTTTGACTGCGGACTGTCACAGACGGAGGGATGGCCAGTCGTTCTGGGTTCGGAGGCGGGTCCCGGGCAATCCGTATTGCTCCGTGGATGCTAGGCCTGCTGAGACTCAGCCTCCGCGCGGGGGCTTGAGGATCAAACGACAGGCGCCCGGCTCGGAGAACGGTCGCAGATCGGCTTGGGACGCATCCTGACCCATCTCAGTCATCGCTCCCTGAACCAGCCCGAGGTGCACCTGGCACACGACGTCCGTGTGGGTTCTGGCCACATCCAGAAGCGGACAACGACGCAACGCGACCGACGCGGCACCGGAGTCCGTCTTCGGATCGAACCCAAGATCGGCGAGCACAGCAACCACTTCGCGGCGGGCTTGTCGCGGGGTCTGGGGTTCGCGGCCCTCAACCATGCTGGATCCCCACGTCAGGCCGGCGGTGCGAGCGTCGGCCTGCGGATCCGGACTCGTGGTGGACAAAAAGGTCGCCAGTGCGCTGGCCAGGTGCGCATAGTCACGAATCCGCGGATCTGCCTGCGCCCACACATCGGCCCGGTACTGAATCGCAGGCCGACCCCGTCCCCGCACGGGGGCGCGTTCTCGGCGGGCCAACCCGGCCTCCACCAAACCCTCGAGGTGACCCCGTGCAGTGTTTTCGTGCAGACTCAGTGCTCCCGCAACCCCCCTGACGGTCGCCTGCTCGTGCACTTCGAGATACTCCAACACGCGCCCGCGCGCCTGCGAAAGGGTGCTTGCCACCCGTCGGGAAGGAGCCGGTCCATTTATCACGGTAGTTAGTGTAGTAAATTGAACCCATGACCACTGAACTTCCCGTCACCTCGACCAGCAATAGCAACTGCCAGTGCGGCGAATCGCACTCCGGCGACCCGGTACTGGACGCGCGCAGCATCCCGCACGCGATCCGACACGCAGCCATCTTCGGCGCCCTCGACTCCCTGACTCCCGGCGCGGCCATCGAACTGATCGCGCCGCACGAGCCGCTGCCCCTGCTCGCCCAGATCGACAATCGCTACCAGCAGGGCTTTGACATCAGCTACCTGGAGCGCGGCCCCGAGCAGTGGCGGCTGCGGATGGCGCGCAAGTAGCCTTCTGCAGACCTGACGCTGTCACACGCGGGCCATCCGCACCGTGACGGCGTCTCCGACAGCCAACTCCCCCGTGGTGCGGTGCGCTGCGTTCTGCCCGAACATCACGCCCCCCTTGGCCTTGCGGAACGTCCCCAGCGTGCGTAACGGTTCACCGTCGCCGCGGATCCCGGTCGCTTGATCCACCCGGGTGATGGCGCAGCGTGCACAGGGCTTCAGGACGTCGACGCGCACGTCACCGAGATCAACGGTCGCCCAGGCGTCCTCGGCGAAAGGTTCGGCGTGCTCGATCACGACGTTCGGCCGGAATCGATCCATCGGCAGCGCTTCGGGCAGACGCCGGTTGAGTTCGGTCAGAGATGAGTCGCTGATCAGCAACAGCGGGTAGCCGTCGGCGAACGCGATCTCCGCGCAGCCGTCCTCAGTGGGACGCCGATGTTCCGCGGCGGTGGTGACCAGCCGACACGGCCGGTCCAGCAATGTCGACAGCAGATCAGCCACCTCGTCCCCGCAGTCGACCGCCGGACCGGTGTGCTCCCAGACCGTTACCTCACGTGTGCCGGCGGGAGCGGTGATGGCCGTACCACCAGGCGTGGAAACTCGCAGCCTGCCGTCCTCGAACGATGGCTCGATCAACGCCAATCGAGGGGCTTCACGCTGGGTGAGGAAAGTGCCCTCGGGGTCGACCACCATGTATTCGCGGTCGTGGGCCAGCCCGCGGGCATCCAGTGGCCACCGGTCCACCGCCATGCCACGTCCGGATTTGACGGGGTAGACGTACAGCGCGCCGATCTTCACCTGGCCAGTGTCTCAGCGGTCGACCAGCGTGCGCCACACCCAGGACTGCCCGATCCGGCGCCCGCTGAGTACATATTCGGCAGCCGCCGGCACGCTGAGCACCGTGTCCAGCGCCCGCCGATCCTGCGGCTCGCCGATGAGCAGCAGCCGATCGTTCTCCGCCAGTGGTTCATCATCCGGCGGCGCCAGCAGTACCTGGTCGCGGCGCATGATCGCCAGCAACACGACGCCCAACGAGCGATCCCGGTCCTGCGGGTCGTGCAGGAGCGCGCCGACCTGCACCCGACCGGTTCGGACATGGTCGAGCAATGCCGGTGCCCCGTGCTCGTCCAGGTCGACCGTCCAGCGGTCCGAGAGCACTTCACCTGTCGTCGCGGTGATCCGGTCCAGCAACTCGGTTGACCAGGCGTCGTCTTGTTTCTGCGCCTCTTGGACGAATCGCCACACGGTGGCATCTCCGATCCGCGCCAAGACCTCGTGCGCCACCAGCTGCGTGGGCACAAGCATCGACTCGACCTGCAGCGCCTCGAACAGGGGCGCGTCGGCTGGATCGTTCTGTCGACCGACCAGGAACAGATCAGGATTCGCACGCTGCGCTTCGGCCAGGACCGAGAGATTGGAGATGTCGTTGTCACTGGCCGCAGCCAGCGCCACCGCATCTGACAGCCGGGCTTGTACGAGCACGTCGGGATCCGTGGCATCCCCGCTGATGAATTCCATGTCGGCGTTGGGCTGTGCGCGCGGATCGATGACCGTGACCGGCATTCCGTAGCGCCGCAGGTCGGCTGCCAGATGCCCACCGAAGCGCCCGTAGCCGCAGACGACCCAGCGACCACGCCGCGGGATGGTCATGGGTGCGGGCAACTTTGTGCCACTGTCCGAGGTCAGCCAGGTGACGAGCCGGGCCGTCTGCGGCGCCCGCACGGCGAGCATCAGACCATCACCGAACAGGTTGAAGGGATCCACGATCATGGGCTGCCCGAATGCGCGCATCCGCTCGACGAGGCCGTCCTCCAGCGTCCGGCAGACAACCGGGAGGTCCGGACGCAGCAGCCCGGCCGTCATCGCGATCGCGAGGTTGGCCTGGTCGTCGTTGGTCAGCGCGATCACCCCCTCACAGGTCGAGCTCTCCAGTCCGGCGCGACGCAGTTCGAGCGGGTTGCTCGCGTCGGCGGCCAGGCCCGGCACGTCAGAACGAAAGGCCGCCAGATCCAGCGCCTCGATGCGTGCCGGTTCCACATCCAGCACGACGAGTCGGTGATCTGTCAGGTCCAGGCTGCGGGCGACGACCTGTCCCGCCTGGCCGAAACCCGCGAGGATCAGGAACGGCTCACGCAGTCCGCGCACCCGCCGCTCGAACCGCTGCAGACTCAGTGCCTCCTTGAACCCCCGGTCCTGCAACAGGGCCAGTACTGAACCGATCGCGTATGCCCACGCGACGACGCTCAGGTAGATGGACACGATCACCCAGGCCCGCTGAGCGGTGGTGAAGGGATGCGGGATCTCGCCGAACCCGATCGTCGTGGCCGTGTAGCTCATGAAGTAGAACGCCTCGAACGGGTCCATGTGCCAGGGCTTACCCTCGGCATCGACTCCCGGCATCAACGTGAGTCCCAGGATGCTGACCGCGAACAGGCTGATCAGCACGATCAACGGCGCGCGCATCCGCCGCAGGACCAGGAAGATGGCCGTTGACGAAGGGCCCACTGGCGCTATCCTGCGCACGGGTTGGAGGTCCGACACGCTGGCTCACTGCCGCCGGAAGGACACGGTCTCCACGACCAGCAACGTCACCGAGATGATGTTCGCCAGCAGCGCGCCACCGGACAGCGAGACCACGCTGGAGATCTGTTCGGGGCTCAGCGGTGCCCCATCCACGAGATGGTTGTAGTACGACCAGAGACCCGCGGCGGCGACCAACTGCAGGCTTGCCACCAGACTGGTCGCCAGGTGCACCGCCCCGATCTGCGTCCGGTCGCCGAACTTCATGACCAGTGCGATCAGATTGACCACGACGGCGGCGAACAACTCGCCGGCATTGTGCACGCTGGGGTTGTCGATGGGGCCCAGGAAGAAGCCGAAATTCAGGGTCGCGGCCAGCACCACGAAGAAGCCGAACACGACCTTTTCGAAGTTCACCGGTGACCCCTCTCTAGTGCGCGAGTGTAGCGCCGGGAGCAGCCCGGGTGCAGTGACTGGACCGCGCCCCCCGGGATTGAGGGCGACGTTGTTGGGCGTTCTCTTGGCACAAACCCCCCAACAACGTCGCCCTCGATCGGGAGGGGATCCCGAACGCAGGGAACTCCGGGACTTAGGCCAGCGCCAGCGCCCCGCCGACCACGATCAGCACCGACACCACGATCTCCACCGCACCGATGACAGCGGGACGGCTTCCCGGGGGCACGGCAAAAGCCCTGATCGCGGAGGCCCCGAACGGCAGCAGCAACCACGGTGAGATCAGCGCCATCCACAGCGCCAGCACGTGGTAGATCCGGGAGGCGATGGCCCAGCGGCGGTCGTCGGCCTCGCGGATCAACGACTTCACATGGATCACGGAACCGGCGAAGAAGACCAGGCAGATGAGCGCCGCAGTCCAGGCGTCGAGGGCGGCAGCATCCCCGATCCCCAAATCCGGTGTGTCTGTCGCGATTCCCCAGAACAGCGGCACCGCGAGGCTGGCCTGGGCCACCAGCAGTAGATCGTTGCTGGCGCCTCGCTCATGGCCGGTTCGGGTGAGCCAGACACTGACCGCCCACAGCAGACCGAGCACCATCCCGACCCACACCAACCAGGGACGCATCACCAGCAGAATCAGCGAGGGAATGGCGGCGAGCACTGCCCACGGCACGGCGTCGTTGAGTTCCCGGCGGGCGATCCGCGACCAGTTGCCGCGCCGCCACCGCACGACCACGGCGCGTCCCAGGTAGTAGCTCGCAGGGTAGGCAAGGACCCATGCCACGGAGAACACCGCGCCTGGAACCGACCAGCCCACGATGACGAACCCCAGAATCAAGGGGATCACCAGGAAGGCCCAGGCCCCATGCTGGCCGGGGATGGCCAGCCGCCAGCGGGCCTTGCTGCGCGAGGACGTGGTGGTCGTCACGGACCTCCGACCTTCTCCCACCCCCTGCGCGGCTGCCGGTTGCCGGCGTCGTGCGGACCGCGGTCACGGTAGACCACGTAGGGACGGAACACGTAGCCGATGGGAGCGCTGAACGCGTGCACCAGTCGGGTGAACGGCCACACGATGAACAGGGCCATCCCTGCAACGGCGTGGATCTTGAAGGCCAGGGGTGCCGCGGCCATCAGCTCCGCCTGGGGCTGGAAGTAGAACAACGAGCGGAACCACACCGAGACGTCCTCTCGGTAGTTGTGACCCTCCCCGAGCACCCCGGCACCGGCCAGCGTGGCAACCACACCGAGCAGGATCGCTCCGGTCAGGAACAGGTACATGACCTTGTCGTTCTTGGTCGTGGCACTGAAGACCGGGCCGACCGTGCGCCGTCGGATGATCAGCAGCACGATTCCGATCAGGGTCGCCGCACCCGCGAACGCACCGAGCAGTACCGCGAAGAAGTGATACGTCGACTCCGAGATACCGACGGCCTGCGTCCATTGCTCCGGGATCAACAGGCCGACCACGTGACCCATGAGCACGGCAAGGATGCCGAAGTGGAACAGCGGGCTTGCGATGCGGATCAGTTTCTTCTCGTACAGCTGGCTGGATCGGGTGGTCCAGCCGAAGCGGTCGTACCGATATCGCCAGATCATCCCGACCACGAACACGGCCATGGTGACGTACGGCAGCACATCCCACAGCAGAATGTCCGTCGTACTCAATTGCACATCTGAAGCGACTTCCTGCGCGCGGGCAGCCAGTGGCAATGCGGCGATCATCGACGGACTCCTATCGAGGCGATTGAGAACGGTTCCAGGCCGACGTTCTCCACCGGCGGCCCCTGGGTGGCTATCTGCGCCATGCGCTCGGTGATCTCGTCGGTGATCTCCGGCAGCGTGGCCACGATTGCCTCAAGCAGCAAGGCGTACGGCGAGCCCATGGACTCCAGTGCTGAATGCAGCAGTCCGATCGCAGCGACGTGCTCGGCGAGCAGTGCGTCACCGGTCAACTGGTCACCGATGGCCGCGAATTCCAGCACCACTGCCAGGTGGTCTGCCAGCTCCGCGTCACCGGCGTCGAATCCAGCAGCCAGGTAGGCCTGCTTGAAGTGCAGGATCGCCATGCCGCGGTTGCGGGTGTCGCCGTGGGTCCAGTACGTCAGATACGGGCAGGCCTTGCGTCGCATGTCGAACGTCGTGACGTACTCGCGGGCCAACTCCAGCGGATCCTGCTGACCGAACCAGCCCAGGAAAGCCTCCAACGGCTCCCGCGTGCGCTTCGGTAAATCCGCGACGACCCGCCGGATATCCGGCACGCGCTCGAACAGTTGCTCGTCGGGATACCAGAGCAGCCAGGACGCGGCCAATCGGGTCACCGCGACGTCGTGGGGGTTCACGAGGCACCCCCGGACCGGGTGGCGTCGTCAGGCCGTCCCGGTGTGCTGGCAGCAGCCCTGTCCCCGGCGGAGTCGGGCTCGGCGGTCTTGGGCGGCATCGTGGGCATTCCTAGCGGTACGCCCCGGCCGTCCCAGTTCAGGAGGTTGACCTTGGCATCCTCATCGCTGGCGTCCACGATCGTGTCCGTGCCCTGCCGGTGAGCCAGTGCGTGGAACGTCTCCACAGCGACCGGCGCCGGCCGTCCGGAGGATTCCCCGAACGGACCCTGTTCGTACATCCCGGCGCCACCGTCGTAGTCCAGCGAGCACGCCAGTTCCTCGAGATCACGCGCAGTCTCCGAGTGAGCCTCGGGGATCACGTAGCGGTCGTCGTACTTGGCGATGGCCAACAGGCGGTACAGCGAGTACATCTCCTCCTCGGTCAGACCCACGGCCGCCGGGATGCTGGCGTCTGTGGGCTTACCCAGGTTGCTGTCGCGCATGAAGGACCGCATGGCCGCGAGGATTCCCAGGCTGTGCTTGACCGGGACCACGTCGCCGGCAGTGAACAACTCGGCGAGGTATTCGATCGGGATGCGCAGGGCGTTCAGGGCCCCGAACAGGTTCCCGGCGTCCTCGGCATCGTTGCCGGTCTCCCGCAGGGCATCCACGACCGGTGACAGCGGCGGGATGTACCAAACCATCGGCATCGTGCGGTATTCCGGGTGCAGCGGCAACGCGACCTTGTACTTCTTGGCCAAGGCGTAGACCGGCGACTTACGAGCCGCGTTCATCCAGTCCATCGGAATGCCATCGCGCTGCGCCTGTTTCGCGACCTCGGGATCGTTGGGATCCAGGATCAGGTCCAGTTGCGCCTCGTACAGGTCCTGCTCGTTCTCCGTGGCCGCGGCCTCGGTCACCCGGTCGGCGTCGTAGAGGAACAGCCCGATGTAGCGCAGGCGACCCACGCAGGTTTCCGAACAGACGGTAGGAAGACCGACCTCGATGCGCGGGTAGCACAACGTACATTTCTCGGCCTTGCCCGTGCGGTGGTTGAAGTACACCTTCTTGTACGGGCAGCCCGTCACGCACATGCGCCACCCGCGGCAGGCGTCCTGGTCGACCAGCACAATGCCGTCCTCGCTGCGCTTGTACATCGCACCGGACGGGCACGCCGCCACACATGCGGGGTTCAGGCAGTGTTCACAGATGCGCGGCAGGTAGAACATGAACGCCTGCTCGAACTCCATCTTGACCCGATCGCCGACCTCGTTCTTGATCTTCTTGATGACGGGGTCGTCCACGGCCAGTTCCGGGCCGCCGCTGAGATCGTCATCCCAGTTCGCCGACCACTCGATCTTCATGGGCTTACCGGTGATCAACGACTTCGGCCGCGCAACAGGTGTGTGCTCGCCCAGCGGCGCGGAGATCAGGTTGTCGTAGTCATAGGTCCAGGGCTCGTAGTAGTCCTTGAGCTCAGGCAGTACCGGGTTGGTGAAGATGGTCGTCAACCGGTGCCACCGGCTGCCCGAACGCAGCTTCAGCTTGCCCCGCTTGGTGCGGACCCAGCCGCCCTTCCACTTGTCCTGGTCCTGGTAGGTACGCGGATAACCCTGTCCGGGCCGCGTCTCCACGTTGTTGAACCACACGTACTCAACCCCGGCCCGGTTGGTCCAGGCCTGCTTGCACGTGACTGAACAGGTGTGACACCCGATGCACTTGTCGAGGTTCATCACCATGCCCATCTGGGCCATGACCTTCATGCCGGTTCTCCTATCGGGCAAGGTTGAATGAAAGCGACCACTACGTTGTGGGATTCCTTCAAGGTTCCGTCGATGCGGCCCATCAGTACTCCACCTCCTGCGAGCGGCGACGGATCACGGTGACCTCATCGCGCTGGTTTCCGGTCGGCCCGAGGTAGTTGAGGAAGAACGACAGCTGGGCGTACCCACCGGCCACGTGCGTCGGTTTGATCAGCAACCGGGTCAGGGAGTTGTGGATACCCCCACGCATTCCGGATGTCTCGGTCTTCGGCACATCCACCGTGCGGTCCTTCGCGTGGTACATGAAGACCGTGCCCTTCGGCATCCGGTGGGACACGATCGAGCGGGCCACGACCACACCGTTGCGGTTGTAGGCCTCGATCCACTCGTTGTCCTTGACCCCGATCGCGTCGGCATCCTCAGGACTCATCCAGATCTCCGGGCCGCCGCGCGACAACGAGAGCATGAACAGGTTGTCCTGATACTCCGAGTGGATCGACCACTTCGAGTGCGGCGTCAGGTACCGCACCGTGACCTCGCGGCCTTCGCCGGTGCTCTGGTCTCCGTAGAGCCGGTGCATGTTCAGCGGCGGGCGGAACGTGGGCAGTTGCTCACCGATCTCGGTCATCCAGTCGTGGTCGAGGAACAGGGACTGCCGCCCGGTCAACGTGTGCCACGGCTTGAGCCGCTCCACGTTGATCGTGAACGCCGTGTAGCGACGGCCACCGTGCTCACTGCCGGACCACTCCGGGCTGGTGATGACCGGCACCGGACGGGCCTGGGTGTCGGCGAACGAGATCCGCTTGCCCTCGTTGTCCAACGCCAGGTCGGCCAACTGCTGGCCGGTGCGCTCCTCCATGTGCCGGAAGCCTTCCACCGCCACCCGGCCGTTCGTGGTGCCGGACAACGTGAGGATCGCCTCGCACGCCTGCGCCGCGGTCACGATCGCCGGGCGCCCCGCCGCCGGACCGTCCGGAATCACGCCGTTGAGCTTCTTGAGCAGCTCAACCTCGGGCCCGGTCTTCACCGCGACGCCCTTGGTGACGGTGCCGACAGTGTCCAGCAGGGGTCCCAGCGCCGACATCTTCGCCCCGATGGCGGTGTAATCGCGTTCGGTGACGATGAACTTCGGTGCCGTCACACCCGGAATCAGGTCGACCTCGCCGGTCTTCCAGTCCTTCACCACGCCGCCAGTGACAGCGAGCTCGTCCGCGGTGTCGTGGAACAGCGGGATCGCCATGAGATCTTCGACGGTGTCCAAGTGCCCGGGCGCCAGGTCCGACACCTTGCGGCCGAGGTCGCCGAAGATGTCGTAGTCGCTCTTCGTCTCCCATGGCGGGTCGATCGCCGGGGTGAACGCATGCACGTAGGGGTGCATGTCGGTGCTGGACAGGTCGTGCTTCTCGTACCAGGTCGCCGCCGGCAGCAGGATGTCACCGAACAGCCCGGATGAGGTCATCCGGAAGTCGATGCTCACGAGCAGGTCGAGTTTGCCGACCGCCTCATCCTCTCGCCACGTGACGTGGTCGGAGCGATCCGTGGTCTCCTCGGCCCGTACCGCGTTGCTGGTGCCGAGCAGGTGCTTGAGGAAGTACTCGTTGCCCTTGCTCGAGGACCCGAGCAGGTTCGCCCGCCACAGAGTCAGCACCCGTGGCCAGTTCTCGGGAGCATCCGGATCCTCGATCGCGAACTTGAGATCGCCGGACAGCAGCTGTTGCTTGACGTACTCCGGCGGGTCGATCCCCGCGGCCCGGGCCTCCCGCACGATCTCGATCGGGTTCCGGTTGAAACTGGGGACCGACGGCATCCATCCCGAGCGGGCGGACTGCGCGATCGTGTCGATCATGGACCGGTTCTCGAAGCGGCCCTCCCCGAGCGGGGTTGCCAGCAGGCCGGCCCCCAGGTTGTCATACCGCCACTGGTCGGTGTTGACGTACCAGAACGCGGTGCCGATCATCTGCCGGGCGGGGCGCTGCCAGTCGAGTGCGAACGCAAGGTTCGCCCAACCGGTGATCGGACGGACCTTCTCCTGCCCGACGTAGTGCGCCCAGCCGCCACCATTGACTCCCTGGCAGCCGGTCAGCGTGATCATGGCCAGGAATGTCCGGTAGATGGTGTCGGAGTGGAACCAGTGGTTGGTTCCTGCCCCCAGGATGATCATCGAACGACCGCCGGACTCCTCGGCATTCTGCGCGAACTCGCGTCCGATCCGGATGGCCTGCTCGGCCGGCACGCTGGTGATCTCCTCCTGCCAGGCCGGGGTGTAGGGCGCCGGGTCGTCGTAGCCGGTCGGCCATTGCCCGGGCAGGCCGTCGCGGCCCACGCCGTACTGGGCGAGCATGAGGTCGAACACCGTGGTCACCAACCGCTCACCGCCGGTCGTGTTGACGGGCACGACCGGGATGCCGCGGGTGTGCACGCCGCCGCCCTCGGAGTCCTCCTGCCCGACGTCGAAGCGCGGCAGCAGAACCTCGACGTTGTGCGAGCCCCCTGCGTTGTGCAGTGAGAGGGCCGGGTCGATGCCTTCGAGATCCAGGTTCCACTTACCCTTACCGGATTCGGAGTACCGGAAACCGAGCGATCCGTTGGGAACCACCGGACGCCCACTGGCGGAGTCGACGAGCACGGTCTTGAACGCCGAGCCCTCACTGTCATCGCCGAGGTCTGCGGAGGTCAGGAACTTGTCGGGCACATACGCGCCGTCCTTCTCCTTGACGGTGATCAGGAACGGCAGGTCGGAGTACTTCTTGACGTAGTCGACGAAGCGCGGGACCTGACGCTCGACGTAGAACTCCTTGAGGATCACGTGCCCCATCGCCATGCCCAGCGCACCATCGGTGCCGGGATGCGGGTTGAGCCACTCATCGGCGAACTTGGTGTTGTCCGCGTAGTCCGGGGAGACGGTGACGACCTTCTGGCCCTTGTACCGCGCTTCAGTCATGAAGTGGGCGTCCGGCGTACGGGTGGTGGGGACGTTGGCGCCCCACATGATCAGGTAGCTCGCGTTCCACCAGTCCGCCGACTCGGGCACGTCGGTCTGGTCACCGAAGACCTGCGGGGAGGCCACGGGCAGGTCGCAGTACCAGTCGTAGAAGCTCAGCATCGCCCCGCCCATGAGGCTGATGAAACGACTGCCGGCGGCGTGTGAGGCCATCGACATCGCAGGAATGGGCGAGAAACCGAAGATGCGGTCGGGGCCGTGGGCTTTGGCCGTGTGCACGTGGGCCGCGGCGATCATCTCGTTGACCTCGGGCCACGAGGACCGGACCAGCCCGCCCTTGCCGCGCGCCCGCTGATATGCCGTGCGGGTCTTCTCGTCACCGACGACCGCGGCCCAGGCGTCGACCGGGTCCGGGTGCTGGGTCTTGGCCAGCCGGTAGGCCTCGAGCAGAACCGACCGGACGTAGGGGTACCGGATGCGGGTCGGCGAGTAGGTGTACCAGGAGAACGCGGCACCCCGCGGGCAGCCTCGTGGTTCGTATTCCGGGGAGTCCGGACCGACCGTCGGGTAATCGGTCTGCTGGGACTCCCAGGTGATCACGCCGTCCTTGACGTAGACCTTCCAGGAGCATGAGCCCGTGCAGTTCACGCCGTGGGTCGAACGCACCACCTTGTCGTGACTCCAGCGGTCGCGATAGAAGATGTCACCTTCTCGACCACCCTCCCGGGTAACCGTGCGCAAGTCCTCGGAGACCTTGCCCGGGGTGAAGAACCGCCCTGCCTTGACGAGGAACTCGTCGGTGGCATCGGTACGAGTGGTCATGCCGTTCTCCTCTTCGACTGCTTCTTCGACTTACTCTTGGAGCGCTTACTCGTCGGTTGGGGGCTCAATCGTGAGCCTTCACCCGATCCCGACACTACTCTGGCCGGTACGACGTCAGGTCTACGAAGGTGAGCCACACAAACGCCTGGCCGGGGGAAAACGTCCATCGATTCCAGCTCGATGTCCTGCCCGGTGCCGGCCAAAACCTGTTCGAGTGCCTTGGCATGAATGTCGCAGATGACCGGGTGGTCGGCGACCAGGGCGGCATAGGGGCACTGACCGAGATACACCGCATCGCCCACGGGCGAGACATCGACGTCGAACCCTAGAGCGGCCAGCGCCTGCGCGACCACTGCAACCGCCTCGTCCGGGGTCCCGGCCGTCTGCTGGGAGACGTTCTGCGCCTTGCGCCACAACGAGGCGGCCTGTTCAGCCAGCAACGGGTCGTGGGCCCCTTGCAGGGCTTGGGTCAGCTCGGTCGCCAACCGGTGCTGCAGGTCGTCACCGCCGGTGGCGCGGTACAACCATTTCGGCCGGCCCCTGCCCTGCGACTCCTCTTGCACCCGCTCGACCCTGCCGGCGGCACGCAAGACGTCCAGATGCGTACGCACTGTGTTGATGTGAAGGTTGGTGGCCTCAGCGAGGTCTTCGACGCTCAAGGGCGCTTCGGCCTGCGTCACGAGGGCCGCGATCGCCTCCCGGCTGGTGTCCTGCGGGGGTTTGCGGCTCGGGCGATGGCTCAGCCGGGCAAGAGTGCGCCCGATGCTGTCCGCCGCCACGTTCATACCCACATTCATAGCATAATCCACCGTTGATATTGTTTTACACGGTGATAACATAATTTCCGGTGTTAAACGATTGGGGATATTGATGAGCGTCGCCGAAGCGGACCCGGCAGCAGCCAGTCACAGCAAGTGGGACCTGCGACCAGGCGCCGTTAGAGTCCTGGTGATCTCAACCATCGGCTTCACCTTGATGTTCGCGGTGTGGCTGATGTTCGGAATCCTGGGCATCCCCATCCGCAAGGAGTTCGGACTCACCGACGTCCAGCTGTCCTGGATCATCGCGGTGGCCGTGCTGAACGGCGCGATCTGGCGGCTTCCGGCAGGTATCATCACCGACCGTTTCGGCGGGCGCATGGTCATGACCGTGATGCTGCTCGTCACCGCCGTGCCGGCGTTCCTGGTGTCCACCGCCTCGTCCTACACACAACTGCTGATCTACGCCTTCCTGGTCGGCCTGGCGGGCAACTCCTTCAGCGTCGGAATCGCGTGGGTCAGCGCCTGGTGGCCGCAGAAACACCAGGGCTTCGCTCTGGGAGTCTTCGGAGCGGGCAACGTTGGCGCCTCGGTGACCAAGTTCATCGGTCCGGCGTTGATCGCGGCGGTCCCTGCCGCGGGCCTGCTGGGTGGAATCGTCCCAGGTGGATGGCGCTTCGTTCCGTTCCTCTACATGATCATGCTGGTGGTCATGGCGGCGGTGACATGGTTCATGACCCCGCACCGCGACCTGGTTCCCGGCCAGGGCCGCGCCCTCAAAGAAATGCTCGCCCCGCTCAAGCAGATGCGCGTGTGGCGGTTCAGCCTCTATTACGTCGTGGTATTCGGCGCATATGTCGCGCTCGCCGCGTGGCTACCGAAGTACTACGTGGACGTTTACGACATCGACATCGTTCACGCCGGGCTATACACCGCACTGTTCATCTTCCCCGCGTCGCTACTGCGACCAGTCGGTGGCTGGATCTCGGACAAAGTGGGTGCCCGGAAGGTGATGTACGCAACGTTCGGGATCATGTTGGTCACCTCCGGAATCCTGATGATGCCCTACGGATACATCGTCATCGAGAGGGCCGACGGTGCCACCAGCGAGATCCTGCCCTGGACGGTCGGCGTCGGGTTGTTCACACTGCTGGTCTTCATCACTGGCTGTGCGATGGGCGTCGGCAAGGCAGCGGTGTACAAACACATCCCCGAATACTTCCCGAAGGACGTCGGTGCCGTGGGTGGGCTCGTGGGCTCGATCGGCGCGCTCGGAGGCTTCTTCCTGCCCCCCATGTTCGCGTACGCCACCGCGTGGTCTGGGGCACCTCAGGCGACCTTCGGAGTGTTGTTCCTGGTGACCCTCATCGCCGCCGTGTGGATGCACCTCACCGTAGTCAGCATGCTGCACAAGGCCAGCCCGCAGCTGACAAACAAGTTTGAGCACGAAAACGACTCGGAGATACCGGGTGAAGAACGGACAGGAGCGAACGCATGAGTTCTCCAGTGGCCAGCGCACCGAAGCGCTCGGGCGGTGAATGGCTGGATAGTTGGGACCCCGAGAATGCCGAAACCTGGGACTCCCGTCTGGCGTGGAAGACGCTATGGATCACCACGTTCAACCTGACCCTGGCCTTCGTGACCTGGTTCCTGGTGTCGGCCCTGGCCCCGCAGCTGAACTACATCGGCTTCGACCTGAGCAAGGGACAGCTGTACTGGCTGGTGGCCATGCCCGGTCTGGCCGGTGGTCTGTTGCGCATCGTCTGGATGTTCCTGCCGCCCATCCTGGGTACCCGGAAACTGGTGTGGATGAGCACAGCGTTGCTGCTCATCCCGCTGATCGGCTGGGGCATGGTGGTCAACAACCCCAGCACGTCATACACGGTCCTGTTGATGCTCGCCTTCATGGCCGGTGTCGGCGGCGGCGTCTTCAGCGGATTCATGCCGAGCACGTCGTACTTCTTCCCCAAGTCCAAGCAGGGCACCGCACTGGGCCTGCAGGCCGGTATCGGCAACTTCGGCGTGAGCCTGGTGCAGTTCGTCAGCCCGTGGGTCGTCGGGATCGGACTGTTCGGCACCTCGCTCGGGCTGTTCGGACAGTCGCAGGAGTTCGTCAACCCGGACAAGGGCATTCAAGCGCAGGTCTGGTACAACCACGCAGGCTGGTTCTGGGTGCCGTGGGTCATCATCGGTGTCATCCTCGCCTTCACGCTGCTCAAGTCGGTGCCGGTACAGGCCCGTGGAGTCAAGGAGCAACTGGACATCTTCAGCAACAAGCACACGTGGCTGATGACCTGGCTGTACATCCTGACCTTCGGAACTTTCTCGGGACTGGCCGCCCAGTTCGGCCTGCTGATGCGCAACCTGTACGGCACGCCGTTCGGCGCCGACGGGGTCAACCCGCTGGCCTATGCCTTCCTGGGTGCCCTGGTCGGATCAGCTGCCCGCATCCTGGCCGGGCCGGTCGCCGACAAGTTCGGCGGTGCCAAAGTGACGCTGGTCGCGGTGCTGGGCATCGGGTTCTCGGCCCTGTACACGTCCTTCACGCTGACTCCGACGAACGTCGACGAGTTCCCCACGTTCCTCTGGGGCATGCTCGCGATCTTCTTCTTCACCGGCGTCGGTAACGCAAGTACGTTCAAGCAGATGCCGATGATCTTCGAGCGGCGGCAAGCCGGCGGTGTGATCGGCTGGACCGCGGCCATCGCGGCATTCGGGCCGTTCGTGTTCGGAGTGATGTTCGCCACGGGCAACGCGCAGATTCTGTACTGGCTGGGATTCGTGTCCTGCATGATCGGGGCGGTCATAACCTGGTACTACTACGCACGACCGGGCGCCGAAAAGCCTTCTTGATGGAGGGGGTCGGTGGGCCCGGTGCGGGGGGATCGGGCCCACCGACGCATACTGCCATGTCTCAGGGCAGGCCCAGCCATCCGACCACGTCACCGGAATGCGCCCCGCCGGGTGGCAGCACCACGAACCCATCAGCGACAGCCAGTCCCCGCAGCATCGCCGAACCGAGGTGCGCAACCGGGGTGGCTTCCCCGCCGGCCAGACGTGAGGCCACGAGCCGGTGCTCATGGGCCGGGGCCTTCGTGTCGTGGGTCAGTGTCACCGTGGGCAGCGGCGACTCTGCGCGTCCCCGCAGTGCGTCGATGAGCGGAGCACCCAAACTGAGGAGGGCGACAATGGCACTTTGCGGGTTACCCGGCAGCCCCAACAGCCAGGCGTCTGCCATTTGGGCCAGCGCCATCGGGTGCCCCGGCCGAACCGCCACACTGTCGATCAAAAACGTGCCTTCCAACTGCGCCACCGCGGTGTGCAAATGGTCGACCGGGCCCGCCGCAGTGCCGCCGGTGGTCATCACGACGTCGGCGGTCGCCGCCGCCTGCCGGATCCGATCGACGTGGTCGGCCAACGTGTCCGCAGCCCGGCTGACCGAGACCACTTCGGCCCCCATGCGCTTGATCCACCCGGGCAACTGGGGTCCCAAGGAGTCGCGGACCTGGCCGATCCCCGCCACTCCCGAGTCCACCAACTCATCGCCGAACAACACGATCGCCACCCGTGGCCGC
>Ga0209607_1001309_pt1 | contig 20992 bp, 15 predicted proteins | sample AD_UKC117_MetaG_FD_184413 | JGI IMG/M metagenome (GOLD analysis project Ga0209607, IMG submission 184413) | Active sludge microbial communities of municipal wastewater-treating anaerobic digesters from Hong Kong - AD_UKC117_MetaG (SPAdes)... | ecosystem: Engineered > Bioreactor > Anaerobic >... | reverse complement strand
TCGCCGGCCCCGATTTGCCCGATTTGCGCGCCGATTACCTGGAATTAACCGGCCGCCCGCCGGTGCCGCCCCGGCCGCTCTTTGGCCTGTGGGTGTCCGAGTATGGCTACGACAACTGGGACGAACTCGACGACAAACGGCAAACGCTGGACGCTAACCAGTTCCCACAGGACGGCTTTGTGCTGGATTTGCAATGGTTTGGCGGCATCCAGACCCCCAGCCAGATGGGGTCGCTCAGTTGGGATTTGGACAATTTCCCCGATCCGGGGGGTAAAATCGCCGAATTGCAGGCGGAAGAAGGGCTGGACCTCATCCTGATTGAAGAGTCCTACGTCGATCAGGGGCTTTCGAATTTTGGGCGCATGGCCAGCCAGAGCTACCTGGTGAAAAGCTGCGAAACGTGCGGTCCGGTCGTTTTGCCGGGCAAATGGTGGGGCACGGGCGGCATGGTCGATTGGACAAATCCGGAGGGCGCGGCGCTGTGGCACGACGCCAACCGCCAGCCGCTGGTGGACGTGGGCGTGCTGGGGCATTGGACCGACCTGGGCGAGCCGGAGATGTTTGCCCCCAACAGTTGGTACGTGGGCCTGCCGGGGCTGAATTTGCACGACCAACCGGCCAATCACAACCTTTACAATTTGCTGTGGGCGCAAAGCATTGCCGACGGCTATGCGCGCAATGAGGTGGGGCAACGGCCGTCTATCCTCTCCCGCTCCGGCATTACCGGCATCCAGCGCTACGGCGCGGCCATGTGGTCGGCCGACATCGGCTCCAACTTCGACAGTCTGGCAACCCACATGAACGCCCAGATGCACATGTCTTTCTCCGGCGTCGATTATTTCGGCTCTGATATTGGCGGCTTCCATCGCGGCAATATCAGCGGGGCGGAGCTGGACGAACTCTACACCGTCTGGTTTGCCAACGGCGCTTTGCTGGACGTGCCGGTCCGGCCGCACACGGAAAACCTGTGTAACTGCAAGGAAACCGCGCCGGATCGGATTGGCGATGTGGCCAGCAACCTGGCGAACATTCGCCTGCGCTACAGTTTGTCGCCCTACCTCTACTCGCTGGCCCACCGGGCGTATCTGGCCGGGGAGCCGGTCGCGCCGCCGCTGGTTTTTTATTTCCAGGCGGACGCCAACACGCGCCAGTTAGGCGACCACAAGTTGTTGGGGCGGGACGTGCTCGTGCGCACGGTGACGGAACCGGGGGGTACGGCCGTTCCCGTCTACCTGCCCGCCGGCCAATGGGTGGATTTCTACAGCGGCCAGTGGATTGACAGCGCGGGCGAGTGGCTGGACGACGTGCCCGTCGTGGAGAACGATCTGTTCCGCCTGCCGCTGTTTTTGCGCGCCGGGGCCATCATCCCGCGCATGGCCGTAGACGAGCAAACGATGAATCTGGCCGGGCTGCGCCGCGACGGCTCCGTGCGCGATGAACTCATCGTGCAGGTTGTGCCCGCGCCGGAAGCCAGCACGTTTACGCTGTATGAAGATGACGGCCGTTCCCTCGCCTACCAATCCGGGGCTGTGCGCACGACGAAAATAAGCCAGCAGCGGGACGACCGCGCCATCACCATTTCCATCGCCGCCGCCGAGGGCGCGTTTGACGGGGCAGTCGATGCGCGCAACAACGTGCTGGAAGTGGCCCTGAACGACGAAGCTGTTGCGGCTGTTTTGCTGGATGGGGCCGCGCTGCCCGCGCTGACCACGCAGGCAGATTTTGACGCGGCGGAGAGCGGGTGGTATCAGGGGGAAACGGCCGTTTACGCCAAATCCGGTCGCCAACCCATCGACACCGCAAAGGAATTCACCGTGCAGATGGAAGTAGAAGCTGTGACCGAAGTTACGTCCGAAGCTGAGCCCGCCCCGGTTGAAGCGCCGCCGGCGACGGCCGTGCCCGCCGCAACGGCCGTCCCCGCCGCAACGCCGCACGCGCCAGCCAATTCGGTCAATTTGCCCGGCTGGATGGGCTGGACGGCCGTCATCCTGGCGCTAGCGCTGGCAGCCGGAGCGAGCTGGCTGCTGGTGCGCGGGAAAAATTAAGCATCAAAGGAGATCGCAGATTTCATGAAAGAAGGCACTTTTGGCTTATTTGTCACCGACGAACGGCGCACCCGCCATCTGCAGCAACTGGCTGCCGGCGTGCGCCACCTGAACCGGCTGCAGCCCATTGCGCCGGGGCCGCAAGACACGCCCATCGTCACCGTAACAACCGAGGTGGATTGGCGCATCAAGCGCGTGGAATGTGTGCTGCTGGAGCCGGCAACGGCCGTTATCCCCCTGCAGCGCACCGACATCTCCTGGGACTTGCTCAACTGGACCTACAAACAAACCTGGCAGGGCGCGCTGCCCGCTTTTCCCCACGGGGCGCGCGTGCGCTACCAGATTCGCGCCTGCCCGGCCGACGGCCGTGCGCCTGTCCTGGCCGACGATGGGGCAATCTATTCCTATCTGGTGTATGAACGGCCGTTACCCGCCTGGACAAAAGAAGCCATCGTCTACCAGGTTTTCCCGGATCGGTTTGCGCCGGGCAACGGCCGTGCCTGGAATCCGACCAATCACCTCAGCGACATCTACGGCGGCACCCTGCGCGGCATCATCGAAAACCTGGATTACATCGCCGGAATGGGCTTCAACTGCCTCTGGTTGAACCCTTTTTTCCCCGACGACACCCATCACGGCTACCACGCCACCGACCACTTCTCCGTCAATCCCCGCCTGGGCACGCAGACCGAGATGCAAGACCTGGTCGCCCAGGCGAAGGCGCGTGGCATGACCCTGCTATTGGATTTTGTGGGCAACCACGTGGGCAGCGGTCATCCTTATTTTCAGGATGCGTTGGCGCGGCGCGACAGCCCCTACCATGACTGGTTCCTCTGGGAGGAATGGCCGCATTCCTATTCTGCTTATTTCAAGCTGCCGGAACTGCCGGAACTGAATACCGAGCATCCGGGCGTGCGCCAATACCTCATCGACAGCGTGCGTTTCTGGCTGGTGGAAATGGGGTTTGATGGGCTGCGTATGGATTATGTACTGGGGCCGTCGCACGATTTTTGGACGGAACTGCGCCAGGCGGTGCTAAATTTTATGCCGGATGCCTGGATGTTTGGCGAGGCGACGCATACGCCGGAATGGCAGTTGGGGTACGACGGCCGTTTCGATGGCTGCCTCGATTTCCTTCTAAACACCAAACTGCGCGAAGCGTTTGCCTTTAACAGCCTGGACGTGGCCGGCCTCGACGCCTTTTTGGCGGTCCACGACGCCTTTTTCCCGGCCCATTACAGCCGGCCCAGTTTCCTGGATAACCACGACATGAACCGCTTCTTACTGGTGGCCGGCAACGACAAACGCAAGCTGAAGCTGGCCGCGCTCTGCCAGTTCACGCTGTCCGGTCCGCCCATTGTCTACAATGGCACGGAAGTGGGCGTGGGGCAGGAACGAGCGATTGATGCGCCGGACAGCCACGGCATGGAAGAATGTCGTCAGCCGATGGTGTGGGGCGCTGAGCAAGACGCCGATTTGCGCGAGCATTTTCGCCAACTGGCCCATTTCCGCCGCCAGCACCCCGTCATCTGGCAGGGCCAGCGACAGACCGTTCACCTGGATTCGTCCAGGCAGACTTATGCTTACGCCATCAGCGATGAGCAGGAAGTGGTGCTCGTGGCCTTCAACCTCAGCGACCGGCCGCAGACTTTGTCTATACAATCCGATGAACCTGGCCTGACAAAAGAGATCACCCTCGCGCCGTGGTCGGGTGACTGGACGGCCGTTCCCCGCTAACTTCTAAGGCCGGCAAACACGACTTCTCCGCGCGGCTTCCCCAAATCGTCAAGACAATTTTTAAAATTCTCTTGACAATTTGCCTGAAAGATCAAGACGATTGGCTGCACGGCCGTCATCGCCCACAAAAAACCGGCGGCAGCGGTTGGTACGTGGGTCAGGATTCCCCGCCTTCCCCTTGGGAATTAGCGATTGGAGACTGGAGATTAAGCCAATCTCCAATCCCTAATCTCAGTAGATAAAATACTAAGCCACAGATTTCACAGATTTCACAAATTGAACCAGAAAAAAATCTGTGCCATCTGTGAAATCTGTGGATCAATGGATGGTTTTTCAATCTACTGCATCTCTAATCTCCAGTCTCCCCCTACAAATTGTGCTCTAAATGCGCCCAAAACCAGCCGACCACCGTGGGCACAACCCCTTTCCGCGCGCCAAACATCAGCTTTTGGCCCACTGGGTTGATGGGGTAGGCTTCCACGGCGACACTGCTTTGCCCGTCGCTGCTGTTGGCTACGGTGATCAAAATCTCGCTGCGGTCGCCCAGGACTTTGCCGTGAATGGTCTTGCTAAACTGCCCTTTAATTGCGCCGGCAGCTTTGTCTTCGGACAAAACTTTGCCTTCTAACCCGGCGATGGCCTTTAGGGCGGCCTGGTACGTCTTGTCGTTGGGTTGTTCGTAAGAACGGGTTTCTGTGACTGTATAATCTGCCATTTGGTTTACCTTTTAGCGAGAGCTAGAGCAAGAGCTAGAGGAAAAGAGACATTCTTCCTCTAGCTCTTGCTCTAGCTCTCGCTTGTTTTTAGGCCACGGCCGTTACGTCCCGCAGCGTGACTTGTGGCAATAGTTCTTCAACCAGCGGGCGGGTGCCCACGGCCGTGCCCGGCAAACTGGCCGTGGCTGCGCCGCAGGCGATGCCCCAACGCAGGGCTTCGGCCACAGCGTAGCCCTGGCTTAGCGCAAATACCAGCCCGCCGACCATCGAATCACCCGCCCCGATGGGGTTGCGCTCTTGAATCTTGGGGCTGGCGGCCTGCCACACGGCCGTCTCATCCACCAACAGCGCCCCCGCCTTGCCCAACGAAACCACCACGTGGCCCACGCCGCTGGCCTGCACAGCCTGGGCGGCGGCGGCAATTTCAGCGGGATTGTTCACCGGCAGGCCGGTGAGCTGGTGGACTTCTACATCGTTGGGTTTGGCCAGAAACGGCCGTGCCTGGCAGCCCAGGCCCAACGCTTCGCCGCTGGTGTCCAGGATGACCTGGCCGCCGGCGGCTTGAATGTCGGTGATGAGGTCGGCGTAAACGGCCGTGGGCACGCCGGGCGGCAGGCTGCCGGCCAGCACCCACCAGTCGCCCTCACGGGACAGGGCGCGCACTTTGCGCCGCAGTTCGTCCAATTCGCTGGCGGAAATGGTCGGGCCGGGTTCGTTGACTTTGAGGTAATGGCTGGCTGGTTCGGTGACGACGCTGACGTTGGTGCGCGTTTCGCCGCTGACTTGCACGAAGTCTGTGCCAATGCCCAGGGTCGCCAGTCCGTCACGCAGCAGGTCGCCGCTCTTGCCCCCGGCGAAGCCCAATGCTGTGCTTTCAGCCCCCAGCGCCTGCAACATGCGGGAGACGTTGAAGCCTTTGCCGCCAAAATCAACGCGCGTCACACCCGCCCGCAGCACAGAATCAAAGGCAATTTCCGGCACAACCAACTCTTTATCCACGGCCGGGTTTAGGGTAACTGTGTAAATCATTTTTCGCTCACTTGTTTGGGGAAGCTAGAGCGAGAGCCAGAGCTAGAGGAAGAAAAAGAAGCATTTCCCCACTCTCGCTCTTGCTCTAGCTCTCGCTCACTTGTTTGGAGAAGCCAGGGCGAGAGCGAGAGCTAGAGGAAGAAAGAAGAAACATTTCCCCACTCTCGCTCTTGCTCTAGCTCTCGCTTTCTTTTGGTTGGCGGGATTGTTCGCGGGCGTACCAGAGGCCGGCCGCCGCGCCGGCGAGGGTCATCACCAGGGAAACGGCCGTTTTCCCGCCCATCTCATACAACGGATGCCGCAGTTCCAGCAGGGCCAGCAGCACGGCCGTTTTCACAAAGTTCAGCGCCGCCCCTTTGAGCAGCGAAGAGAAAGACTGCCGTTCCTTAAACGCCCGCAGCACGGCCAGCACCACCGCCACCGTCAGCGCCAGCCCAAGCACCAGCGCCAAACTCGGCGTCCGCACCGGCCGAAAGAAAAGTCCAAAGTATAAGCCCAGCGCCCCGCCGGTCAGGGCATAGCGCGTCATCAGGTTGCTCGTCGTTCTTTTTTTGGTCATCAATCTTCTGCTTCGTGATGCGTGATGCGTGTTCCGTCTCACGCATCACGTCCCACGCATCACGCTTCACGCATCACGTTCACGGCTGCCAATATCTCTCGATCAGCGCCTTCTCCGCTTCTTCCGTCCAGACGTCGCCTTCGCCCAGGAGGGCGGCGATGTCCGGCAGCTTGTCGGCTAGCTCGTCCAGGCCCAGCAGCGGCAGGTCGGGAATTTGGGGGAAGATGACGATTTTGCCGGGATAACGGCCGTCCATCATCGCCTTCACCCCTTGCTGCGCGGCGTTCATGCCGCCAATCGCCGCCACCGAACGGGCGGGCGAGAGCGAACCATCCAGTGATCGCTCCATCACCAAGCGCTGATCGTCCAGCGTCAGACCGGAGGTGCCGGTGAATTGGGCGTTAGCCAGATAGACCGGGCTCAGGTCCAAGGGGGCCATCGTGCCGTTGGGCACGCCGGCAAAGAAAACGAGCATCCCATTCTCATTCAGCACCGTCGCCGCCTCGGCCATCAGAGCGGCCACCGGCACGCTGACGACCACATCATCCGCGCCTAAGCCGTCGGTGGCCTGCATGACGAAGTCATACAGGCTGTCTTCTGATGTGGCCGGGTTGAAAACCAGCAGGTCGACGTTGTTCTTTTTCGCCAGGGGGGCGAACCGTTCTTTGATGGCTTCCAGGCGGTTGTCGTTGACTTCCGTAGCGATGACTAAGCGGGGACCGTTGGGCAGTTCAATGGCCCGTTGCACGTGCATCTGCCCCATCGGACCGCCCGCGCCGATGAACACGGCCGCGCCATGTGGCGTGAGTTCGCAGCGATTGCGCCCTTCGCCATAGGAAGCGGCGATGTCCGGTCCCCGGTTGCCCAGGAAAGCGATGTAGTCGTAGTGCAGGCGGCCCATGTCGGCATTTACCAGACCATCCAGGGGAGTTTCGCCGACCATGTTGAGCGTGCCGCGCCGGGCTATCTGGCGGGCGATGGTGGAAACGGCCGTTGCCTCTCGCGGGTCCAGCAGCACAATGTCGTCAAACCCGGCCCCGCCGGTCACTTCTTGGGCGAAGGCGGCATAGTCGTCGACGGCCAGATTGTCACGGACGATGACCTGGGCGTTGGTTTGTTCTACCAGGGCGCGCACGCCTGGCGGCACGTCGGTTAAGACGATGGTTGCGGGCGCATCCAGCCCGGCGGAGAACTGATACTCGCGCGTGTCGCCGGGGCGGCCCACAAGCCACATCGTCCCGCCCTCTTTAGGTTCCAGGCGGCGGCGCTGCGTATAAGCGGCCACCACACAGCCCCACGGCTCCAGCAAAGACGCCTCAGCATACCCCATGTTGCCTTCTAAAGGCAGCAGGCAGGCCCCGGCGTCGGTCTGCAAAACCTCAGGACCAATCAGGTGATATTGGATGAGGCCGCCGGGCACGGTGTAGCCGTAGGCGGTGCTTTTGCCGTTCTGGTAAATGTCTGGCTGAACGGCCAGCCGCTGCCCAGGGTGATATGTTTCGGCCAATTCTGCGCCGACTTCTAACACGGTAAGTGTGACTTCGTGCCCCAGGCGCGTCGGCTCCTGGCGCAGGTCGCGATTGTACAATTTGGGGTGGCTGCCCCCTTGTTTGATCAATTTCACATCGGAGAAGCACATGCCCACACTGTCGATGCGCACCAGCATCTGGTTAGGGCCGGGGTGGGGGACGGGGAATTGTTCGGGACGGCCGTCTTGCCCGATGTTCTCAATCCCGGCGCCATACATATTCCAGGCCCAGGTTTTGTCGGGAACGGCCGTTTTTGCTTCACGGTATAACTCATATTTCGATGACATGGATCACCTCTTCTTGCGGTGGTGCGTTAAGGAACGCTTAAGAAAATAATCAGGTAATGGCCTGTCATTCTGAGCGCAGTCTTCGGAGCGAAGAATCTCCCCCACTCGGTTGTTTCAGGCGAAGGGGATGCTTCGCTGCGCTCAGCATGACGCAGCATTTACCAAATTTATTTCTTAAAGTTCCCAAAGCGCACAGGTAAGGTGTTGGGACTGGCCCAACGGAAACACGCGTGGTTTGGGCAAAAACCTCGTGAGGTTTTGCCTAAAACCTCACGACATTTTTTAAAAAACTCACGACATTTTTAAAAAATCTCACGACATTTTGCCCTAAACCTCACGACATTTTGTCCCGAACCTCGTGAGGTTTAGACGCAAAGCAAACAAGGGTCTGAAAACCGTCACAAAGGGGCGGCTGCGGCTCTCTTTTGCCGGCAAAAAACAGGACAAGTGCGGGAGGGTAAAAACAGAAGAGATTTGGCCTCAGATCAGAAGAGTTTTTTTAAAAATCTCTTCTACTTTTTAAAAAAGCTCTTCTGTTTTTGGGTGCAATCACTTGTGATTTTGGCCGGGATGAGATTGGACCAATCTTTCAAGATTGGTCCAATCTGGATAGCGGCTCAGGCAACGGCCGTTTGCATCTTTTCACGCACTTCAACGGCCGTGCCGCAGGCCAGGGCTTCTTGCGCCGTGGTCTGGGCCGCCGCCAGCGTCAGCCCGCGGATCTGCGCCTTGACCGACGGGATGGACGGCACGCTGACGCTGAGTTCATCCACGCCTAAACCCACCAGAATCGGCACGGCTTGCGGGTCGGCGCCCAGTTCGCCGCAGACGCCCACCCATTTGCCATGGGCGTGCGCCGCTGCAACAGTGCGGGCAATCAAGCGCAGTACCGCCGGGTGCAGCCCATCCGATTTACCCGCCAAAGACGGGTGCATCCGGTCCATCGCCAGCGTGTATTGGGTCAGATCGTTCGTGCCCACAGAGAAAAAGTCCACCTCTTGGGCGAAGACATCGGCCATCAGCGCGGCCGAGGGCACTTCGATCATGATGCCCACTTCCACGTCCGGCGCGCCCAGCTCTGCCTGGATTTCGGCCACCATCGCCCGGGCCGCCCGCCATTCCGACAGGTCGGCCACCATGGGAAACATGATGCGCAAGGGGCCAAACGCGGCAGCGCGCAGGATGGCGCGCAGCTGCTGGCGCAGTAATTCTGGCCTGTTCAGGCACAGCCGAATGCCGCGTTCGCCCAAAAATGGATTGGCTTCCGGCGGCACACTGATGTAGGGCAGGGGTTTATCCCCGCCGATGTCCAGCGTGCGCACAATAACCGGCTGGCCGTTTAAGGCTTGCACCACGTCGCGGTACACTTCAAACTGCTCCAATTCTGTGGGCGCTTCGGTGCGTTCCAGAAAGAGAAACTCCGTGCGTAACAGGCCCACGCCCTCCGCCCCAGCGGTGGCGGCCTTCTGCGCGTCCTTCAGTCCGCCGATGTTGGCGACGACTTCCACGCGATGATCATCTTGGGTGATGGCCGGTTCGGCGGCGGTGGCGGCGGCGCGGCTCATGGCCGCCTGCCAGGCTTGCTGCTGCGCCTGGGCCTTGGCCACGGCGGCGGCGTCCGGCTCGATGGTGAGAGTGCCGTCGGAACCATTCAGGATGACAGGGGTGAGGTTGGGAATGTCCAGAACGGCCGTGCCCGCACTGACCACCGCCGGTAGGCTCAACGCGCGCGCAATGATGGCTGAATGGGCCGTCGGGCCGCCGGCGGCCGTGCAAAAGCCCAGGATTTTGCCCCGGTCTAGCGAGGCGGTATCCGAGGGCGACAGGTCAGCAGCGACCAGGATCACCGGTTGATCCGGCAAGCTGACTTGCTGCTCGTCGCCGCCCATCAGCAGGCGCAGCACGCGGTAGCCCACGTCTTGAATGTCGGCGGCGCGCCCGGCCAGCAGCGGATCGTTGAGAGCGGCCATGGCTTTGGCGCGGGCGTCGATGGTGATCTGCCAGGCGCGGGCGGCGCTTTGCTGCTTGTGGATGCGCTCCAATACGGCGTCCAGCAGGTCGGGGTCTTCCAGGATTTCCTGGTGAACTTCAAAGATAGCGGCTTCGCTGGCGCTGGTGGACTGCACCATTTGTTTATGCAGGGTGACCAGTTGGCCCCGGGCGCGGTCGAGGGCTTTTTGCAGGGCTTCTTCTTCGACCGACGCGCCGCGAAAGGTTTCGTCGATGGTGATTTCTTCGTGTTGGAGATGGTAAATGGGGCCGATGGCGATGCCCGGCGCGGCGGGAATGCCTTTGATGACGTTGGCCGGCAGAACGGCCGTGGCGGTGGGTGTGGTTTGTTGGCCGTTGGCGGGTGCGGTGGGGGGAACGGCCGTCTCCTCAGGTGCATGGTGGTCTTCGCCTAGGCCGTCGGCAACGGCCGTAACCAATGCCGTCAGCGCTTCCTCTTCATCCGCGCCATCGACAATGATCCGAATCTCGCTGCCACACTCCACACCCAGGGTCAGCATGGAGATGAGGCTCTTGGCGTTGGCCTTCTTCGCCCCATGCTGCACGCGAATGTCCGATTGATATTGCTTGGCGGTATTCACAAACACCTTCGCCGGTCGCGCATGCAAGCCGGTGGGATTGTGAATCGTCAGGTCCTGTTCTTTCATAATAGACTGCCCTTTTCCCGCTAATCAACCTCCGCCCTTGCCGCGCCAAGTTGAGTCAGGATGAGTTGGGGGTCTGATGTCTGGATCAGCGCCTGGGTCATATCTTCGTCTTCGATCACTTCGGCCAGATTCGCCAGCACGCCGACATGCTCGTCGGAAGAAGCGGCAATACCGATCACCAGGTAAGCCTTTTCGCCGTCTTCCCATTCCACCCCGGCCGGCACTTGCAGCACCGAAATGCCCGTCTGCAAAATGTCGGCGCGGTTGTCGAATTGGCCATGGGGGATGGAAACGCCGTTGCCCAGGTAGGTGGACATGGTTTCTTCACGGGCCAACATGCCATCCACATACGCCGCCTGCACGCACCCACTGCTCACCAGCAGCTGGCCGGCCTGGCGAATGGCGTCGGCTTTGTCAACGGCCGTGGCCCCTAAGCAGATTCTCTCGACAGACAAAATAGTCATGAGCTTACTCCAGGTTGCTGACAATGTCGCCGTTGCTGGTAAACGCATTGACGATGCCATCAAAGGCCGGGTCATTGAGAAACTGGCTAAAGGCCACGACCACGGCATCCGGCGCTTTGCTCTGCGCCGTTTTCGCCAGCCCTTTGTGCACCACAACCACCTGCGTATTGCTGGGGATGGCCCGCACCGGTTTGTGCACGACGGTCACGTTGCTGACTTTGGCTTGCTTCAACTTCTTCTTGAGCGCGTTGACGCTCATGAGGCTGGAACCCATGCCTGCTTCGCAGGCCAGGATGATGGTGTTTACTTGGGATGCAGGGATAGAGTTTGTCATGGTTGCTCCTTTTGGGTGATGCGTGATGCGTGATACGTCGATCGCATCACGCATCACGTACCACGATCATTAGTCGCCCAGTCCGGGAACGGCCGTCAGGCCGGCTTCTTCAGCTTCTTTTTCATAATCTTCTTCAGGTACCGGCCGCACCCGCAAGATCAACGCGCCCACCAGGAGGGCCACCACCGTGCCAATCGCCACGCCGGTCAGCACCGAGAAGTGTTTGCCCAACGGGATGACGGCCAGATAAGCAAAGATGGAGCCAGGGGATGGCGTGGCCACCAGACCGGCGCCCGAAATGGAGAACCAGAAATCCGCCGCCAGACCGCCGGCCATCACCGACAAAATCATGATGGGATGAGCGAGCACGTAGGGGAAATAAATTTCGTGGATGCCGCCCAGGAAATGGATGATCATCGCGCCGGGAGCCGACTGCTTCAGCAAACCCTTGCCGGCGATATAGTAGGCAATCAGCAGACCCAGGCCGGGGCCAGGGTTGGTTTCCAGCAAGAACAGCAGCGAGTACCCCTGCTCCTGCACCTGCTGCACGCCCAACGGCGCCAGAATGCCGTGGTTGATGGCGTTGTTCAGGAAAAGCACTTTCGCCGGTTCAATGATGATGGCCGCCAGGGCAATCAGGTTGTTGGTCACCAGGATATCGACGCCTTTACCAAACACATTGCTGATGGCTTCCACCACCGGGCCAACGACCAGATAACCAACCAGGATGAGGACGATGGCTAAGATGCCCGAGGAGAAGTTGTTGATGAGCATTTCAAAACCAACCGGAATCTTGTCTTCCAGCAGTTCATCAATCTTCTTGATCGACCAGCCGCCCAACGGGCCCATAATCATGGCCCCTAAAAACATGGGGATGTCCGCGCCCACTACGACGCCCATAGACGCCGCCGCGCCGACGACGCCGCCGCGCGCGCCATAAATCATCGTGCCGCCGGTATAACCAATCAGCAGCGGCAGCAGATAGGTAATCATGGGGCCGACCAGTTCGCTAAACCGTTCGTTGGGAATCCAACCGGTGGGGATGAAGAGGGCTGTGATCAACCCCCAGGCAATAAACGCCCCAATGTTGGGAATGATCATTCCTGCCAAAAACCCGCCCAGACTTTGAATTTTCTCTCGCATGTTACATCTCCTTCTTCAATTCGAATAACACAGGTGGCCTGCTTCCTGAAGGGCGCAGACCGGTTGCTGGATAAAGGTGGCGGAAATTTGCGCAGATTGCCGCCTTACAAAAAACGTCCGGAGCGTTTTGTAGACAAATTGGGCGGCTGACGTTCAGGCCAGCCATTGGGTGATCTTCTCGATATCTTCAGGTAACAGAAGTGGGTGTACCTGGATAACATTCCTCTGGTTTTTGATGGTGCTGTCCGGCAGAGGGACCGTGGTGATGACCAGTTCGGCGGCGGCTGTGACGTGTTGGTTCAGCTCGCGCAGGGAAACGACGCGCAGGTTGCCCAGCCGTGGAAAGCGTGTTTTCAGGCGGGCCACCAGGAGTTGGGCGGTGGCCATGCCGCTGGGGCAAACCACGATGACTTCTTGCACGCGATTGGGTTGTTCGCGGATGTAGGCGGCGCGCAGCAGCAGGGCGATGTTGTTGATCTCGCTTTCGGGCAGGGAAACGGCCGTGCGCGCCTGAATCACTTCCGCCAGACTATGGGCCAGGTTCCGCTCAACCGCATACTTTTCCGATAAATTCATGGCCGGGTAGGAAGAGGGCAGCCAGAGGCCAAAGCGGTGGCGCAAGCAAGCCGGGATGATGTGAATGACCAGGCCGTCGCGCAAGGTTTTGTCTTGTTCCAGGCCCGGTAGATCATAAGCGGCCACCGTATGCTGCACCAGTTCGTCGATCAATTCGGTAAACGCCTGGTCGATTTCCAGGTCGCCTGGCCAGCGTTCGTTGCGCGGCGCGGCCAGGATGTGCATGGCAATGGCGGCGATTTCACTGTCCGGCCAGTTGCCGTGAACTTTACGGCCGAGATGACGCGCAATTTGCACGGCCGTCGCCCACACTGTCGATTCCTGAAGCCAGGTCCAGTTAATGCCTTCGCCGTCAATCAACCGGCCCCCCTGCACCCGCTGTGTCTGGATAGCCAGGACCAGCGCCAGAAACAAAACTGCATCGTCCGTAAAACGGCCGCCTAATTGATCCTCGGCATAGGCCACCTGGCCAAAAGTGCGCCGCGTATCCCACGCCTTCATCGCCGCGCTTGCCTGTTTCACAATCGGCAGCAGGTCGGCGTCCGTCTGCAGTTCAAACGTCAGACCATGGGTATGCGTCATTTTGGTCAAGGGCTGGCCCAGGGTTGTTTCCCCCCAGAGCAGCGCAGCCAGCGCCTGCCGCAGCAAATGCTCCGGACCGGCCACCCAGACGCCATAGTTTTGCCGGCGTTCCAGGTGCAGTCCTCCCGACTCCAGCCATGCTTCCACAGCATCCAGGTCTTTTAGAATGGTGGTCCGCGAAACCTGAGCCAGTTGTTGCAACTGATACAAAATGAACGGTTCCTCGGCCACCAGCAGCATGAGCGCCAGCAGCTGCTGGCGTTGCTCCACCGAGAGAACCAGCTGAAAATGAGCGTCTCGGGTCAATTCCTGTGTCAGTACCCGCCCCTGATCCGCCGAGCAGGCCAGCTCCGCCCCGACACCGGGCGTCACCTCCAGAGCAACGTCCCGCTGCGCCAGCCACTTTTTCAGACCTTTTAGGCCATAGTTCACCTGGCGCGGCGTTAACTGCATTTGCTCAGCCAATTCCCCCGCGCCAAGCGGCCCATTGGCCTCCAGGAGCAGTTGGAGAATATCTCTTTGGCGTGTGGTAAGCGTAGACATAACCGGTATCAAAACCTCGGATTAACCAGTGTGCCGAAAATTATTCAAATGAATGCTGTTCTGAAAACCTGCCAGCGCCCAGCAGCTTGCGGACTGCCTTGATCAAAAAAGCCGACGATGAAATTCGATGCCGCTGTAAAGAGGGATTCTTGAATGATGATCTTTCATGGTTTTCTCATTCATCCACGTTTGTCATTATAGGGGCGATTTGTACAAATGGAACCCTCTATTATTACAACTTTTTGCACGATAGATATGACAAATGTAGATGAGTTACCGTTTTGGGGCCTGTTTTTCTGGCAAACCAGGCGAAAGCGGCCTGCCTGCTGCATGACCTGGAAACCGATTTTTATTCTTGATTAAATCTTAAAACGACAAATGCGCCGGGTGGCAAAATGAAGGTTGAATTTGCGCATGACCAATCGTGTGAGGGCGAAAAAGTCTTGATTTTTGGCAGACTCGAGTATACTTCTGCCCGGCTCCGACAATTTAGTGGAGACCTGCTATAATCAATAAAACAGACACAAATCATAAAAATAGGCGCCTTATGAAAACACCTGAGCAAATTGAACTGGCTTTAGAACGAATCCTGCCCCGGGTCAGCAAACCGGGGCGATATACCGGCGGCGAATACAACCAGATCGTCAAGGATTGGGATGAGATCGACTATAAGGTCGCCCTGGCCTTCCCGGATATTTACGACATTGGTATGTCGAACCTGGGCCTGATGATCTTTTATGACATCATCAACAAGCACCGCAATCTGCTGGCGGAACGGGTGTATGCGCCCTGGACCGACATGGAAGACATCATGCGCGAGCGAGGAATCCCGCTTTTTTCGTTGGAAAGCAAACATGCGGTGCGCGAATTCGATATGCTGGCGTTTACCTTGCCCTATGAGCAGTTGTATACCAATGCGCTTAACATGCTGAACCTGGCCGGTATGCCGATTCGCAGTGCCGAGCGGGATGAAAGCTATCCGCTGGTGATTGCCGGCGGGCACGCCTGTTATAACCCTGAGCCGATGGCGCCGTTTATCGACGTGTTTGTGATCGGCGAAGGTGAAGAAGCCATCTTGAAAATTATTGGGGTGATGCGGGCGGCGCGCCACCTGGACCGCGAAACGCAGCTGCGTTACGTGGCGCAGATCGAAGGCTGCTACGTGCCCCGCTTTTACGACGTGCGCTACCACGACGATGGCACAGTGCAGGCGATTACCCCCAACATGCCGGAAGCGCCGGCTAAAGTCTTGAAGACAATTGTGGCGCAGCTGCCGCCGCCGGTGACGGATTTCATCATTCCGTTTGTGGAAACGGTGCATAACCGGGCGCCGATTGAGATTATGCGCGGCTGTACACGCGGCTGTCGTTTTTGCCATGCCGGAATGGTGACGCGCCCGGTACGTGAACGGCCGTTACCCGAAATTCTCAAAGCCATGGCCGATATCCTGGAATCGACCGGTTATGAAGAAATCGCCTTGCTTTCGCTCTCTTCCAGCGACTATACCGATGTGCTGGAACTGACTGAGCAGATTGGGCAGCAGTTTGGCCACCTGGGCCTGAACATTTCGCTGCCGTCGCTGCGGATTGAGTCGGTGTCGACGCAGCTCATGGATAATTTGGGCGACGGCCGTCGCGGCGGCTTTACCCTGGCCCCAGAAGCGGCGACGGAAAAAATGCGCAACACCATCAACAAATATGTGTCCCACGAGGAACTGCTGGAGACGGCGCGAGAAATTTACCGGCGCGATTGGCGGACGATCAAGCTCTACTTCATGATCGGCCACCCGATGGAGGACCTGGAAGACGTTCAGGCCATCATTGACCTGTCGAAGGCGGTGCTGGCCGAAGGGCGGCGCTTCCATGGCAAAAAGGCGAGCGTCAACGTGGGGGTGAGCACGTTTATCCCCAAGCCGCATACACCGTTCCAGTGGGAGCCGATGGATGAGATGGACAAAATTTATGAAAAGCTGGACCTGCTGAAAAACGAGATGCGCGGCCAGGGGCTGCGGCTGCGCTGGAACAATCCCCGGGAATCGTTGTTTGAGGGCTTTCTGAGCCGTGGCGACCGGCGGGTGGCCGAGGTGGTGGCGCGTGCCTGGGAAAACGGGGCGAAGTTTGACGCCTGGGCGGAACATTTTGCCGAGGCGACCTGGCTTGAGGCGTTTGCCGCCGAGGGCCTGGAGCCAACTTTTTATACGCACCGCAAGCGGCGGATTGACGAGATTTTCCCGTGGGAACACATTGATATTGCGGTGACGAAGAAGTTTTTGACGCAGGATTACCTGATGAGCCAGGCGCAGGAGACGCGGGTGGATTGCCGCAACCATTGTTTTGCCTGCGGCATTTTGCCGAAGCTAAAGGACCTGCGGCGGGAGACGCCGGCAGAGGCGTGGGAATGCCCGCCGGTGCCGCCGCGAAAACGGCCGTTGCCCGCGTCGCAAATTCCCCTGGTCGAAGGCATTCCCTTGCCTGTCAGGTCGTGACGGTTAGTCGTGCCCCTCGGGATGCGCCCGGTACCAGGCCACCGTCTGGGCTACCGCGTCTTCCAGCGGCGTCGCCTTCAGGCCAAAGGTCTGCTCAAACTGGCTGCTGTCTACCACAAACGGCCGTTCAAACTCGTACATCATCTCGGCCGTTTCTCGTGCCTCGGGCACAAACAGGCCCCCCAACGACATCATCCACTTGCCCATGCCCTTCATTTTGGGCGGCAGGCCGATTTCGGCAAAAAACAGGGTCATGATTTCCCGCTGGGTGATTTCCGGGCGGTCGTTGGGCACATGCCAGGCCCGCCCCAGCGCTTCCTCGCGTTCGCCCAAAACCACCAGCGCCTTGCCAAAGTCGTCGATGAAGGTATAGGTGTGGGGCAGGTCCAGTTTGCCCACCATTTGCGCCGGTTTACCGGCCAGCGCCGGGTAGATGGCCCGTTCGCCCAGGGTGGAGCCCAGAACGCCAGGGCCAAAAAAATCAGAGCCACGGCCGATGGCGACCCGCACCTTGCCTGCCTGGTGGGCGGCCAGGGCGCTTTGGGCCATCTGTGCCCGCGTTTTGCCTTTGCGCGTGTGGGCGTTGTAAGGTAACTCCTCCCGGATTTTGCCGCTGACTGCGCCGTACATGTACAGGTTTTCGGCCAGCACCAGTTTGGCGCCGCTGCGGGCGGTTCCCTCCAAAATGGCCGCCTGCATGGCCGGGAATTTTTCTGGCCACTGATGGTAAGGGGGTTGGGCGCATTGGTAAACGACCTGCGCGCCGGCGGTAACGGCCGTCACCGATTCCACCGAGTACGCATCCCCCTTGACAACTTCGACAGAGGCGGGCACATCAGCCTGGCCGCGGGTGTTGACCATGCGGATGGGTTTGCCCTGGCGCAGGAGTTCGCGCATAACGGCCGTGGCCAGCGGCCCGGTTCCAAAAATCACCTGGAGGTCTTGTTGATTGGTCATGTTTATCCTTTCGGCAGAGGAGGCGTGCCTCTGGCCTGGTCCTTTGGGTTTTCTTTATGTGGTCCCCACGATACAGTCTGACACAATGTTAGAGTCAAGAGGCAAAAAGCAAATGGCGTGATCTGGGCCGGGCAAACGGCCGTTCAGGTAATCGGCGCGACGGGAACGAGAATTTCAAACACGGCTTCCTCCGGACGGTCGCCGGCAAACAGATCTAATTCGCGGCCAAAGAGGTGCACTTCACGATATGCTCCGGCGCTGGCATAGCCATTCATGCCCAGCCAGCGGTATAAACCCACCACCACGTCCGGAATGTGCCACATGCTGCCCTTGTAGACGATGCTGGCCGCGAGCGGCGCGCCCGGCAAATGATACGCTTGCAGGACCGTTTCGGCGGCGGGCAGTTGGGTTCCCGGGGGCGTTTCCACCGCCAGCGACATGTCGATGTCGGTTTCCGTATAGGCGCGCAGGTGGTAAACGGCCAGTTCCATGCCCGCCTCTAGGCCGTAATCGACCAGCCGCCGATATAAATACCGGAGCATCCGGTCACGCACCTCCCCCATTTGGGAAACGTGGGGCACTACTTCGCGGATGGCGGCTACGTGGTGTCTGGGCAGCTCTTTGAGGGCCACTTCGTAAGGGATGGGGTCATGGAGGTGTTCGATTTGTTGTAACCGGGCGGAAACGCGCGCCAGCCTGGCCTGCTCTTCGGCAACTTGCTGGGCGATGGCTTGTTGGCGTTCGCGCAGCATGGTTTGCAGACGGCCGTCGGAGTGCGGATCATCTAGCAGTTGGCCGACCTGTTCCAGGGAGAGCCCCAAATCTTTTAAGGCCATAATGCGGTGCAGGCGCGGCAGTTGGTCCAGGGTGTAATAGCGATACCCGGTCCAATCGTCGACGCGGCCCGGTTTTAGGAGGTTGAGCTTGTCGTAATGGCGCAGCATGCGCACAGACACCTGCCCCAATTGCGAAAAATCGCCTATTTTGTACATGCCTTGTTCGTTCATCTCAGGCCAATCGGGTTAATGTGCGCAGCAGCAGATCTACCGGCGGGCGATCGGTGGGATCGCTGCTGGGATGAGCCAGGCGCACGATGCCCTGGTTGTCGATGATAAAATCGCCGCCTAGCTGGTGGGGGTCGCCCCGCCGGCCGAACCGTTCCCGCCCTTGCCACACGGCCCGGGCATAATACCATAAATTTTGCGGCATCCACGAGCGCAAAATGGACGATTTCAGCCCGTAAGCATGGTAAGCGGCGCGTTCCGGGTCGAGCAGAAAGCGGAAGGGGGAACCGGTTTCCTGGAGCCACATCCGGGCCCAATACTCTGTGCCAAAGGAGATAGTTACCACTTCGGCGTGGTGGGCGCGGATTTCGTCGTAGCGTGGTACCAACTGCACCACGTGGTCGCGGCAGGGCAGTCAGGCCAGGTGGCGCAGAAAGATGAGCAGGGTATGACGGCCGTTGCCCCAGTAATCTGCCAGGTTTACGGTTTGCCCTGTCAGGGTTTGCAGGGCGGCATTGGGGGCCGGCTGGCCCACTTTTAAGCGTGTCATCACGGCAAAGTATAGCGGAAACGGCCGTTGCTTGCCGCCTCCCGGCTTTGTCCGCTACAATCTAGCCAGCATGAACCCAGCGCCGTCCACCAAACGCCCACGATCCGTAACTTTGACACTCTGGGGTGTTTTCCTCTTAGGAGTGTGGAACCTGGGCCGCGCGTTGGCTCTGGGTCAGCAGCGCAGCCTGCTGCAAGAGCTGGCCTCCCGGCCAGACCCGACGTTTCGTCTGATTCTGGCCCTGGTCTGGGGCGTTGTGTTCATCGGTCTGGCTGAAGCGCTGCGACGGAAACGGCCGTTTACCCGCCGCCTGATCCCGCTGGCCATCGCCGGCTACGCCCTTTACGAAATCAGCCTGATTCTCGTTTTTGCCGTTGATGCCCTGGCCCGGCAAACGCTGGGGCTGGAGGCGTTGTTGGCGGCGGGCGCTGTCGGCCTGAGTTACTGGGCCTTGAACCGCACGGCCGTAGCCGATTATTTCAGCAACCAGGTGCCGGCGTCACGCCGGCCCTAAATTGTTTACCCACAGTTAGAACAGGTATGGCCACAAACCGCGCCACATCGTTACCTTATCCGCCTGTTACCCTTGCAAATCACTAAGAGGAGGGGCAATCCCGGCATGATGGACCCAAAAATTGAGAAACTCAACCAGCTTCGCGCCCAATCACAACTTGGCGGCGGCGAAAAACGCATTGCCAAACACAAAGAAAAAGGCAAATTAACCGCCCGCGAACGGATCGAGCTCCTGTTGGACAGGGGCACGTTCCGTGAAGTGGATGCGTTTGCCGTACATCGGGAGCGCAACTTTGGCATGGACAAGCAGCAATATCTGGGCGACAGTGTGGTCACGGGCTGGGGGACGATAGACGGCCGTCTCGTCTACGTGTTCAGCCAGGACTTCACCGTCTTCGGCGGCAGCCTCAGCGGCGTCCACGCCGAAAAAGTCTGCAAAATTATGGACATGGCCATGAAAAACGGCGCGCCCGTCATCGGCATCAACGACTCCGGCGGCGCGCGCATCCAGGAAGGCGTCGTCAGCCTGGGCGGCTACGCCGATATTTTCCTGCGCAATACCCTGGCCTCCGGCGTCGTGCCCCAGATCAGCGCCATCATGGGCCCCTGCGCCGGCGGCGCCGTCTACTCCCCCGCCCTCACCGACTTCATCTTCATGGTCAAAAACACCAGCCACATGTTTATCACCGGCCCCGACGTCGTCAAAACCGTCACCGGCGAAGACGTCACCTTCGAGGAACTCGGCGGCGCGATGACCCACAACACCAAAAGCGGCGTCTCTCACGTCGCCTGCGACTCCGAAGCTGACGCCCTCTACTTGATTCGCGAGTTGATGAGCTTCCTGCCCGCCAACAACATGGAGGATCCGCCCTTCAAAGCCACCAATGACGATCCGCTGCGCACTGAGCAGGCCCTCAACAGCCTGATCCCGGACAATCCCAACAAGCCCTACGACATCAAAGACGCCATCAACCTCATCGTCGACAACGGCGAATTCTACGAAATCCACGAACACTATGCCCAAAATATCGTCGTCGGCTTCGCCCGCCTGGGCGGCTACAGCGTGGGCATCGTCGCTAACCAGCCCATGGTCCTGGCCGGTGTCCTCGACATCGACAGCAGCGAAAAGGCCGCCCGCTTCGTGCGTTTTTGCGACGCGTTCAACATCCCGCTCATCGTGTTCGAAGACGTGCCTGGTTTCCTGCCCGGCACCGACCAGGAATACGGCGGCATCATCCGCCACGGGGCCAAGCTGCTCTACGCTTTCTGCGAAGCCACCGTG
>Ga0209607_1001306_pt1 | contig 21011 bp, 19 predicted proteins | sample AD_UKC117_MetaG_FD_184413 | JGI IMG/M metagenome (GOLD analysis project Ga0209607, IMG submission 184413) | Active sludge microbial communities of municipal wastewater-treating anaerobic digesters from Hong Kong - AD_UKC117_MetaG (SPAdes)... | ecosystem: Engineered > Bioreactor > Anaerobic >... | reverse complement strand
AGAAAAAAAACCGTGGGATCCGGGGACGCTGCAGCTGCATCACGGCTGGTACGAAAGATGCCCATACCTATGACCAGTCCGATCACGATCATGGTGAGGGGAAACAGGGTCAGTACAGGTGATGCCTTCGTCTTGTTCATCGGGTGATGAAAATACATATTTCCAACAGGAGTGCTGAAAGGAATCATGGTCATACCAAACATACTGACCCTAATCACACATTAGTGGTCTCAGACATCATTGATTTACGTTTTCACTGAATATACTTTGCAAATGCCATGTTGGTATTGAAGATCATACTCCTGCTGGTGGCCTGCGTCCTGTTTGCCGTTCTGTTGTACATTTTGTTCATACCGGTCAGATTCCGGCTGGATACGGATGAGGGAACCGGGCGGCTCACCTGGGGGCCTTTGCTGGAGGGAGAGCTGGGTTGGAAAGCAAATGAACCGGAGCCACGATTACTGGTACATGCAGCCTGGTGGCACAGGCAATGGTCGGCCACAGAACTGCTGCGTATGAACCCAAAAAACTCCGGTAAAAAACAGGAAAAAACAAGCCGAAAAAATGCTCCGAAGGGTAGCATGTGGCCATCCTTCCGGAGGATCCGGGAGCTCCTGCGCAGCTTTCACTGCCGTGAATTCGTATGGGAACTCGACACGGATGATTTCATCCTGGATGCCTTGCTGTTTCCCGTCGGATTCTTTCTTTCACAGAGCGGGTATGACATTCGGATCAATTTCATGGGCAGGAACAGGCTCCTGGTTGACATGGACAATACCGGAGCCCGCCTGTTATATCATTTCTTCAAACCTCTAAAACATTGATCATGGAAAAAACAATGTATGAGAACCTCTTACATGAGGTTACCGAACTGATCAGAAATGAGGTTAAAACAGAGACCATTGTAGGTGAGCCATTTGAACTTGGCGAATTCACCTGTGTGCCGGTCATGCGACTGGGTCTGGGTCTTGGAGCCGGTGGCGGTGAAGGCACCGACAAGAACAAGGCATCAGGTACCGGAGGCGGAGCCGGTGGTGGTTTCGGCGTAGATCCTCTTGGGTTCCTGGTCACCCATAATGACCAGATAAACTTCATTCCCACGCATGGAAGCAAGGGCTTCTCAGCAGCCATGGAAAAACTCCCTGACCTGCTGAACAAGTTCATGGACATGCGTGAAAAAGAGAAAGCAGTTCCTGCGTAACTGCTGGTTGGTCAATTCAGGCCCCGGTGCTTTGCACCGGGGCCTCTTTGTATATTTACATTCATGAGATCCAAACATTCCATATTAGCCGGCCTTCTCCTGTTGTTGCCTCTCCTGGTTTCTGCACAGACCTGGAAAGAGCAGGAGATCATTGTTTTTACAGACAGCCTGTTGCATGCCACCTACAGCGATACCGAGCCGGGTGCAGCAGTTCTAATTGCCCGAAATGGAAAAATTGTGCATGCGCAAGGATACGGACTGGCATCGCTGGAGCTGGGCGTAGCCAATAAGCCCGATAACCTGTTTGACATCGGCTCCATGAGCAAGCAATTTACTGCTGTTGCCATTCTGCAGCTGGTGGATAAGGGGCTGGCAGATCTGGATACAGATGTAAGAACATACATACCGGAATACAACACGCATGACCATACTATCACCCTTCGCCATCTGCTGACCCACACTTCGGGCATTACCAGCTTTACCGAGCTGGACACATTTGCAACTCTATACAATAAGGATATGGGCAGGGAGGAGATCATGGATCTGTTTATGGAACCTGAACTGCTGTTCACACCTGATAACGACTGGAGTTACAGCAATTCAGGTTTCACCCTGGCAGGAATGATCGTGGAAAAGATCAGTGGTCAGTCTTTTCCGGAATATATGCAGGAGCATATCTTTCAGCCTGCAGGTATGCAACATACTTATATAGGTAATCTAAATCAGGTGTTTCCGAAAAAAGTATCCGGATATTCACCCGGAGAATATGGCTGGATACCCGCAAGAGAATTCAGCTGGGACTGGCCATTTGCCGCCGGGGCCATCATCTCTTCAGTGGAAGATCTGCTATTGTGGGATGAAGCATTATATAGTGATAAACTGGTATCACAAAAGACCCTGCAACAGGCATTTGAACCCCATCTGCTGGCAGATGGAACCAATACCAACTACGGATTTGGATGGGGAGTATCAGTCTATAAGGAACTAACCTTTATCAGACACGGAGGTGCTATCAATGGATTTCTGAGTGATGCAGTGCGCATTCCGGAAGCACATTTCTACATGGTCATACTAAGTAACAATCAATCTGTTGGGCCGGCAGGCTTGACAGACGAGATTCTGAACAAGGCATTCAGTCTTGGTATTGCCAACACTACCGAACAGTCATGCGAAGACTATGCTGAAGAACTGACAGGTGTATATCAGGTAGTTCGTTCGGGAGGACGACTGGTAACCAATTACAGTGAGGAACCGGTGTACGGGTATGTCAGATATGCTGACGGTGCGCTAACCATTCAGCAAACCGGTGGTGGAACAAGAACCCTTACCTGTATTGGAAAAGATACATTTATGCTGCGCTCACCATATACCCGTATGGTATTTACCAGAGACGAGAACGACCGGGTTCTGGGAATGCATCTGCTGACACTTCCTACCACTTTCGGCCCGGATGATTTTGCACCGAAAACGGATATACCCTTGCCGGGGGAGAAAAAGGAGGTAAGTCTGCTGCCTGAGCAACTGATCAGACTTTGCGGATCTTATGATCTGGGAGGTGGATTTCTGCTATCAGTTACAGCCGAAGGTTCACAGCTTTTCATTCAGGCAACAGGACAGGCAAAATTTCCTGTGTATCCAACTTCCGATACTGAGTTCTTCTGGAAGATCGTGGACGCCTCGGTCACTTTCGAGACCAATGAAGACGGCAGCATCAGTGGCATTACCCTGCATCAGGGGGGCGATTACTTTGGCAGGAAGATCAACTGATCAGTGCACCATGGGCTGGCTGCAACAGTCCATCACCTGACCCTGGGTGCTGGTGTGCGGGCTTACATATGGAATGCCAAGATCGAGCCCGCGAACGATCAGCAGCACAGCCACAGCCGCTGTGAACCAGGGCAGCAAACGGCGCAGCTTTAGTCTGCGTTGCAGGTTCATGAATCGGCCCGCCATACCGGCAAAGATCATAGCAGGAAAGGTGCCCAGACCAAATACAGCCATGAATACTGCACCTTCGGCTATTCCCGGTGTATTGAGTGCCGCTGCCAATGCCACATATACCAGTCCGCAGGGCAATAGACCGTTCACCATTCCGGCCAGGTAAAAACCGGGCACAGTTGGTTTCGGCAGGATCCTGGACATGGATCTTCTGATAAATGTTGCTACAGGCTCATAGATCACGTTCACCCATTTGACTTTTCTGCCGGCATTCAGCAACAGAATGAGCAGAATAAGCAGACCACTTACAATAGATAAAACCTGTTGCAAACCTGCCAAGGCAATGCGTTGACCAATGGCCGCAGCAATGGCTCCCAGCAAGGCGTAGGTAGTGATCCTTCCGGTATTGTACAAAACCGTGTGAGCCCAGGCTGATCCGGGTACTCTGGAGTGCAGCATGAAGGCAATGGGACCGCACATACCCATGCAGTGCAAACTACCCATCAGGCCTATGACAGCTGCTGCCAGGATCCATTCCATCAGAGGGTGATTTCTTTTTCCCAGTAATAAGATATTTCCTGTCTGTTCCAGCTGATCTTCACTGTGTACCGGCCGGGCACCAGGTTGCTTACCGGTATGATCTGCTGACCCGATGCGTCCGGAGCAAGATCCATGGTGCGATCAAGATCTGCATCTGCCGGGCGGAAGAAGTATATATGACCGTTCACCGCATCAGCCCGGTGAGCGGGCATGGTAAACAAAATATTACCATCTGCATTTTTTCTGATGTAGATGCTATCGGCAAAAGGCAGGGTATTGCGTGTTGCTTCAATGACCGATTCATATGCCAGTTCCTGGGCATAATAATCGTCGGCAACCAGATCACTTTTGGTTCTTCCTCCCAGGAAAATGAAAGTAAAGATCATGGCAATGAATACCACAAATGAAATGACGATGCCTGTTCCCCAGTTCATATGCTATTAGTTTGACATTGGTCCGAAAAAGGTCGTTTTGACCGTTTCTACTTTTTTATCGTGGGCATACACACCCACTTTGATATCCATCTTCATTTTGCTGATATCTTTCTCATCCAGTACGATGAAGAAGGTACTTTCAGCATAGCTTTCGGGTGGTACTGTCAGCTCCTGATGGGTTACCAGATTGATGGTGCCGGGTACATCTTCCAGCCTCAGTTCTACAGGGAAACCATCAACCGTTTTGTTGAGCAGTTTGATGTTGTAAAGATTGCTGTAGTGGGTGCTGTCGGGTTGCTGATAGAGCTGTCCCTGTGCACGTGTGATCTGTGCATCCACTTCTTCTCTGGTCATCAGCATGACACTGAGTGCCCCGATAAGCAATACCAGTACTACACTGTAGCCGATCATTCTGGCTGTAAGCCTGTGTGGTCTGTTCTCCGCAATGCTGTTTTCAGATGCATATCGAATAAGCCCCTTGGGTTTATCGATCTTTTCCATGATGGAATCGCAGGCATCAATACAGGCTGTACAGTTGATACACTCCAGCTGGGTACCGTTGCGGATATCTATACCGGTGGGGCACACACGGACACACAACCCGCAGTCGATACAGTCGCCGGTAGATTGTTCTTCACCTCTCTTCTTTTTCCCCCTGGGTTCTCCCCGCTGATAGTCATAGGCAACCACCACAGAATTTCTGTCAAGCAGTACGCCCTGTAGTCTTCCATAGGGACAGGCGAAGGTGCACACCATTTCACGGGCAAATGCGAACACGGCATAAAATACGGTTGTGAAACCGATGATGGCGATGAAACCACCAAGGTGCTGACTGACCGGTTCTGTAATGATCTTGACCAGATCATCCATGCCGATCACATACGCCAGAAAGGTATTGGAAATGAGAAAAGACAAGATGAAAAACAGGATATGCTTACTTCCTTTACGCAGGATCTTCTCTGCATTCCATGGCCCGCTGTCCATCCTCCTTTGTTTTTCTGCCGAGCCTTCTATCCAGTATTCTATGCGCCGGAATATCATCTCCATGAAAATGGTTTGCGGACAAACCCACCCGCAGAAGACCCTTCCATAGATCACGGTAAAGAATACAATGAACACCATGAAGGTGAGCATGGCGATAGCGAAAACAAAAAAATCCTGAGGCCAGAAGATGACCCCGAACAGAATGAATTTCCGTTCGGGGACATCAAACAGGAACAAAGGATGTCCATCTACTTTAAAGAATGGCAGGGCAAAGAACACTACTACATACAATACTGTAAGTATGGTGCGGTAGTTGTAGAACCTGCCAAATGGTTGGGTAGCATATACCCATTTCCGGTGTCCTTCTTCGTCGGCCGTATAAATACGGTCTCTGAATGAGCCTGAATCATTCATGATGCGTACGTCATTTGACGGCTACCGCCATCGTATCAGCCGGTACAGGTACAACAGTTGAATCAGGTGCTGCTGTATCTGCGGGTTGATCCGTCCATAAATCGCCTTGCGGTTCTTTCTGGTTTGGCGGATTGGTGCCGTAGAGTGATTTGATATAGTTAGCAACTTCGCTGATCTGTTTGGGTACCAGGATATCCTGCCAGGAAGCCATGCCTTTTTCAGGAACTCCGTATTTGATCGTAGTGAATACATTGTTGATGGATCCGCCATGGAGCCAGTAATCGTCGGTCAGGTTTGGGCCTACACCGCCTTCACCGTAATTGCCATGGCAGGCAGCACAAAATTGCAGGAAGGTCTCTTTCCCGGCACTAAGTACGTCTGAGGTTTGCATGAGGGTCACGGTGTTCTCGTCCACTGTGTTCATGCCTGCCTTCTGTCGTTCCAGTTTAGCCAGTTCTGCTTCGGCCAGTTCATCCTGATATTTTTCATCCATGGTCTTGCCATATCCCAGCAGGTAGTATGGTGCATAGATGACCGCGAACAGGATGGTGACATAGAAAATGAACTGCAGCCAGGGTGGCATCTTGTTGCCAAGTTCCACGATCCCGTCATATTCATGATCATCCAGTTTGATCTCATCTTCCCGTTCCACCGGAAGGGTAGGATTGATCTTGTTCCAGATGGCTGTCAGTACAGAGACACGCTGCACTTCAGGCTCAACGGCCTTTTCAGGGCGCATCATATTGAACAGCACCAGTGCCATCCAGGCGATGACCACTACTTCTACCAGGATCAGCAGATAGAAGGGCATGTACGGATCGGTCCAGAAATTATATGCCGGTGCTGCCACCACGGTTGCCGCAGCATCCTGAGCGCTGGCTGAGGAAGATCCAAGCAATGTACCTGCCAGCAACAGCAGCAGGCCGGCTCCGCCTTTGCGTTGTTCCATTTTACGCTTCACACCCCATATGATCATTTCACTCATGGAGTAGATGACATACATCAGTATGATGGCAACCAGCAATAGCACCCAGAACAAAGCTTCTGTAGTGATGGCCGCAGGTTTTGCTGTTTCAGCTGCAGCATTCTGTGCAAAAAGGGAAGTACTGAAAGCCGTCAAGCCTGCCAGTGAAAGCAAACGGAGGATATTTCGGTTTCCGGTTTTCATATCAGTGATTTTGAGTGGTTGTATGATCAGAGGCCAGCTCCTGGTCCTGCAGGGGTATCTGTTTCAGTTCTTCAATGGTAGATCTGTTCATCTTCCAAACCAGGAAGAGCAGTACTACAAAAAAGATGAAGAACACGAGCAGGGAGAACATCGGATAGATGCCTATGCCGGAAATACCTTCGAGATAATGTATGAAACTCATATGGATCAGTTTGCAGCCTGAGCTGTGGGTTCTGCTTTAATGTCTGTGCCGAGTCGCTGCAGGTAAGCGATCAATGCTATGATCTCTTTGTCTGCAGAGGTCTTGATCCGGCTGTCTTCCTGGGCCAGTTTCGCGGCGATCTGTTCTGCCTGGAACTTGAGATCGTCATTGGCAATAGCATCATATCCTTCAGGATAAGGCACTCCAAGGTTCTGCATCACCCTGATCTTGGCAGGTGTGGTACTGATGTCAAGTGTGCGTTCATGCAGCCAGGCATAAGAAGGCATAATAGAGCCGGAGGTCATACTGGTGGGCTCATACATGTGCCAGTAATGCCATGCATTGGTCTGTTTACCGCCTTCTCTGTGCAGGTCAGGACCGGTGCGCTTACTACCCCATTGGAAAGGGTGGTCATAGACGAACTCACCTGCTTTTGAGTATTCTCCTTTATAGCGAACCACTTCATTGCGGAAGGGTCTGACCATTTGTGAGTGACAGGTATAACACCCCTCCCTGACATAGATATCACGCCCCTGCAATTCCAATGGTGTATAGGGTTGCACGGAAGCGATGGTGGGTACATTTGACTTGACCAGGAAGGTAGGTACCAGCTCGACGATACCACCTATCAGTACAGCCACAAGGGCCAGCATTCCGAATTGTATCGGGCGACGTTCCAGGGCACGATGCCAGAATTCACCCTTATAGACCTTCACAACTTTTTCCATCGGAGCAGCTTCAGCTTCTTCACTTGCCATGAAGCTTCCCTGACGTGCGGTCTTGACGAGGTTATAGGCCATGATGAACACCCCGGTCAGGTAGAATACCCCACCAATGGAACGCATGGCATAGAAAGGTTTCACATACTGTGTGGTCTCTATGAAAGTGGGATACTGCAGCATGCCATCATCATTGAACTGCTTCCACATGGAGCCTTCCATCCAGCCGGCCCAGTACATGGGCACTGCATAGAAGATGATACCCAGCGTACCTATCCAGAAATGGGTATTGGCCAGTGATTTACTGTACAGATTGGTCTTCCACATGCGGGGAACAAGCCAGTACAGGATACCGAATGTCAGGAAGCCGTTCCAGCCGAGTGCACCCACGTGTACGTGGGCAACGATCCAGTCTGTGAAATGTGCCCACGCATTGATGTTGCGAAGAGACAGCATAGGGCCTTCAAAGGTGGACATACCATAAGCAGATACTGCCACTACCATGAACTTCAGCACCACATCATCGCGAACCTTATCCCAGGCACCACGCAGGGTGAGTAGTCCGTTCACCATACCACCCCAGGACGGAGCGATCAGCATAAAGCTGAAAACCACACCAAGCGTTTGTGCCCAGTCAGGTAAGGACGTATAGATCAGGTGGTGAGGCCCTGCCCATATATAGAGGAAGATCAGCGCCCAGAAGTGGACGATGGATAATTGATAAGAATATACCGGTCTGTTGGCAGCCTTCGGCAGGAAGTAATACATCAGGCCGAGATACGGGGTGGTGAGGAAGAATGCCACTGCATTATGTCCGTACCACCACTGCACCAATGCATCCTGCACACCTGCATATACCGGATAGCTCTTCAGGAAATTCACTGGCAATGCAATAGAGTTGACGATATGGAGCATGGCCACTGTGAGGAAGGTAGCTATGTAGAACCAGATAGCCACATAAATATGGCGTTCTCTTCTCTTCATAATGGTACCAAACATATTGATACCGAACACCACCCAGATCAGGGCGATCATGATATCAATTGGCCATTCCAGTTCAGCGTATTCTTTACCTGTAGTGTAACCCAGTGGCAAAGTAAGTGCAGCAGACACGATGATCAGCTGCCAGCCCCAGAAGTGAATATTGCTCAGCATTTTACTGAACATGGGTGTTTTACATAAACGCTGCAGGGAATAGTAAACCCCCATGAAGATGCCATTACCCACAAATGCGAAGATGACCGCATTGGTGTGTACAGGTCTGATCCTGCCATAGGTGGTAAAATCAATTCCCAGGTTGAGTTGCGGATACACCAGCTGCAGTGCAACCCACAAACCTACCGTCATGCCCACGATTCCCCATACGACGGTCGCGATGAGGAATTTGCGGACGATCTGGTTGTCATAGCTGAATTTTTCGAGCTCCATACTCAGTGCTTGGATTTAAGGTGATTGGATTTTCTGGGCGGAACATCGTCAAAGAGGATACGCACAGAAGGTGTGTAATCGTCATCAAACTGCCCGCGTTTGGCGGATCGAATGAAGATGAACAGAAAGATGATAGCCAGCAGCAGGCTGCATCCGATCAACAGAAAGATGACGCTCATAATCGGACACTAAATTCCAACATTTGGACAGTCAGCTGTGTTGATGCTACTCAGAGCGGTTGGTGACTTTTATCAACCTCCGGCCTCATTCTGGGTCCGAACCAGCGACAGGTCGCAGCAAACGCCGCGAGAACAGAGAGGTTAGCCCGGTGGTGAATAAAACGATGGTAATAGTGCTGAGGGGCATGAGAATAGCGGCAATGACCGGCTGCAATAACCCCTGCAGAGCGAACCAGAGGCCTGCCACGTTATAGATCAGAGAGATCACAAAGCTCCAGATAATGACCTTTCTGGCAGCAGCGGCATACCGGAGCAGGCGGTCGGTCTGACCGATGCCCTGTACTTCCATGATGAGATCGCTGGCAGGTGTGAAGCTGTGTATATCGTCGGTCACGGCAACTCCTACATCACTTTGCATCAGTGCACCGGCGTCATTGAGGCCATCACCCACCATCATCACCACTTCACCTGACTTTTGCAGTTCTTCAATGAAACGGCGCTTGTCTTCCGGCTGGCAATAATATCGCTGGTGGTTGCCATCAAACAACTGATCCATCACCGGCTTATCGCGATCACTGTCGCCTGACAGCAGATATATTGGGTATTCTCTTCGCAATCTGCCTGTCAATGCAAACATTCCGGGGTACACCTCAGCACTGAAGCGGAACATCCCCAGTTCTTCTCCGTTCACCAGGAATACCGTACCCTGTCGTTCATCCGGAGCCCGCATCAGTCGTACCTTTGTATGACCGATCTCTCCTTCAATTCCTGAACCAGCTATTTCTCTGAAATGGCGCACGGGCTGAAGCTTTCCGGTTCCGCACCACGTTGCAATGGCACGGCTGTAAGGATGGGAAGATTCGTGCACCAGGCTGGAAAGCAGTGATCGTTCTTCACTTTGCAGCGGAGTTCCTTCGTATTCTATCCTGGTATGCCGGCTGGGGGTGATGGTTCCGGTCTTATCAAAAACTATGACCGATACCCGGGTCAGTTTTTCTATGACACCTGCGTTGCGCAGATACAGGCCCGCTTTACCCAGCCTGGCTATGGCATTGCCGTTGGTGAAAGTGGCAGACAGCAGCAGTGCACAAGGGCAGGCTATGATCATGGGTGTAACGAGTGCATCGAGTGATCTGGACGGATCCATGAATAACCAGAATATGAAAGCCATGACCGACAGGATCAGCACAATGAGGCTAAAATGCTTGCTGAGTAACTGCACCATCGTCCTGCTCTCTTCATCCTGTTTCTGCCTGTTGCCAGACTGGTTCCACAACTGAGTCAGATAGCTTTGTGAAACCTCTTTGATGACCCGAAGCTCCAGATGGCTTCCGCGTTGTCTTCCCCCAGCGTAGATCAGCTCACCAATACTCTTCTCTACCGGCTCAGCTTCGCCCGTTACAAAACTGTAATCGATGCGTGCCTGACCTCGAATCAGAATACTGTCTGCAGGAATGAGTTCATTGTTCCTTACTATATAGGTATCACCTTTCTGCAATTCCGTCACGGCAACCGCTTCTTCCTTTCCATCCTCCAGTTTAGTGGCAGACAAGGGAAAGTACGACTTGTAGTCGCGGGTAAAAGAAACCATCTTGTAGGTCCTGTCCTGGAAGTACCTGCCCAGCAGCATGAAGAAAACGATACCAGACATGGAATCGAAATAACCTCCGCTGCCCTCCACGAAGACGGTGTACAGGCTGCGCACAAATGTGATGATGATGGCCAGGGCAATAGGTACATCAATATGCAGAAATCCCTTTCGCAGACTCTTCCAGCTGCTGATGTAAAATTCATCTGCGCAGTAAAAGAACACCGGCAATGAGAACAGCAGAGACAGATACTGGAAAAGCAGTCTGAGAGATGTTTCGCCCATGGCACCTCCTGCCAGATATTCAGGAGCGCTGAACAGCATGATATTACCGAAGCAGAATCCTGCCACGGCCATGCGGATCAGTCTTCCCCGGTTGACACTTCCATCGTCTTTCTTTTCCATATCCTGCAAAGACAGATATGGCTCGTAACCAATGGTATCGAGCAGGGAAGCAACCTCCCGCACAGAGATCTCTTCCCGGGCGGCGATGATGGTGATCTCTTTCCGACGGAAATCAACACGGGCCTGTGCCACGGCAGGATGCAGGGTGTGGAGATTCTCCAGTAACCAGATACAACTGCTGCAATGCATGTGCGGCAGGTAGAAACGCATATGCATCTGCCGTGCATCCTCGAAGGTCACAAATCGTGCCCGAATATCGGGTCTGTCAAGGATCTCATATTTGGATGTCTCGACCGCATCACGCCTGTTCTTACCAGGAGCAGATTCCAGTTCATAGTACGCACAGAGGTCATTATCTGCCAGGATACCATAGACGGTCTTGCAGCCGAAACAGCAAAATGGCTTTTCGTCCACATAATAGACCTCTTCCGTGCAGTCTTCGCCACAGTGGTAACAGGTCAGTCTGGTGGTGGTCTCTCCCTGCCTTGCCATGAATGATACGAAGGTAAGTACCTGCGGAGGCCCCTGCAGGTGATATATGTCATACTTCCGGCTTATTTGTACCACCCCGCGAGCAACTTTTAGGTAGCTTTGACGTTCATTTCAGGTCATGCGCCGAATATTACCCCTTGTGATGCTTTTCATCGTTTCTGTGGCAGGTAACCATGTCCTGGCCCAGCTCACAGAGATCGATCCCAAAGATGACAATGAACCTCGACAGACCGAGTCTGTTGAAAAGGATAAAGACAAGAAGGACAGCAGGTTCGTTTACGGAGGTTTCATGGCAGCCGGGTTTGGCAACTACACTACGATCAATCTGTCGCCGGTGGTAGGCTACCGGGTGACCGATAAATTCACACCAGGCATCGGATTCACCTGGCAGTATGCACAATACAAGGATGCTGATAACATGGTTTACAACCCCTTTGCAGACTACAAGTTCAATACTCTTGGGGGCAGGGTCTTTATGCAGTATTCCATTCTGTACGGTGTATTCGCACATGCAGAGTATGAGCAACTCTGGTACAACTTTGAGTTTCTGGAATCACCTTACCTGCAGATAAATGATCAGCAGCCCGGACTATTTCTGGGTGGTGGATATCGCTTTGGAGCAGGCAATTCTGCCGGCCTGCAGATCCTGGCCTTGTGGAATGCTCTTTGGGATACAGACAACCTTATTTATCCCAACCCCTGGACCCTGAGGTTCAGCGTGATGTTCTGATCATACATCCAGTTTGGCGTAGCGGGCGTTCGCTTCGATGAACTCACGTCGGGGCGGAACTTCATCACCCATCAGCATACTGAAGATCCTGTCTGCCTCAGCCGCACTTTCTATGGTCACCCTTCTAAGGGTGCGGGTTTCCGGGTTCATGGTGGTTTCCCACAGCTGTTCTGCGTTCATTTCACCAAGACCCTTATAGCGCTGAATGTTAACTGATTCTTCTTTGCCACCTTTTGCCAGTTCGGTCACGGCTTCTTTCCGCTGTTCTTCATTCCAGCAGTATTTAAAGTCCTTTCCCTTCTTCACCATATATAAAGGTGGAGTGGCGATGTAGATATATCCCAGCTCAACAAGCTCATACATCTTGCGGAAGAAGAAGGTGAGGATCAGGGTGGTGATGTGGCTTCCATCCACGTCGGCATCTGTCATGATGACGATCTTGTGGTAGCGCAGCTTTGTAGTGTCGATGGATTTGTCTTCGTTGGGCATAACACCCAGGGCTGTAAAAATATTCTTGATCTCTTCGTTGTCGAAGACTTTATAATCCAATGCTTTTTCTACGTTCAGGATCTTACCACGAAGCGGAAGAATGGCCTGTGTATGGCGATCACGACCCTGTTTGGCTGTACCACCTGCAGAATCGCCCTCCACCAGGAAGAGCTCACATTTTTCAGGGTCTTTTTCGGCACAATCGGCCAGTTTTCCGGGCAGTCCGGTGCTGCTTAAGGCACCTTTTCGCTGCACCAGCTCACGGGCCTTTCTGGCAGCGGTTCTGGCTTGAGCAGCCAGCACGACCTTGCCGATGATCATCCTGGCCATCTTGGGGTTCTCTTCGAGGTAGTTATTCAGGGCCTCACCGGCAATGGTATCTACGATACCCAGTACCTCACTATTGCCAAGTTTTGTTTTGGTCTGCCCTTCGAACTGAGGTTCAGGCACCTTGACTGAAACCAGAGCGGTAAGCCCTTCGCGGAAGTCGTCGCCGGTAATATCCACTTTGGCCTTTTCAAACAGACCTTCCCTGTCGCCATAAGCCTTGAAGGTTCTGGTGAGTGCCCGACGGAAGCCTGATACATGCGTTCCGCCTTCAATAGTATTGATATTATTGACGTAAGAGTGGATGTTCTCGTTGTAGCTGTCATTGTACTGCAAAGCCAGTTCTACCTGTACACCATCTCTGGCACCTTCGGTATAAATGGGTTCAGGTATAATGGAACTCCTGCTGCCATCCAGATACCTGACAAAGCCTGTCAGTCCATCTTCTGAAAAGAACTCTTTACTAAGGAAGGATCCGTCTTCTTGTTTTTCACGTTCATCTGTCAGAGAGAGTTTGATGCCCTTGTTGAGGAAAGCCAGTTCGCGAAGTCTGGCAGCCAGGGTATCAAATTTATATTCGGTAACGGTGAAGATGGTATCATCCGGCCTGAAAGTGACCATGGTACCGGTTCGGTCGGTCTCTCCGGCTTCTTTTACCGCATACAGTGGTTTACCTATGCTGTACTCCTGAATATAGATCTTGCCATTTCGGTGCACTTCTGCTTTCAGGTGGGTGGACAATGCGTTCACACATGACACCCCCACACCGTGCAAACCGCCTGACACTTTATAGGTGTCTTTATCAAATTTACCACCGGCATGGAGTACGGTCATGACCACTTCCAGTGCTGATTTCTTTTCTTTCTGATGGATCTCTGTCGGGATACCCCTTCCATCATCCTGCACAGTGATGGAATTGTCGGTATGAATGGTGACCAGTACTGTGCTGGCGTATCCTGCCAGTGCCTCATCAATGGAGTTATCTACCACCTCATACACAAGGTGGTGCAAACCCTTCACGCCGGTATCTCCGATATACATGGCCGGCCTTTTCCTGACCGCTTCCAGCCCTTCCAGTACCTGGATATTATCAGCTGTATAGTTGTTGCTTTTTGGTGCGTTCATCCCTGCAGAATATCTCTTTTTATAGACCCGTCAAAGATACCACATTCAGGCCGTAAGACACAGGTGTCCAGGGAGGTTTTTTCCACCTGTTAAGGCATCGCAAAACCCTTTCCTGTTAAGCGTTTCAGGCGATCTCAACTCATTTTCCGCTGCGCTGGGTCAGCACATAGTAATCCAGATTACCGGATATATTTTTCCGGGTGTCAAAACCTGCAGGCAGATCATAGTACTGATACTCCTGACTGGGGTACAGGCGCACCAGCTGATCATCCACCTGAATGTCATAAGGCATATTCATTCCCTTCACGATATTGGCCCATCTGTACACCAGAACTGGACCTGATTTACCATCTTCAAAATGGTAGTCAAACACAGGTATATGTGTAGTGCGGAGATACTGTGTAAAGATGCGTCCGAGATCCATTCCTGCTTTGCGGCTTATATAATCTTCCACCATCAGGGAAGTAACGGTCTGGTGGTAGAAATCATGATTCAAACCCCTCAGGATATCGCGAAAGAGACTATCATTATCAATGACCTGCCTGATGGTGTGCAACAGGTTAGCTCCTTTATAGTACATATCGCCGCTCCCTTCCGTATTGACCAGATAGGGACCGATGACCGGTTCATCGTTCGAAATATTTTTTCGCAGTCCACGCACGTATTTATCGGCTGCATCCTTCCCTTTCCAGTATTCAATGAATAAGGTCTCGCTGTAATCGGTAAATCCTTCGTGCACCCACATATCTGCTATGTCTTTGGTGGTGATGTTGTTGCCAAACCATTCATGACCAGATTCGTGCACCACAATATAATCCCAGTCATCACCTTCGCCGGTACCTGAAAGATCTCCACCCAGATACCCTTTCTTGAATTTATTTCCGTATGCTATGGCACTCTGATGTTCCATACCCAGATGAGGAGCTTCCACCATTTTGAATCCGTCTTCATAGAATGGATAGGGGCCAAACCAATACTCGAATGCCTCCAGGGTCTTGTTGATATCAGGTAAAACGTGACTGATGGCCTGATCCATATGCCCTTCCAGGAACCACATATCCACGTCCAGTGTGCCGGCCTCTCCCTGATAGGTGGAATGATGATCTTCATACTTTCCGATATAGGGGATCAGGTTATAGTTGTTGATCGGATTGACCACTGCCCAGTTCCAGGTAAGTGAACCGTCTGCATTTTCTGTCATTCCACGAAAGCGGCCATTAGATACCGCAGTCTGTCCTTTGTTGGTTATGATATGCATGGCAGCACTGTCGGGTTCATCGCTTTGATGGTCTTTATTCGGATACCACACGCTGGCACCAAGACCCTGGCAGGCCACACTGATCCAGCTGTTGCCGTTGTGGTCTCTGGACCAGATCACGCCACCATCCCAGGGCGGCAATCTGGCCACTCTGGGTTTGCCGTGATAACTGATTTCCAGCTTATGGATACTGCCATTGGCCAAAGAGGGTGTTTGCAGATAGAACACATCATCATGCCGGGATATGGAAACGGGTTCTCCATCCAGCAGCACCCTGTCCACCTCCAGTGGTTGCATCAGATCTATCTGCATGCTGCTACCGGTATCTTCCACCCGGAAACTGATGGTATTTTTACCTTCCAGGGTCTTATTTTCTTCGTTGAAACGGATGGTCAGATCATAGTGGGTCACATTCCACCAGGAGCGTTCAGGTGTGATACTTCCACGGATGGTGTCAGCGTGTGTAAAGGATTCTTTATTGTCAAAAAGCTGTGCCTGTGCGTGCATCATCACGAGCAGCAGAACGCCGGTACTCCACCATTTCATAGTCTGGTATTTCCGGCTAAAATACAATGTTGTGATGGCAGGATGTGGTTCCTTCACATATATTAACGCAATCAGAAAAACCAGTTTACATACACAGAATATGCTCCATTATTGGTGGTTTCTTCTGTACTGTATTGCTGCCAAATTGTATGGTCAAAGCGGGCACCACCGCTGAACCGGTCACCCCGGTATTCCATTCCTGCCATGCCATGTGCCACTGAATAGGCGCTTTCTTCATTCAGAAAATCATACTTCCGGTATCCGTTGCGGTGTTCTGCAACCAGGCCCGCGAAGGGCACCCACCTGCCTGAGGCCCCCAGACTTCTGGCTACCACGGTCTGAGCCTGCCAGAACAATCCTTCCTGCAAATGATCTGCGTTGGGAAGAGAATATTTCACAGACGCACCGAACATAGCAGTCCATGCAGAATCTGAAAGTATATACTGGATACCGGCCAACGGGTCAATACTTGCTGAGCCCGGATAAAACCCCGGGGGAAGGCCTGCCTGAACAAAATCAGCCTTGTATTTTCCGGTTGGCAGTTCTGCTCCGGCCTGCACAAACAGGGTGTGTCTGGCACGGCCGGAACGCAGGGTCATGGCCTGGTATCCGGCAATCAGGTTCAGATCTCCTGCAGCGAACAGGCTTTCTGTCTGATCTCCTTCCGGGCTATGATCAGTTACTCTGTTCCAGACCAATGGCAGGCGGGCCTGCATATGCCATTTTCCGGGAAGCTGCAAAGAACCATATACCTGCCAGGTATCAGAAGCGAAGCTGCTGTGCGGTTCACCCTGTTCATATACGGTTAGTCCGGTATGTTGCCAGATCATTCCGGCGTAGTTTCTGACCGTTACCAGTTGCATACCCAGAGTAGTACCACCACCGGAGCAGCCGCAACTTGTGCAGGCCAGGACCGGCATGGCTGCAATCAGCAGCCATGCCGTTACCATTAGCCCTTTCTTCATTATGGTTCAATATTCACATGCACATGTTTCTCGATCCGTTCAGCAGGATCTTCGTCCCAGGAGGCAAATATGACCTTGTATTCCTGTGCTTCCATAACCATCGGCATCGTATGCTCATGAAACTCATAATATTGGTCTGCATGCACATGATTCTCATAGCTGTACAGGGTGTCGTTCATCATTTCGCCCACCATCCATACGCCTATATTGTGAATGGTATTGTCATTCTCAAAGGTAGCTTCCAGATGAACGGTGCTGCCTGAAGTGATGGTTTCTCCTTCAGAAGGCTCAATAATGTTAATGGTTACAGAATATGCCTCAGGTGTAGGTGTTGGTTCTTCATCCTTTGTACAAGAGGTCAGGGCACTGAAAACAGCCGCCAGTGCCACAGCGGGCAATATGATTTTTTTCATTTTATTTGATTGTATCAGTTAGACAAACAGAGATCTGTAAGCACTGATACGATCAGGAGGTGGGGTAGCAGTTTCCTTGAACGGAACTGCAGGTACAGAGATCATTATGGTAAGGTATTCGCAAACTGCTTCATCCACCAATGGTGACGCTTTTTGGCAAGCGGTATGAAACAGGGGTATAATGAGATCGTTTGCAGGAACTGCCTTAGGCTGACCGGATGGCTGTTGCTCTTCCAATGTTTTGATCAGCTGGCATTTACCGTTACATTCCAGCTCAGGCCTGTCTCGGTTCACGCACAGGTTGGCTGCAATGAAATCCTGATTGGTCTGGAAAGCCACCAAAGACAACAGTGACCCCATCTCGGTGATGACCAGCAACACGAGTAATATAGCAGACACTGCAACTATCTTCAGCTTCACCATACAGGAATACAGCAAAGGTAACGCACATAGGCACAAGGAAAAAAGAGATTATTATCACCAAATATTGGCAATATATTTGCTGTCAGACAAATGTCTGAATATTTTAAACTTAAAACTAGATACATGCGCAGCATCTTTTTTTCCATTTTATGCCTATTCACCTTGTCTGTCATGGCGCAGGATAAACAAATTGATCTGAGTGCCTGGGGGCTGCCATCGTTTCCGCTGGATGAAGAGACCCAGCTGATATCTTTCAGCGATGTGGTGGATGTGGAAGGCGTGTCTGCCGCCGACCTGTATCAGCTGGGGCTGAACTGGATCGGAGATTACTACAAGAACTCATCTTCTGTCATGCAGGTGAAAGATGCTGACAATGGCATCCTGGAAGGCAAGCACAGCTTTTATGTGATGCGTGATGTGAACGGCCAGATGGTGAAAGGAGATCTTATCAAATACCAGTTCAACATTCGATTCCGCGACGGCAGATATAAGTACACCATTACCCGCATCAACGTTCAGAAATCAGCTTATTATGGAATTGAAGAATGGATCAATGATGAGAACAAGATCTCTGATCCGGAGATACAGGACTTTCTGGAACAGATCCACACCTTCTTCACCGAAGAATATATACCGGCAATGACCGAAGGCATACAACCTAAAAAAGAGGTCAAAGAAGAAGACTGGTAAGCTTCATTCAAACGTTAAGAACTCATAAAAGTCACTCTCTGAGTGACTTTTATCATTTATACCTCTGATGCCCATCATGTCCGCACCTCTGATATAAGAAGCAATTTTGAGGGTAATCAGAATAATTATGTCTGCAACACTCAAATCAAAGAAGCAGGGTAAAGAATTACCTGTTGTAAAGAAGGATACCAGACCCAGGCGCAAAGCACTGAAAAAGACTCCGTCTTTTCGCATCAGCAAGGTTCTTTTTCCAACAGACTTCAGTGAGTCCAGTGCTGATATGTTGCGCATGGTGGTTAACTTTTGTGAGAAACTGCAGGCAGATCTGGTTGTTTTTCATGCCTACAAGATCGCTCTCGTAGATGAATATATGCCGTCTGCTATGGTAGATAGCATGCTCGATGAAGGCGAGAAAGCAGCCCTGGAGAAACTGCACGAACTTACCAGTGGTCTGGAAACCTCTGTGCAGATTGACTACCAGGTTAAAATGGGATTTACAGCTGAAAGCATCAGCGAAGCTGCAAATACCTCAGGAGCTGACCTGATCATGATGGGTACGAACGGTTGCAACAGCCTGGAAGACCGCATGTTCGGTACCGTTTCCTGGAACACTATCAAGCATGCTGAAGTTCCTGTTCTGACCATACCGGAAGGGGCAGCTGTACCTGCATTTCAAAACATAATATTCCCATTCGAGTGCACAGACAAAGACCTGGAGATCATACAATTCGCAGTAGAGATCGCTTCCCTGTTCGATAGTAAGATCCACCTGATCCATTTTCTGCTGGAAGGTTCTGTAGTCAATAAAACCATACTTGACAAGATCAATCACCGGTATCACAAAGAGATCAGGGAAGAAAAGTTGCAGATCCAGATCCTGGCCGATAAAAACATCACTGATGGTATTGTCAAGTATGCAGAAGGTGTGTCTGCTGATATGATCATCATGGTGACTCACCACCGCGGACTGATGGCCACTCTTTTCCATATGAGCACTACCAGAAACATTGTGCTGTATTCCAGTGTGCCGCTGTTGGCATTTAAGGCAGAATAGCAGTAGATTTGTCCACAAGGGCAAACTAAAAAAAGGCATTTATGAAAGCCAAGATCACAGTTCCGGATTGTGAGCATTGCAAAAATAGAAGTTCCACTCTTTTTCATTTCTGCCATACCAACGAGACGGAAGTAATTAACGAGAACAAAACCTGTGCTCTATATAAAAAAGGACAGGTGGTTTTTCATGAAGGGGCCAACAGTTATGGTCTGTATTGTCTGAACTCAGGCAAGGTCAAGCTATATAAGATGGGTCCGGATGGTAAAGAGCAGATACTTAAGATCGTAACACCGGGAGACTTTATCGGATATGGTGCCCTGCTTTCTTCTGCTCCTTACCGGGTCACTGCAGAAGTGATCCAGGATGCAGTGATCTGTTTCGTGCCAAAAGAGATCATTACCCAGATGTTCAAGGAAAATCCGAATTTTTCTGAGGGCATGGTCAAGCTGCTTACCAAAACGCTGGATGAGACCGTAGAAAAAATGGCAGATATTGCCTACAAACCGGTAAGAGGAAGGATTGCAGAAGCACTTCTGATACTAAAAGAGACCTACAAGGATGACAATAATCCTGATGGGGTCATTAATATTACCCGTGAAGATCTGGCCTCTTATGTTGGAACGGTGAAAGAAACTGCAATCAGGGTATTGAAAGACTTCAAGGAAGAAGGACTGATAGTAACAGAAAGTCATTCTATCAAGATCATTGACCCTAAAGGCCTGACCAGGGTCTGTGAATTATACGACTGAAAACCAAAACAGGATCAAAAAAGCCGGGCGATCTGATCGTCCGGCTTTTTTTGTATTCAGAACCAGCCACGGCCCATATGTCCGTAAAACGGCCATGGGATGGCTACCAGGATCATGATCAATGCGATCAGGTAAAACAGGAATTGTGATTTATTGGCCTGTCTTACAGAAGGAGCTTTCTTAGCACGAATGTATCCGATATGAATGAGTACGATGGCAATGAACATCATGACCGCATGTTCCACAGCCATGAATCTGACCTCCTGCATTCCCAGCATATCTTTCAGGCGTTTCATTTTTAATCCTGTATTCAGATAGATAAAATACACCCACAGAAATATGCCCATGAGCAACTGAATATCGGCCAGGATCATAGTGAGTCGTCCCAATCTCTTGGGCGATCCATCCCAAGCCTGGTCTTTTCGCATAGCATTAAAAGCCAGGAATACGGCAGCAATCAAACCGATCAGGATCAGATAGCGCACACCGCTGTGGGCATGCAAAACGGCAGATAACAGGCCATACGGATCTGGTAATTTTTCATCAGATC
>Ga0209607_1001304_pt1 | contig 21043 bp, 16 predicted proteins | sample AD_UKC117_MetaG_FD_184413 | JGI IMG/M metagenome (GOLD analysis project Ga0209607, IMG submission 184413) | Active sludge microbial communities of municipal wastewater-treating anaerobic digesters from Hong Kong - AD_UKC117_MetaG (SPAdes)... | ecosystem: Engineered > Bioreactor > Anaerobic >... | reverse complement strand
GTCCAAGCCGAGTTTGTGTAACACCTTGAGGACGTCGATGAACTCCTCACCCAGTCCGTACTTGAACGTTGCTCTCTTGCAATCGATCCAGCGGGGCATCAACAGCACTTCCTCGTGCTCGACGTTGACGCACTCCACCGGACCGATGCCCTCGGGAAAATCGAAAACCTCGGGCTCGCTGAAGGGTTCGGTGACGAACCAGCCCCTGCCCTTCTCCCAGATCACCGGCGGGTTGAGACATTCCTCGATAGTGGTCCAGATGGAGAACGACGGCGCGAAGTCGTATCCGTCGACGGTGAGGTTGGCGCCGTCGCGCGTACCGAGTTCGTCGATCTCGCTGAACAGATGGTCGGCGGCGTAACGGGCGAACACATTCGACAGGCCGGGCTCAACCCCGAATCCGACCAGCGCCAGCCGGCCGGCCTCCTTCCATCGGGGCTCGGCCTCGAACTGCTCGTCGCCGAGTTTCACCCCGGTCAGCTCGTAGGGCTTTTCCGGGTGCCGACTCGACAGGCTCATCGCCATGTCGAGATAGTCGGCCCCGCCGGCCAGCGCACCATTGAAAATGGACATTACGAAGCGGGGGTCCACCGCGTTGACGACGTGTGTCACGCCGTGCCGGCGAATGAGGGCCGCTACGTCATCCTCGGAGGAGGCGTCCACCCGGGTGGCGGTGAACCGGGGATCGTCAACGGCGTCGGCCGCCTGCTGGGCGCGGGCCTGGTCATAGTCGGCGACGACGATCCGCTCGAAGAAACCCCGTCTCTTGGCGATGGCGCAGAACGCCGAGCCCACACCTCCGGCACCTACCAGCAGAATCCTCATGGGCGAAAGCTACACCGCGACGCGCAGGCTGGCCATGCCGCGCAGTGTCACATGCGGCTTGTAGTCCGGCTCCGCGGCGAGCCGCGCCCCGGGGAAGCGTTTGGTCACCGCCGAGAGCGCGACGGTCGCCTCCAGCCGGGCCAGCGGCGAGCCGAGGCAGAAGTGCGGACCGAGCCCGAACGCGAGGTGGCGGATCGAGGAGCGGGTCGGGTCGAACTCGTCGGGCCGTTCGGTGACGGCGGGATCGCGGTGCGCCGCGGCCAGCAGCAGCATCATGGTGTCGCCCTTGGGAACCACGGTGTCCCCGATGGCCATGTCCTCCCCGGCGACCCGTCCGACCAGCTGAACCGGTGGGTCGTAACGCAGCGTCTCCTCGACGATGGCCGATGCTCGGCCGGAGTCCTCGCTCAGCGCGCTCCAGTGCCGCGGGTGACGCAGCATCGCAAGGATCGCATTGGCGATCAGGTTCACGGTGGTCTCGTGGCCGGCGATGAGCAGCAGGTTGCAGGTCGCGACGATCTCTTCCTCGGTGAGCTGGTCACCGGCCTCCTCGACGGCGATCAGCCCGGACATCAGATCCTCCCCGAGGTGGGCGCGGCGGTGCCGGACCAGGTCCCGCAGGTACTCCCGCAGCCACAGACCGGCCTGCAGACGTTCCTCGAATCCCTGCGGCTGACCGCTGAAGGCGATGAACGGATCCAATCCCTGCGCCAACATCGACGACGCCCAGCTGAATTTGGGTTCGTCCTCGATCGGCACCCCGAGTAACCGGCAGATCACCGCGACGGGCAGGGGGTAGGCCAACTCGGAGATCGCCTCGAAGCTCCCGTCGGCGCCGGCCTTCGCCAGTAGTCCGTCCACCAGTTCGGCGATGCCGGCTTCCATGGATTTCACCACTTTGGGTGAGAACGCCTTACTGACCAGCCTGCGCAGGCGGGTGTGGTCGGGCGGGTCGAGGAACAGAAAACCGGGGGTTCCGAACGGCCTGACCTCCTCCCCGGCCGCCAGGGCCCGCTGGGCGATCGTCGACTTGAGCCGGTCGCTGCACGAGGCCGGGTGGCGAAGCACCGTCTCGCAATCCTCAAATCCGGCGAAGACGACCACGTTGGAGTCCTCAAGCCGGAATGGGGAGCGTTCCCGCAACCGCCCGAAAATGGGGTACGGGTCGGGGCGGTTGCTCTGGTCGAGCAGTTGCAAGAGCAGCGATTGGGAGGCAGCAGTCACCGGTCCAGTCTGCCTGCCCTCAGCGAACCCGGTCCTAAGGAACCCGGCCCTGCCCGCACCCGGCGGGCACCGTCGGCCCCTTGGCCAGTGCCTCCCCGAGCGACATCGGACCGTTGCCGGCGTTGAGGTCGACCACCGCCGGCAGGGACAGCCTCACCTCGTAGGCCACCGACCCCTGGCCGTCGGCGATGCGGCAGTCCAGACCGACCCGCCGCCCGGCGCCTCGACCGAATTCAGCGTCAAAAGCCTCCCGCAGCGACCTCGACGACACTTGCGATGAGGCTTTGGTGAACACCGGGTCCAGAACCCGCACGGCCTGATCGGTCAGCGCCGCGGCGATACCGAAGTACTCCGGTGCCGCGACCCCCGAACAGGTTCCGTGCGCGTACCACTCGTGCGAGGTCATCACCGCCGAGTCCGACATCAGTGACTTCAGGCTCTGCTGAAGGTCTCGGGGCAGGGGCACCGGGTTACGTTTGCGGTCGGCGGCGCGTTTGGGCAGTTCGCAGTACTGCTGACTGGACGGTTGCGGCCACAGGCCGTGCAGGACGAAGGTCCGGCCCATCTGCTCGACATGACCGGACCGGCACCCCGGGTTGGACCGCTCGACCTTGCACAAACTGGGACCCCACGTCACCACGAGCAGGCTGGAGGTGCTGTCGGAGGGCCCGGTCGGCGGCTCGGCGGGCTTGCGGTCCAGAACCAGCAGGCTGTAGGCCACGGCGATCACCACGGTGGCCGCCAGGACGGCGGAGATGGACAATACGGTCGCGTCGCCTCGCTTCATGGCGCAATCTATTCAACACCCCCATGGAGAAACCCGCCCCGTGAACGAGATCGACCGCTGGTTCGAGCGCACGGCGCGCGCCACCGGCCAACCGGTCTCGCTCTACCCGTGTCTTCTCACCGGCCGGATCCTCCCCTACTTCCGCTACCGGCTGCGCTACCCGTTCCTCATCGCCACCGTCCGGTTCCTGGTACACGTCGCGGAGTTCTTCATCCTGCTCTCCAGCCTCGGCGGGGTCGCCGCCTTCACCGTCATGGTGTTGCGGGCCGGCAGCCTGATCGTCTCCGGCGGCTGGTGGGGGCTCCTGGAGATCATGCGGGAACGGCTGCGGACCTTCGCCCGCGCCGGGGACCGCTCGGCCAGCGAAATGGAAATCGGTCGCTGGCTGGTGCTGTCGGTGTTCGTCGCGCTGATCGCGACGGTCGCGGGAGGGGCGGTGGTGATAGCGCTGAACGCTTCCGGCGGGGACCCGGTATCCCGCCTGTACGCATTCCTGGTTGTCCTGGAACTGGCCATCGACCTGCCGGTCCGAGTGCTGCACTCGGGCATCTACGCCACACGGCGGGTCTACAAACCGGTCTGGGCGATCTTCGTCCCGACCCTCGCCCAACTGGCGATCCTCGGCGTCGGTTTCTACCTTTACCCCACGGCCGCAATCATCACCGCGATCGTGGTCTCCAACGCCCTGAGTATCTGGATCACCGTCCACTTCTGTCTGGAGATCTACCGGCTGATGGGGCTGCGCCCGAGATACGGCAGCGACGATCACCGGTTCTGGCGCCACCTTCCGGAGATTCCGTTCTGGACCGGGTTCCAGGCGACACTGTCCGGGCTGAGCCTTCGCCTCGACGCCGTTCTCGTCCTGGCCCTCGTCGGCTTCTACGGCACCGACACCCGGACATTCGACCTCACCGCCGCCATGACGAGTTGGCAGCACATCGACGCCTTCGAGTTCTTCTACCTGGTCATGCCGCTGTTCCGGGGAACTTACGACAGTGCCGGAATCTTCTACTTCGACCTGGTGCGGCTTCGCCGCGCCCCGGGGATGCGCGAGTTGCAACTGCGGTTCTTCCGCAAGTTGCTCTGGGCGGCCCCGGTGATCGCGCTGTTCTTCTGGTCGCTGGCGGCCGGGCTGGGCACTTTGGTCCTGCACGACGTCCCGGTCAGCTTCGTGCTCGCGCTGCTTCCGCTGTTCCTGCTGCGCAGTTACATCGGCGCCTATCAGATCCGGTTGTTCGCCGAGGGCTTGTTCACCACCCATATCGCCACCCTGGTTTTGCTCGTTGTCCTGCTGGCCCTGGTGTGGATCAACCCCAACCCCGCGGGGGACTTGATCCAGATCACGGCGGCGATGACCGTGCAACTGATCGTGCTGATCAATCTCCAGCATCTGCGCGATCGCAGGGCCCTGCCCCTGCCCACCCTGGTGCCGGTCCGCGATTGGATGACCTCGCTGGCGGCCGAACCCGGACCCGCGGTCGTTGGCACCGTTTCGATGCCGACGTCGATCCTGCCCAAGCAGAAGTCCGCCGTTGTGGCACTGGTGGACAACCACTTCGACGGTCGGGGCCACGTCGCGTTCCGTTCCCCGGAGACCCTCCTCTACTACCGCCGGTGTGGGGAAGAGGACGCACTGCCGCAGGACCATCTGGAATTGCAGGAACTCACCGGCTGCTGCGCGGGTCGAGGTAGGCCCGCGTCCTTCGCCGCGGCAGACGGACGCAGCGCCCTGGACCGCGCCGTCGCCGAGAGGCGGATCGTTCCGGCCGGTGCCGTCTCGGCGCAAAAGAGAACACTGGACACCCTGACCGACGAGTTCCGGACCACCTTCCCCGACGGCATCGTGTTCGACACCGAAACCCTTAGCGGCGCAGAGGATATGCGCCGTCTTGATGCCGGAATACTGGCCCAGGCCCTGCCTGCCGCGCTGGCCAGCGCCGGCGAGGGCAGCGACTTGGTCCGGCTGGGCGAGCACTGGATGACCCCCGTGTACACCGGGGTGGCGCTGCGGCTGCTGTTCGTCCTGCCGCCGGGCGTGGCGCCGGGCTCTCTGCGGGAATGGCTCCGGGCCGTGAGACTCTGGAAATTCAATGGGTGAGCCGGTCGACGTCGAACGGCTGCTGGCCGATCCCAACACCTACGAAGACGCCATCCTGCGGATCTTCGAGAAACGCCGGCAACGCGGCATGGCCTATGCCGAGGCGGGCAATGGAGTCACCTTCTTCGACACCGCGACCAAGCGGCGATCACTGGCCCGAGCCATCGCCGACAGCATTGCCGCGGGGACCTACCGCCCCGAGCCGGTTGATCTGTGGATATTGGAGACCAAGGGCAAGAGCCGCGCCGCGCATATGCCCGCCTTCATCGATCACGTCGTGGGTTCGGCCCTCTACCAACTCCTTTCCCACAACGCGCGCTGCTACGGCCTGCCCGGGGTCTACTCCTATCTGCCCGGCGTGACGAATGTGACGGCCATGCGGGCGCTGGCTGATTTCGTCCGCGCCCATCGCAAGCGGGTGGGGCCGGAAGGCCCGCCGCTGTATGTTCTTCAGTCCGACTTCGAGAAGTACGGCGACACCCTTCCGGTGGGACCCGACGCCCCGTTGTGGCCCATCCTGCGGGCGGTGGCCTCGCTGGGAAGCTTGGGCGGCGTATCCGAACGGACCTGGAATCTCATCACCGGTCTTGCCCGACCGGTCGTCCGGGATCAGGATGGAACACCCTTCACCAGGCTGCACGGGGTGGCCATGGGCACCCCGATCGTTCCGATGCTGGCCAATCTCGCTGTGGTGCCGATGGATCGGGCGATTCTCGACGTCGAGGGGATCTTCTACGCCCGCTATAACGACGACTTCCTCATCGCCCATCCCGATCTTGCCGCGATCCATGAGCTCGACACGCGGATCGACACACTCCTCGAGGGCCTCGGTGTGCGACGCAAGCTGGCCAAGGAGGTGCGCACCGCGCTGAGCGGCAACGGAATGCCCTCGAAACAGGATCCCGGCTACCTCGGCGGCAACCGGATCGACTGCCTGGGTCTGTCGGTGTTCCACGCCGGCACGATGGCGGTCGGTCCGCATCATCTGCGCCGGTTGGTCGCGCGGGTTGTGGACCGGATCGACGCCACCGTCCCCGCACTGGCCCCGCTTGCACCGGCCGAACGGCTTCGCCACCTCGTTGCCGCCACCAACGTCATGCTGGATGTGACGAACCCCTTTGCGGTTCAGGGCTTGTCCGCGGTGCTGGAGAACACGACCGATCGCGGCGTGCTGAAGGATCTGGACTTCCGGATCGCCCGCAAACTGGCGCAAGTCGCCACCGGACTTCCCGGTGCGCGCGGTTTCCGGCAGGTGCCGCCGCGGGTGCTCCGCGGCGAGTTCGGACTGACGTCGTTGGTGCACCTGCGCAACTTGCGCTGACGCGGCGCGGCGCGATTGAATGCCGCTGAGGGCGCGGACCCCGCTTCCGGGCGGAATTCCCCGAGGGACCACAGAGGCTGCGGCTTTCGGTCGCTCATTTTTCGGTTTTTCCCCGCGCCCTCGCGCGCCTCGGACCGTCCCTCAGGCCCTCCGGCCGACCCTCAGGTGCTGTAGTAGCGGCCGAGGAATTCGTCCCGGAAAGCCTCGAAGTCCCCGGCCGGTATGGACTCGCGGATTCGGTCGACCAGCCTGATGATGAAGCGCTCGTTGTGGATGGTGCACAACGTGGCGGAGAGGATCTCCTTGGCCTTGAAGAGGTGGTGGATATAGGCCCGCGTGTAGTGGGCGCAGGTGTAGCAGTCGCACTCGGGGTCGATCGGGGTGAAGTCCCGGCGGTAGCGGGCGCCGGTGATGTTGTAGCGGCCGTCCGGCGCGTAGACCGCGGCGTTGCGCGCCACCCGCGAGGGTGAGACGCAGTCGAAGGTGTCCGCGCCGGCGGCGATCGCGGCGAACAGGTCGTCCGGCTCGCTGATGCCGAGCAGATGCCGCGGCTTGGCATCGGGCAACTCCTCGGTGCACCAGCCCACGATGGTGGCAAGGTTCTGTTTCTCCAGGGCCCCGCCGATCCCGTAGCCGTCGAAACCGCGGCCCTCGGCATCGGTGATGGACTCCAGGCCGCGGCAGGCCTGCCGGCGCAGATCCTCGTAGTGCGCGCCCTGAACCACGCCGAAGAGCGCCTGCGCGGGACGGTCCGGCCCACCGATCTCGGTCAGACGGCGGTGCTCCCGCAGGCAACGCACCGCCCAGTCCTGCGTACGCGCCAGGGACTCCTCCTGGTAGGCGCGGGTGTTGACCAGCGTGGTCAGCTCGTCGAAGGCGAAGATGATGTCCGCGCCCAACTGATGCTGAATCCCGATCGACACCTCGGGGGTGAAGCGGTGCGTCGAACCGTCGAGGTGGGAGATGAAGGTGACCCCGTCGTCGTCGACGTGGGCCAGGCGCTGCTTACCTTTGGCGATCAGATCATCGGCCTGGGTGCGGTCGGGGTCCTCCATCAGGACCTTGCGGAAGCCCGCACCCAGCGACATGATCTGGAACCCGCCGCTGTCGGTGAACGTGGGGCCGGGCCAGTTCATGAACGCACCGAGGCCGCCCGCTTCGGCCACGATATCCGGTCCCGGCTGCAGGTACAGGTGGTAGGCGTTGGCCAGCACCGCCTGCGCTCCGAGTTCGGTCATGGTTTCCGGCATCACCGCCTTGACCGAGGCCTTGGTGCCCACCGCTATGAAGGCCGGGGTGCGGATATCACCGTGTGGGGTGTGAATCACCCCGCTGCGACCCCGGCCGGCCGCCATTTCGGATTCGACGGTGAAGAAGGACACGACCGCCATCTAACCAAGGCGCCGGTGATTAGATCCGGTTGGGAATGGGCATTACCCGTTCGTCAATTAACAAAACGGTGGTCCGTGACAAGGGCTACCGCGACGAAGGGAATGTCCGTGATACGTGGTTTGGTGGTCGGCGTCGGGGGCGCCGCGGTCCTGATGGTCGGCTTGATCGGCTGTTCCAGCGACAAGTCGTCGGAAAAGAAGGCCGGCGAGGGGGCAACGGCGACGTCCTCTGCGGGCGCGGCCACGGTCTCGTCCGGCGCAATGAGCGCATCGGCCGGACCAGGCACCGCGACGGTGACCATCGACGGTCAACCCAAGGACATTGAGGGCCAGGTCGTGTGTACCACCAACGGCGGCAATCTCAACATCGGGATCGGCGACGCCACCACCGGTATCGCCGTCGTGATGTCCGAGGATGCTTCGAAGGTGAATTCGGTCGGCCTGGGCAACGTCGACGGCGTCGCACTGGGCTTCCAGGAGGGCGCACCGGGCGGCAGCGCCTCGGCCACCAAGAGCGACAAGACCTACAAGGTCAGCGGTACCGCCACCGGCGTGGACATGGCCAATCCCATGGAGCCGACCACCAAGCCATTCGAGCTCGAGGTCACCTGCCCTTAGGGCGCTTGGACGAAGCGGCGGCGCTCCGGCGACGGGGTGCCGCCGCTTTCTTCTTCGCAGTCCCCACCGCCGCTTCCAAATCGGTCAGGGAGTCCTCCAGATGGCCGAGCAGCCGCTGCAGACTCGGCACACTGCGCCGGCACCCGACCAGCCCGAAGTCGAGGTTGTCGGCATTGTTGGACAGCGTGATGTTGAGCGCCTGACCGTCCAGCGCTATCGATAGCGGGTAGTTGCCGTCGAGACGGGCGCCGTTCCAGTACAACGGCTCTCGCGAACCGGGCACGTTGGAGATCACCAGGTTGAACGGCGGAGCGGCCGATCCGATGGCCGGGGCGAGCATGGACAGCAGCAGGGGCGAGACGTTGAAGGCCGACAGCGCCATCTGCTGCAATTTGGGCAACTGCTTGAAGACCTCCTTATTGCTACGCATCGACCCGCTGACTTCGGCCAGTCGCTGTGCGGGATCCTCGCGGTGGGTTGCCAGGCTGGCCAGCAATGCCCCCACCTGGTTACCGCCGCTGGAGTCGTCGTCGCGCAGACTGACCGGAACCATCGCGATGAGCGGCTTGTCCGGCAGCGCGTCCTGCTCGATCAGGTAGGCCCGCAAGGCTCCGCCGCAGACCGCCAGAACGACGTCGTTGAGGGTGACGCCCGCGGCCGTCTTGATGGCCGTGAACCGTTGGATCGGCCAGGACTGGGCGGCGCAGCGCCGGGCACCGCCGATCGGCACGTTGAAGATCGTCCGCGGGGCGCCGACCGGCAGAGTCAGTTGCTGTTCGAACAACCCCTTCTGCGCGAGGTAGAGGGCCGAAGGCCCCAATCCGACAAGGGATTCGGCGACTTTCACGAGCTCGCTCAGCCGAGAGGGGCGGGGCCTGCGACTGGAAGAGGACCGGCCGTTGGTACCCCAGGCGACCCGCATATCGTGATCGTCGGCGTCGGTGGACAACGACCGGCGCATCATCCGCATTGCACTGACACCGTCGACGAGCGCATGGTGAATCTTGGTGTAGACCGCGAACCGTCCGTCGTTGAGGCCCTCGACGAGATTGCTCTCCCACAGCGGTCGGTGGCGGTCCAGCAGCGAACCGTGCAGTCGCGACGTGAGCTCCAGCAGCTCCCGGACCCGTCCAGGTGATGGTAGAGCGGAACGCCGCATGTGGTACTCAAGGTCGATGTCACGATCGAAAGCCCAAGTGACGTTGGCGATTCCGCCCAGCAGTTCGGCGGGATGCTTGCGGAACGTCGGTGCGACGTCCTCGCGATTGATCAGGTGCTGGTACATGTCCCGAAGGAAATCCGGTCCGGCGCCCTCCGGCGGCTCGAACAGCTGCAGCCCGGCGACGTGCATCGGGTGCTCACGCGACTCGGCGAGCAGGAACATCGAATCGACCGGCGATATCAGTTCCATGGGCCTTGCCTCCGTTACTGCCGTGACCGCCTGGCTGAGACGATAGGCCAGGCTGGGGCTGAAAAGCCCGGTTGGTCCCCACAGCTTACGGTGGAGACATGGTGCTCACGCCCGCCTTCCGCATCGCCGCGACCCTCGTCACGGTGGCCCTGACCTCGAGCGGATGCGCGACCACCAGCACCCCTTCGTCGTCGCCGACCGCCGCAACCGTGACGACCGTCACCAGCACTGCGCCGATTCCGGTGACTACCGCCACAACCGACCCCGTGGGGCCGACGGACCCGGCTGCGGCAATGCGGAAATGGGAGGCTCTCGCCGGGGACCACTTCAAGAAGTCGGCCAGGGCGCTGCAGCAGGTCTCCGAGGCCGCGGAGGCCGGCGACGAGGCGGCGGTCCGCTCCGGCTGTCAGCAACTGCACGACGCCAACGCCATCGGTCTGCAGCGCGACCTTCCCACGCCGGATCCCGAGCTCACCGCTGAGCTGCAACGGATGATCGACGATATGAACATCGCGACGCACGCATGTCTGCGATTCGTCCTGGCGCGTAACCCCAACGACGCCATCGTCTATCAGGATTACCTGGCCAAGGCGGTCGACCACCTGGACCGGGCCAAGCTGCTTCTGGATGCGGATCTGCGCCCGAGTTGATCGGCACCTGAACCCATTGGGGCCTGAACTAGATCAGCGGTGGCCGCCGCCGCCCGCCCCTCCCCCTGGCACGCCGCCGCCGGGATGGGCGTTCCAGCCGGGTTCGGCGACCTCGGCCTCGGTCAACTGGTCGCTGACGTCGGGCATGACGGTGGGGACGCAGTCCATCGAGAAACTGTCGGTGGTGTCGACGAGGTCATTGCATTCCGCAACCAGCCGCGGCGCGGGCGCCGGCGATGAGACGGTGACGGCGATCGCAGGGGCCAGCGCGATGGCGGCCCCCAAAGCGACATAGATCAGCCGGCGGCCGGAGATCTTCAGAGCCATGCTCACTCCCGGGATGCCTGGGTTCCTACGCTTCCCAGGCTAAACCACCGCAGGCAACGGGTCGGTACGGCCGATCTCGGCCAGGTCGTCGAGCCGGTAGGCCGTCACCGAGGTGTTCCCGACCGCGTAGAGGACATCGCCGATGCGCACGGTGCGGACGGTCGGTTCGTCGGTGTGGATCTCCCCGATCACGTCGATGCCTTCCGGGGTGATGCGCACCACTGCCAGGAAGTTTTCGGAGCGATAGCCGGTCTGCGGGTCGTAGCCGCTGCCGGAAACCGGCACCACCAGGATCCCGTCTTGCGGTGAATACAGCAGCGCGTGATGGTCGAACTGGGCCTCGGAGAAGGACCACTGGTAACCCGAGTCGAGGAACTCCCGGTCGATCTGGTTCAGGCTGGCGCCGTCGCTGACGTCGAACAGGCTGGCGTGCAGGTGGGTGTTCGAGCTTCCGGCCTCGCGCTCCTGGCCGATGCCGAGCAGCAGTCCGTCACCCACCGACTGCAGGTAGTTGGAGAAACCCGGGATGATCAGCTCGCCCTGCAGTGCCGGGGCGGCCGGGTCGCTGAGGTCGATGGCGAACAGCGGATCGGTCTGCAGGAACGTCACCAGGTAGGCGGTGTGTCCCATGAACCGCACGGCGTAGAGCTGCTCGCCCGGCGCCAGTCCGGTCAGCCGACCGACCTCGTCGAGGGTGTCCCCCTCGATGTCGAAGATGTAGACGCCGTTGTCGTTGCGAGTGCTCGATATGCCCTCGCCCCATTGCGAGCTGTTGGTGTGGGTGGCCACCCGCAGATACCCGTCCCGCTCGTCCATGGCGAACTGGTTGATCAGCGTCCCGGACACCACACCGACGGCCTGCCAGTCGATATCGGTTCCCGTGACGGCGAAGCGGTCGATGCGGGTCTCGGTGGTCCAGCTCGAGTCGGTATAGCGGTCCGCTCCGGAGGCCACATAGACCGCGTCGGTGGTCATGTAGACAGTGCCGCCGTAGGAGGAGACCAGATTGCCCACCCCGTCGGCGAAACCACCGCCGTTCGCCCCGGAGTCCAGCGACACCATCGTCATCAACGCCTGCTGGTCCTGGGCCTGCGGACGCACGATGTCCCCGGCGCCGGCGATGAGGCCCAGATCGACCGTGGCGCCGTCGGCGTCGACGGAATAGGCATGCGCCAGAGCGAGATCCGCGATCTGCGGTCCGACCCGGTCGAGGTAGGAGTCCCAGCTCTCGTAGGTGCGATAAGCGGTGATGTCGGACCCGCCCCAGGGCATCTTCAGCAGAGCGTCGGGGGTATCGCCGACCACGGCCGTCGGGTCCTTGCCCACCGGTGTGTCGGTGTACTGCGGCGCGGGCAGATCCAACGATCGCTGCAGGACCAGATAGACCACACCGTCGACCGCTCGCGAATCCTGGTAGGCCCCATCGAAGACGGTTTCGCTGACCACCGCGGGTGCGCCGCGGTCCGAGACGTCGTAGACGCTCACCGTGGTCTGCGGATTCCACGGTCCCCAGTAGCCGTAGGCCATCCGCACCATCGGTCCATACCAACCCGAACCCGTCTGGGTGATCACCGTCAGCCGGTCCCCGGACAAAAACGATCCGACCACGTCTCCGGCGATCGCCGATTCCGAGGCGACAGTCAGGTCTTCGGTGCGCACGATCGTCAACCGGCCGTTGTGCGCGACGTACATGTACTGGCCGTCGTTTTCCACGAAGTCGGCCTCGTCGACGCCGTCGACCTGGGTGTTGGTACCGGAGGCGACTCCGCCGGCATCCATCTCGGCCTTGAGGTACAGCGGCCAGGGACCATACCCGTACCCGTACACCGGCACTGTCTGCCCGAACAGCCCGGCGTACTGCTGAGCGGCGAGGTCGAGCAGGTAGGCGTTCAACTCCTCCTCGGTCAGGTATGCCCCCGTCACGGTCTCGCCCGTCTCGACGGCGGACTGTCCGGCGCCGAGGGCGGGGAAGATGTTGACCAGGGAGCGGCGGACCAGCAACAGCGCACCCTCCAGCAGCTCGGCGATCGGGCTGGCGGGCAGACCCGACAACCAGTTCGCGGCGGAGTCGAAGAGCGCGTTGACCGCTGCGCCGATCGTGGCGACGGGCCGTGCTGCGACGGCGTCTTGGGCGTAAGCCCGCCGAGCCGACTGCACACCTGGGCGCGCCGGGACGCCGAAATCGCTGAGGCTTGCCGCGGCGCCCGGAGTGGCCGGCGCGGCTGCCCCGCCCGCCGATGACCCGGGAATCAGGGTTGTCGCGTTGCTGCCGCCGTCGTCGCCGATAGCTGGAGCCGACGCGGTTGGCTGTCCGATCGGCACCGCCGGCAGGACCGAACCGCCTCCCGGTGCCCGACGGCCGGGCACCCGCATCGCCGATCCCGATCCCGATTCCGATTCCGATTCCGCGATCGCAACGGGGACCACCGCAGAACCGCCGGCCGCGGCCGGCCCGGGCCGGACAGAACCGGGGCGCCCGCCACGGCCTAGTCCGGCGGCCGAGCCACCGTTCGCGGCTTTCCGGGACGCCCGAGCCTGTCCCGACGGACCGCGCTGGGACGACTGCGGACGGGACGCCTCCGAGGACTCACCTGCGGGGGACTCGGCCGCCGCGATCCCGGCGGCCGGTGGCCCCACCAGCGAAAAGCCCAGTGTGACGGTGGCCAACCCGGAGCGCGCAACGCGCTTCATCACCGACATCGGCACCTCGTGTCCGCCAGTTACTGAGATTTTGCTGTGGAGTAGTCGAACGATAGCTGTGAAACTACGCGTCCGTCAACCGCCGGTGGAGTTGACGGGGCTCATCGAAGTGAGCCGCCATCCACCGTCGCGACCAATTTAAGTACGCGCCAGTGTTCGGCGATCGATATGAGCCTGACGGCCTTGTCGGTGATGGGACAAGGGGCGTTTGAGGCTGCCACCGCCGCGCGTCGGAGCCGGGCCCCCGACGTCGGGGTCAGCGTTATCCGCAACGGCGTCGACGACGTTGGCTGGCGTTGGGGGTGTTGACGCGGGCGTCGTTTGTCTGATTGTCGCCGCGGCGGTTCGTGCCGGTAGGCGGGTGTCCGCGGAGGGTTGCAGCTCAGCCAGGTTGATTTGCGTGTCCGCGTTCGCACTCCTGGGGACTGAGTTGGCCTCCGCCGAGTCGGCAGCGGTCCTGATGACCTGCTCAATTGTGGTCGTTCCACCATCGATCGTGGTCGTGATGCCGATATCTGGATCGGGAGCCGGCGAGGGGGAGGTCAGAAAATCCGCCACGGCGTCCGCAACGGGCCTATTGGTGAGCAGGTCGTCGTGGAGAATCACCTCATCGGGGCGCACTCCGGGCAGCGAGTGAACCTCGACATTGCGGACTTCCGCGCCGATCACTGCTTTCAAATACGTTGATCGGTACGGGGTCACCCAGTCGTCGTCTCTCGTCGCGATAACCAGATAGTTCACGCCAGGCTTGGTGTCCGGAGTCTGGTCGAGTGCGTCGATGAATGAGCTGCCGAGCAACTGCTGTCGGGGGGCTACGCCGAGTACGGCGTCGACTACGCGGTCGGCGAGCCATCGCACCACGGGCTGCAGTGGTCCTGGGAAGAGGGCGACGACATCGAACAGCATGTTGCCCGAAAGGAAGTACTGGACTGTCTTCTTGCCGAAGACGGCATTGAGCGGGTCGACCAATCCGGGCGCGAATGCGTTAAGCAATGTCTCTGCGCCGCCGCCAAAGGTCGTGCCGTGATTGGTTGCTGCCAGGTCGACCACCTTTCGCACACCGTCATCGGAATAGTGCGCCAGATAATCTTTGATCAATAGCCCTCCTTGGGAGTGCCCTACCAGGTCGATCTGATCGGATCCTGTCTCGGCTTTCGCTCTGGCGATTTGTGCAGCAAGGTCCTCGACGGACAGGTTCATGTTTTGAATACCACCGGCTGCCGGGTCCAGCAATCCAATGAGACTGAACGCCCGGCCGTAGGTGTAGGAATACACCGTCAGACCCCGCGATTCGAGGTTTTCTTTCAGCGGTTCAACTTCTGTCGCGTTGGAAAACGTTCCGTGCACGATGAGAACAGGGATTTCCGTTTGCTCGGCGACGGCCTCGGGCTGTGCCGCCGTCGTCGAGGACTGCACCGACACCGAGTCGGCTGCTGCCGCAGCAGGCACCGCGTTGGTGCTTTCTGTGAGCGACGTGGTCGCCCTGACCCCACGGAGCGACGATCCACCGCCGAATCCCGCGACGGTCGGCGCACCGCGGAAACCGGAGCTCGGGGCCTGTACCCGGGGATTGGCCCCATCGTGCAGAAGGCGCGTCACGACGGTCGTACATGCGTCGATGTGAAGCAGCAGGCCAGGAGCCAGATCGGATCCGGCTCCGACGGGCTCGGCCTCACGCGGTGCAGGCGCGTCGGGGATCACGCTGGATTGGCCCGTAAGAACCACCGACCCGTAATCCACAGTCACGGTCAACACCTGGCCGAGATCCGGCGGTTTCAACATTTCGTGCGCGGATCCGTGGCCTAAGGGTGTTGCCATCGCATGCGTCGGCAGAACCGGCGTCGACGCGACAAGAAGCAGTGCTGAGGCTGCAACCAGCAGTGCCCTAAGACTTTTCACAAGGCCTCCCGAGCAGTGCTCAAGCGCCGACTGCGACGGGGTCAAGGCGAAGCACTTCTGTGCGTCCAGAAATGGAACGTAACACGTGGGCAATCGCGTTCGCGACCGCGAGCCTCACCACGACGGTTTGCCGCGGTGGACAGCGATGCGCGGGCCACGGCGTTCCTGCCTTCGGCCGAGGTGACCAAGGGGAAGACGCCGTCGCCGGTGGTCCGGTTCGTTGTCAACGGTGACGGCGATGCCGTCGCCGACACCGTTCTTCCCGCAAGCGGACGTGCCGACTCCGCTGCGGCGATCGCGTCGGTTGCGACTCTGCCGTTGGTGGCGCCGGGGAGGGCGGTCCGGCCGCAGGCCACCAGTGCTGCCCCACCGATCAGGCTGGCCGCGAGACAGCAGCGCCAGAGGACCGGGGTCGCCGCGAAGGATGGCCCGATCATGGCGCATCAACTCCTCGTGGCCTCATCCGTCCCCTTCGTCATCCGTCCACTTCGTCCGGGGCTACCCCTGGGTTTGATGTCGGTTGTGTGAGGATTCGCTCAAGACCCGAGGCGACGGCTGGTCCGCCGCGGGCACCGGTTGCGGCAGGCCGAACGACTTTGATGCCGCAGGGTCGGGCAGCTTGAGACGTTTGAGCATGAGGGCGTTGACCGCGACGATCAGGCTCGAGCCCGACATCGACAGCGCCGCGATCTCGGGGCGCAACACCAGGCCGAACAAGGGCTGGAACGCCCCGGCCGCGATGGGCAGCGCGATGATGTTGTAGCCGACGGCCCACCCCAGGTTCTGGCGCATCTTTCGTACGGTGCCCCGCCCGATCCGCAGGGCGATCGGGACGTCCAGAGGATCCGAGCGCATCAAGACCAGATCGGCGGTCTCGATGGCGACATCAGTACCGGCGCCGATGGCAACCCCGAGATCGGCTTGGGCCAATGCCGGAGCATCGTTGACCCCGTCGCCGACCATCGCGGTCACGCGGCCGCGGTCCTGCAATTCGGCGATCGTGGCGGCCTTGCCTGCCGGCAGTACCTCGGCGACCACGGTGTCGATGCCGATCTGCTCGGCGATCCGTGTCGCGGTGGCCTGATTGTCGCCACTGAGCATGACCACCTGCACACCCAGGTCATGAAGGTCACGGACCGCCTCGCCGGAGGTCTCCCGTGCAGCGTCGGCCAGCGCTATCAGCCCGACGCCCGTGCCGTCCACCGCGACGAGCACCGCGGTTCGCCCGCTGGAAGCCAGTTCATCCCGTTGGGCCATCAGCGCGGCCGGGACATCGACGCCGTCTTCGGCCATCAGTTCGCGGGTGCCGACGACGACGCGTCGGCCGGCGACCGTGGCGGCCGCCCCGCGGCCGGGAACACTGTGGAAGCCCGTCGATGACGCTGGAGACACGCCCCGGTCCTCGGCATAGCGCACGATCGCAGCAGCCAAAGGGTGCTCGGACTCCTTCTCCACCGCCGTGATCATGCCCAGCAACTCCGCTTCACCGATGCCGTCGGCGACCAAGTCGGTGACGGCCGGCTCACCCCTGGTCAGGGTTCCGGTCTTGTCCATCACCACGGTCTCGATCCGCGCTGAAACCTCCAGAGCCGTAGCACTTTTGAACAACACACCGCGTTTGGCGCCCAAACCGGTGCCGACCATGATCGCCGTCGGCGTCGCCAGACCGAGCGCATCCGGGCAAGTGATGACCACCACGGTGATGGCAAACAGCAACGCGGCCTGGACACCAGCCCCGACAGCCCACCAGACCAGGAACGTCATAGCACCACCGATGAGGGCGACGAGTACCAGCCAGAAGGCGGCGCGGTCGGCCAACCGCTGCCCGGGCGCCTTGGAGTTCTGCGCCTCCTGCACCATCTCCACGATCTGGGCCAGCACAGTGTCCGAACCGACCTTGGTCGCGCGCACCCGCAACGTTCCGGTGGTGTTGACCGAGGCTCCGATGACGGCGTCGCCGGGGGCTTTGGACACCGGCAGGCTCTCCCCGGTGACCATCGACTCGTCGACCTCCGAAGCCCCCTCCTCGACGACGCCGTCCACCGCGATCTTCGCCCCCGGTCGGATCAAAAGCAGATCCCCCGACACCACGTCGGCGGTGGGCACCTCCACCGGTTCGCCCCCGCGGATCACCACCGCCATCGGCGGAGCCAGTTCCATCAGGGCCCGGATCGCATCATTGGCCCCGCCACGGGCGCGCATCTCGAACCAATGTCCCAACAGCACAAAGGTTGTCAGGACAGTGGCGGCCTCGTAGAAGACCTCGCCTCCACCGGTCAGGGTCACCCCGACGCTGTAAAGCCAGCCCGCCGCCACCGCCACGGCCACCAGGACCATCATGTCCAGTGTCCGGGCTCGCAGCGCCCGCCAGGCCCCGTCGAAGAAGATCCACGCCGAGTAGAACACCACCGGCAGGCTCAGCAGGAACGTGAACACATCATCACGCATCCCGAACGGCGCCGGAATGGTGAAGCTCAGCATGTCGCGGCCCATCGGCGAGAACAACATGATCGGGATCGACAACGTCAGCGCTACCAGAAACCGGTTGCGCATATCCCGGACCATCGCACCCATCGACACGCCCGAGTGGCCGCCGTGGCCCATCACCTCGTGGGGACTGCGCCGCGTCTCTCCGCCCTCGACGTGCCCAGCGTGCTCACCGACAGGCGGGTGGCGGCCCACTGGCGAGCCTGTCGGCTCTGCCATCGGATCACAGATGTGGTCGGGAACGGACCGGCCGGCGCAGTGGAAGCCGCATTCGCGCACCCAAGTCGACAGCTGCGCCAGCGACGTCGTCGCCGGATCGAAGGTCACCGTGGCGGTGTGGTTGACGGCATTGGCCGCGACAGCGCTCACCCCGGGGCGGCGAAGCAAAGCCGATTCGAGCACCGCCTCCGTGGTGGCCCACTGCAAGTCCTGCACGTCGAGTGTCGCGGTGACGGTGGTCATCGAATCCTCCCGGTTGGATCTCCGGCGCGATGGTCGGCGGTGTCGGGCCCGCACGAATCCAGTGGATTCCCGACGGGTCCCAATCTCACTCCCAACCCGGCCCACTTCAAGTGCCACGCTCTATCCCCCGTCTTCCACGGCGCACACTGCCCGGTAGCGGCGATTGCGAAGCCGCAGCACCACAGAGGCCAGCGAGGCGGCGATCAGGGAGCCGATGAGGACGCCGATCTTGACGTAGTGGTCCCGGTCGGAGCCTGCGCCGTAGGCGAGATCACCGATCAGGAGGGCGACGGTGAAGCCAACACCGGCGAGCAATGCGATTCCGAACACATCGATCCAGCGGAGGCTGGGGTCGAGCTTGGCGCGGGTGACCGCAGCGATCAGGGCGGCGGTACCGAGGACCCCGGCCGCCTTCCCGACCACCAAACCGAAAACGACGCTGACAGTGATCGGATCGCCCAGCGCGTCGACGAGTCCGCGGTAGCCGCCGACTGTCACGCCCGCGGAGAAGAAGGCGAACACCGGAACGGCGAATCCGGCCGATACCGGCCTCATACGGGTCTCGAAACGTTCGGCCAACCCATGGTCATCACCGGCTGCGCCACGCCGTACCGGAACGACAAATCCCAGCAGCGCGCCCGCGACGGTGGCGTGCACACCCGACTCATGGACAAACACCCAAGTAAGTACGGCAAGGGGGCTCAACACCCACCAGGATTGCACTCCCCTCTGCACGCAGATGGTGAACAAGACCAACGGCACCAACGCCACCGACAGCGCCCACAGGTGGACGACCCTGGTGTAGAAGACCGCGATCACAGTCACCGCCAACAGATCGTCGACGACCGCCAACGTCAACAAGAAAGTTCTCAAGGCCGCAGGTAAGTGAGTCGAGATCACCGCCAGCACCGCGACGGCAATCGCGATGTCAGTCGCAATGGGAATGGCCCAACCGTTCGCCGCGCCCTCGCCCAGGTGGGCGGTGAGCGCGACGAAAGCAGCGGCCGGGACGACCATTCCGCCTACCGCGGCCGCGATGGGCAACACTGCGCGCGAGACATCATGCAGCTCTCCGGCCACAATCTCCTGCTTGAGTTCAAGTCCCACAACGAAGAAGAACACGGCCAGCAGTCCGTCGGACGCCCACGTTCCAAGGGTCAAGTTCAGGTGTGAAACGGATATGTCGACGCCCACCGTGGTGTCCCGGACCGATTCGTACGCCGAGGACCACGGAGAATTGGCCAAGACCAACCCAGCGGTTGCCGCAATGAACAGCAGCACACCGCCCACTGCTTCTTGGCGAAGAAGGTCTGTGATCCGCGCGGTCTCTGACCACGATCCGCGGCTTAGTAATCTGGTGACGCGCCTGGAAGCTTCGATGGAAATTGGATACCCCGACACCAACCGGGCAATCCCGGCATATCGAGCTGGGCCAGCGATATCACCGGAAGAGACAGCCGCGATCCGCCGGCGACGCGGGCAACGACAAGCCCCCCCACCTGCGCTGACAGGATCGGGGCTATGGCGGTGGCGGAGGGATTTGAACCCTCGGACGGGGGTTACCCGTCACACGCTTTCGAGGCGTGCTCCTTAGGCCGCTCGGACACGCCACCGCGGTGAATCTTACGGCCCACTTCCGGGCAGCCCAAATCGCCCGGATCGGCGGCCCCGGCTATTCCGGCTCACGCTGGCGCGCGAAGAACTCCTCCAGCAGGGCGGCGCACTCGTCGGCGAGCACCCCGCCGCGGACCTGCGGCCGGTGGGTCAGGCGCCGGTCCCGCACGACGTCCCACAGCGAACCCACCGCCCCGGTCTTGGGCTCCCAGGCGCCGAAAACCACCCGGGCCACTCGGGCCATCACCAGGGCTCCTGCGCACATCGTGCACGGTTCGACGGTCACCGCGATCGTGGCGCCCTCCAGTCGCCAGCCGTCACCGAGCCGGGCCGCGGCCGCCCGCAACGCGAGAACTTCAGCGTGTGCGGTCGGATCACCGAGGGTCTCGCGGGCGTTGGCGGCTCGGGCCAACTCCACCCCGTCGGAGTCGAACACCACCGCTCCGATCGGCACTTCGCCGGGTCCGGCTTCGGCGGCGGCGCCGATGGCGGCGCGAACCAGGGCCTCGTCGGCGGTGGCCCGCTCGCCGACGGGACTCACCGGCCGAGTCGGTCCAGCACCGCGGACAGTTCCTCGGCGAAACCCATCTCCCGGGCGATGCGGCCGATCTGCTCGTCGGCGTAAAGGTCGGTCTCGGACAGGATCACGCCCAGCACCGCCTCGGGCAGCCCGAGGTCGGCCAGCACGCCCAGGTCGCCCTCCTCGAACGGGTCGGCATCTTCGAGCTCGTCGGTGGCGATGTCGGCGTCGAGCTTCTCCAGTGCCTCGTTGGCGATGTCGTAATCCAGCGCCGCCGTGGCGTCGGACAGCAGTAAACGGGTGCCCGACGGCGCGGGACGCACGATGAGAAAGAACTCGTCGTCGATGTCGAGCAGGCCGAATACCGCTCCCGCGCTGCGCAACTCGCGTAATTCGGTCTCCGCGGCCGCCAGGCTGTTCAACGCCCTGGCGGCCAGCGACGAGCACCGCCACGTCGCGCCCTCGCGGACCACGGCGACAGCGAACCCGTAAGGGGTGTCCCCCGACCCCGGCGTGGCCGCCCGCTGCGTTTCCATGGCGCCATACGCTAGTCCCTGACCAGGGCAGTTGACCAGATGACGGCAGGTCCGGCCGGATCGGCCCGTGCCGGTGTGTCAACCTGTGATGCGTGGAAGAAACACCCGTGTGCGTGCTCGGTCTGGGACTGATCGGCGGGTCGGTGCTGCGCGCCGCGGTAGCCGCGGGACGC
>Ga0209607_1001301_pt1 | contig 21073 bp, 21 predicted proteins | sample AD_UKC117_MetaG_FD_184413 | JGI IMG/M metagenome (GOLD analysis project Ga0209607, IMG submission 184413) | Active sludge microbial communities of municipal wastewater-treating anaerobic digesters from Hong Kong - AD_UKC117_MetaG (SPAdes)... | ecosystem: Engineered > Bioreactor > Anaerobic >... | reverse complement strand
CTAGTAGGCAGGCTAGGAAGAATAGGGGGCGGGGCATGGGCATGCAGTAGATTCCTTGGTTCGGAAAGCAGGAAGTATGAATGAATATAACCCGCCTTGCATACGCGAGTGCGGCTTGACAAGCAGGAAGGCTTTGCGGCTAATGCGAACTCTTTATTCACTGAGACGGGAACTGTACTCATGACCGACCCAGCATTGACCACTGTTGAGATTGAACCGACCGGCCCGGTCCGCTCCAGCGTGATCTGGATGCATGGCCTGGGCGCCGACGCGCATGACTTTGAACCGATTGTCCCCGAATTGCGCCTGCCAGCAGAACTAGGCGTCCGCTTCGTCTTCCCCAATGCGCCGATTCGCCCGGTGACGATTAATAACGGGATGCAGATGCGCGCCTGGTATGACGTGCTGAGCATGGATTTACCACGCCAGGAAGACCCAGATGGCGTTCATGCCTCGGAGCGCGCGATTTACGCGCTGCTGGAGCGGGAAAAACAGCGCGGCGTTCCTGCCGAGCGCATCGTGCTGGCCGGGTTCTCCCAGGGTGGCGCGATGGCCCTGCATACCGGCTTGCGCTACCCAGATCGACTGGCCGGTATCCTGGCCCTGTCGTGTTATATCCCTCTGGTGGGCAAATTGAACAGTGAACGCCGGCCCGCGAATCAGCCGACGCCGATCTTCATGGCGCACGGCGACTATGACGCGGTGATCCCGATGCGCTATGGTCAACAGAGCGCTGAAGCTCTGAAGGCGTTGGGCTATGCCGTGGAATGGAGCGACTACGGTATGGGCCATGAAGTGTGCTGGCAGGAAATTCGCGACATCGCCGACTGGTTGAAGCGGGTGCTGGCGGCGCCGACTGCCTGACCTATCGAACCATCGAGGAAGAAACTCCATGAATTCCACTTGCCTGGGCTTCCATCGAACCAGGCTGCTGGACGGTTGGCCCTCAGCATTTGCGCCAAATGAATGCTTGCGCAGGGCCAACAAGTGATTGGGTTTTGCAAGTCTATAATACAAGCGGATTTTCAGGACTTGCCACGCTTATCCAGACAGGGATGTTAAACTAATCGCACTCTCGCTTCCAGGCGCCGGTTTGCGCCTTTTTTGTCCGTGAGAGAACAAGTATGAATACTATTCGCTAAGAGGATTTCACTCGCCTGTGGGAGCATGACATGACGACTATTCGCCAGGACGATTTCATTCAGTCGATTGCTGACGCCTTCCAGTACATCAGTTACTATCATCCAGTAGACTATATCAAAGCGCTGGCGGCCGCTTATGAGCGTGAAGAAAGTCCAGCCGCCAAGGACGCCATTGCCCAGATTTTGATCAATTCGCGGATGTGCGCCGAGGGCCATCGCCCGATCTGTCAGGACACCGGTATCGCGCTGGTGTTCCTGAAAGTGGGAATGGAAGTGCGTTGGGATGCAACAATGAGCGTACAGGAGATGGTCAACGAAGGCGTACGCCGCGCCTATCTGGACCCGGATAACAAGCTGCGCGCTTCGGTATTGCTCGATCCCGCCGGTAAACGCCAAAACAGCAAGGATAATACGCCGGCTGTCGTCCATTACGAAATCGTCTCTGGCCACCATGTCGAGGTCATTTGTGCAGCTAAAGGCGGTGGTTCGGAAGCTAAATCCAAGTTCGCCATGCTGAATCCATCGGATGATCTGGTCGATTGGGTGTTGAAAACCGTACCGACCATGGGCGCCGGTTGGTGTCCGCCGGGTATTCTGGGCGTCGGCATTGGCGGTACGCCGGAAAAAGCGTTGCTGTTGGCGAAGGAATCGCTGATGGCGCCGGTCGACATTCAGGAATTGATTGCCCGTGGACCAAAAAATCGCGCCGAGGAGCTGCGCATCGAACTGTATGAGAAGGTGAACGCGCTCGGTATTGGCGCGCAAGGTCTGGGCGGTTTGACCACGGTTCTCGATGTCAAGGTGCTCGATTACCCGACCCATGCCGCCAACCTGCCCATCGCTCTGGTGCCGAACTGCGCCGCAACCCGCCATGTGCATTTCCACCTGGACGGCAGCGGCCCGGCCAAACTGGAGCCACCGAGTCTGGAGGACTGGCCGAAGCTGACCTATGCGCCGACCAACGCCCGCCGGATCGAACTGTCCGAAGTCACTCGCGAGGACGTAGCGTCCTGGAAGCCCGGCGAAGTATTGCTGCTGAATGGCAAGTTGCTGACCGGTCGTGACGCCGCCCATAAGCGCATGACCGATATGCTTAACCGGGGCGAGAAGCTGCCGGTGGATTTCACTAACCGGTTTATTTATTACGTCGGTCCGGTCGATCCGGTGCGCGATGAAGTCGTCGGTCCCGCTGGCCCGACGACGGCGACCCGCATGGACAAGTTCACCCGACAAATGCTGGAGCAGACCGGCTTGTTGGGCATGGTCGGCAAATCCGAGCGCGGTCAAATCGCGATTGACGCGATCAAGGATAATAAAGCGGTTTATCTGATGGCGGTCGGTGGCGCGGCTTATCTGGTGTCCAAAGCGATCAAGGCGTCCAAGGTAATGGCTTTCGAGGATCTGGGCATGGAAGCGATCTATGAATTCGAGGTCAAGGACATGCCGGTCACCGTGGCCGTCGATGCTCAGGGCAGTAGCGTTCATCAAACCGGGCCGAAGGAATGGCGGATGAAGATCGGGAAGCTACCAGTGGTGGAAGCGGCTTGATGAAGGGACGGTAACCATTCCACTCCTCTTCCTGTCGGAGAGGGGTGGGTAATGCTTGAAATTGGTCAGCCCGTCAAAACTCCATGGAGCAGCGATAGCGGGGATTTATCCACTCGGCGATCAGTTCAGCGCTGCCACAGGCAAGGGTCCAGCCAAACAAGCCGTGTCCGGTGTTGACGAACAGGTTGTCATATTTCGGTGCTGGCCCAATCAAGGGAAGACTAGAGGGCGTTAACGGGCGCCATCCTTGCCAGCGACTGATCACCATTGTGTAATCGCCGCCGCGAGGAAAGCGTTTTTGGGCCAGTCCGATCAGCTGATCAATTCGATTTCGGTCGACGTGATCGTTGTAACCAACCAGTTCAGCGATGCCGGCGATCCGCAGATGATGGCCAAGCGCACAAAAAACCGTCCGGTTCCGGCTATCGGTAACACTGGCTACCGGCGCGCTCTTACCGAGTGGAACCGTGACGCTGTAGCCTTTCAGCGGATAGACGGGAAGATTAAGGCGCAAGGTTTTAGCCATTAACGGACTTTCAGCACCCAACGCCAGCACGTAGGCGTCTGCGGTGAAATCGCCCTGATCGGTTTCAATGGCTGTGATCCGGTGGTTCTCGTGGCGGATCCGTTTAATATCCGTTCCGAGCTGGAGTTGAAAATCAGGCGACTGATAACAAAGATCAACCAGTCCCTGAGTAAAGGCGCAGGAATCGCCGGCCTCGTCGGTCTCCGCATGGATGCCGCCGACGAAATCGTTTGGGCCATCGGTTAATGATGGCTCCAAATCGATGAGGGCAGCGCGATCCAGAACTCGCATTGAACAGCCCAGCGCATTCTTCATCCAGCAAGCCTTCCGGGCGTGAGACATCTCCGCGGCGCTGGAAAGCAATACGATTTTGCCATTTTTGCGAAAATGGAAATCGAAGCGGTGTTTCTCGATGATACGATGCAAGGCTGCTCTGGAAAAGAGCGCCAGCCGGGTCAATCGCGTCGTATTCCGGGCCGTGATCGCCGATCGGCAATTCATGAGAAATTGCAGCCCCCATTGCGCTAATTTCACGCTGAGGATGGGTTGAACCCGGAATGCTGGATCACGCCCGGCGATCATGCGGGGCAGCGTCTTCAGCAAATCGGGCGACGCCAGTGGATTGACATAAGAATAGCTTAACTGTCCGCCATTCCCAAAGCTTGCGCCCCGAGCGACCCCGGAGGCGCGGTCGATGACCGTGACGCGTATATCCCGGCGTAGGAGACTATAGGCGGTGGTGATGCCGATCACGCCTGCGCCAAGGATACCTACATGCATTTTCTGTTCTTTCTCTGAAGATCGCGTCTAGACATTTGTGGAATGTGGAGCCAGCAAAGATCGAGAAACGGTATAACTAATAAATGCATCGTTAATCCGAAAAATGCCTAGACGACACTCACCACAAGCGCGGCATCCTGCTCGCGCCAGCGGAATGGCATGACATACGCCTTGACACTCTCAGGGAGCGAGATTGACTGCTCTCGCCCGGTGACGACGATGGGCACCGAGATCATGAACTCGTGACCGAACGCCCGCCGGGCGTTCCCCGATATTGTGTTACTGATTTCTCCCGCCAGATCGGCCAGGTTTTCCCGCGACACATCACTCTCGCCGCCATGCACGAGAATCTGGCGCAACATTTCGCTCGGCGCAGTGAAATAGACGCATCCTCGACGGTTGCCCGAAATGCCAATAACGCCCGTAAAGTCGAAGACGGGTAGTACATTCGGATCGCCAAGAAAGGGCGTTCCCATTTCAGCGGGGCAACCGGTCTGCTGCTCGAAGTAATGTTGGACAATACCGATAAAAATGCGCAGTTCTGCTTCAGTCATTGTCGTCGTCTGATGTAAGCTCACCGATTGCCTCAGTGAGATCGCTTTCGGTAAAGGGCTTGCACAGGAAACCTTGCGCTCCTTCCTTCAGGGCCAGGATGGCGGTCGCTTTATCCGCCAGCGCGGATACAACCAGGATACGCACATGAGCGTCAATCTCGCGCAGCGCACGGATGCACTCGATACCGTCCATGTGCGGCATTGTCAGGTCCATGGTCACCAGGTCGCAGCGAGTCGCCTTAAACTGAGTCAGCGCTTCCTGGCCGTTGGACGCCATGCCGGCGATCTCGAGGCCATACTTGCCGAGGCAGCGGGCAATCTTGCTACGAATGATATTCGAGTCGTCTACGATGAGTAGCTTTTTCATGTTGCTGCCGGCCCCTCCATGATCGCGCGCGGCGCCAGGTGAACCCGGAAGTGGCAATACTCGTTCGGGGTCGTCCCAATGCGGACATTCCCCCCGAAACGGACCACGAGTTCCGCGACGGTATCCAGCCCGGCGCCGCGACCCGCATCCGCGTCGACCTCCGCGTGAGAACTGATTCCGGGTTCGAAAATGAGACCAACAATGCGCCGGTTATCCCAGGCGGCGGCCTCTTCGGCAGTCAAACGGCCTTTGGCGATGGCAGTATCGCGGATGTGCTGGACGGAAATACCACGGCCATCGTCGCGGAAGCTCAACTCGACCGATCCATCGTCATTCTGTGAAATATAGATCGAAAGCCGGCCTGCTTCCGGTTTACCCAACGCTTTGCGGGCATCGGATGATTCGATGCCGTGGACTATGGCATTGCGGATAAACTGATTGATGATCGTGTTGACCGCGCTACTCAGCCCATCGGGCAACGTGGCGACGTCGATGCCCTTGTAGCTGATCTCAACGGTATTGCCATGACGAGCAGCAATCTGGTTGGCGAAATCCCGCCAGCGCTGCACGAAGGGCAATTTGGCGGTATTGGGATCGTGCTGTGGCCGCGGCGCTTCGACGGTGGCGACACCACGAACCTGTGAAATACGGATAACCGCGTTCTCAATGGCCTCGATCTGTTCGAACAGTCCTTTCACCTGCACGGTGACCGGTAGAAAGTCCTCACCCGACAGCGAGGGTTGCTCGCGCAATCCGGAGAGTAGGTCTTCAAGCTGGTGGAATGCATCGGCCAGGCTGCTTATGCCCAGCGCCGCCGCGTCGCCTTTGATTCGGTGCGCCTGGCGGAAAAGGGCGTTCACGAGGCTACTCCGTCCGGTAACCGGCTCGGACTGATCGCGCAGGAGACCACTCCGTCCGGTAACCGGTTCGGATTGATCGCGCAGGAGACTGTTGATGTTCTGCAATCCATCAGCCGCCGCCCGCAGGAACTGATGCAGCGCAAATGGTTCGATCTGGATGATTTCCATCAGCATTCCGAGTTGCCCACGCGCGCGATCCTCGGTCGCTTTGAGTTCCTGCTCCAGCAGAACGCGGCGGGTAATGTCACTGACAGTGACCAGAAGATGGGTGATCTTGCCTTTCTCCTTGACCCGATTGAACGCGAACTGGAGAAAGCGTGTTTCAGGTTTGCCTGGACCCTGGTCAAGCAGCATCTCAACACGGTTAAGCGGATTCACGCTAGTGACCAATTTTTCCTTGACATCGTGCTTGAGTAGAAGATCAAGATATTCCCGAGCAGTCTTCAGGGTCTTCTGATCAACGCGCGCCCTAAGAATGTCGATGAAATCGGCTCCGGCCAGTGTAGCGACGCCTAGGATGCTGTTGAGCGCTGTCGAGTGCTGTGATCCGATCTTAAACTCGAGGTCCAGCAGAAAAAGACCTTCCTGCGTCGTGCGCAAAATATCGGCGGTTTCCTTGTGCGCATGCTCCAGTTCGCGGTCGCTGCGGCGCAGATGGCCAATAAAGTGAAATAGAATGACAATGAAGTTGATAGTCGCCAGGGTAATGCCGGTGACCTGTACCGCGCGTAGCATCGTCGCCTTGTCCGAGGCGATTTGCTCAACGCGTGTGGTCAGATCGTTCATTAGCTTGAGCAGCTGCAAATTGGCCGCTTCCATCAACCGCGCCAACTGACTTGCCTGCATAATGTTCGTATTATCAGTAAGCGATTTGGCGACAGTGATCATCGGTGTCCAAATGTCGCGCGCTTCACGCAGGATTCCCTGAGCTGTCGGATCTCCTATCGCCGCCAGATTCACTTCGTCACCCGTTCCGCTGGTGGTGCGACCTCCCTGCGAGAAAGCCGTCAATGTTTGATCGAAAACGGTCGACGCCTTCTTGAATTCAGCTAACTCATTGCTAAAAGGCTTGCCATCGCGGATCCGATACTCAACTTGCAGCGCTGTCTTGGTAATGCGTTGGGATAACATGCGCTGACGGCCCGCCAGGTTAATCATCAACGCATCATTGCTGATCTGGCTGGAAATCACGAAATTGAGTACTAGCACGGCCAAGTCGAAGAAAATAAATAGAGCAATCGACAGAACGATGTTCCGGTATTTGCCCAATTCAAGATGAAACATGCCTCCCCCTTAAGCACTGTGCTGACTTGTTGACGCGATATCCTCAAGTCACGAATATTACTTATTATAGAAAGGTAAACAATAAAAAATCATTTCCTGTTAACGATCGTCGCTGAGGTCCAGGGGACGAAAAGGTTGTCAAGATTCTCCATTCTCCGAAGTCACGCTTTATTTAAGCGAACTGTAAGTGAGTTTTTCAAAACTCGGGTGATGTTAACGATTCTTCACCGCTTCTTCAAAGGCATTGAAGTATCATAAGGACTTAATCCGGACGAAATGATCGAACGCAACAAACGCCCTGTTGACGGGTAGAATCGCAAGCCGCTTGAAAGGGCCGCCACACCCCCTGAATTTGGCGCGCACGCCCGGCCCCCTGGATCAACTTTATGGAAACCACCTTGAACGCCGATTTTCAACGCATCGAACGCCTGCCGCCTTATGTTTTCAACATCGTCAATGACCTGAAGGCCCAAGCCCGCGCGCGGGCCGAGGACATCATCGACTTTGGCATGGGCAACCCCGACCAGCCTACCCCGAAGCATATCGTTGCCAAACTGGTTGAAACCGCTCAACGCGGCGATACTCATCGCTACTCGGTCTCGCGCGGGATTCCGCGTCTGCGTCGGGCAATCTGCAACTGGTACAAAACCCGCTATCACGTCGATCTCGATCTGGACAGTGAAGCCATCGTCACCATCGGCTCCAAGGAAGGGCTGGCGCATCTGGCGCTGGCGACCATGGGGCCGGGCGATGCGGTGCTGGTTCCTAATCCCGCTTATCCGATTCATCCTTACGGCTTTGTCATCGCCGGCGCCGACATTCGCCATGTGCCGCTGATTCCCGGCGTGGATTTCTTCGTTGAGCTGGAAAAAGCGATCAAGGACTCCTGGCCGCATCCCAAGATGTTGGTGCTGAACTTCCCGGCCAACCCTACCACTCAGTGCGTGGAACGGGAATTCTTTGAAAAAGTGGTGGAGATCGCCCGTGAGCATCAAATCTGGGTGATTCACGATCTAGCCTATGCCGATCTGGTGTTTGACGGTTACACGGCGCCCTCGATTTTGCAAATTCCCGGCGCCAAGGAGATCGCCGTCGAGTCCTTTACCTTGTCCAAGAGTTACAATATGCCCGGCTGGCGGGTGGGTTTCATGTGTGGCAACCCGACGCTGATCGCGGCGCTGGCGCGTATGAAGTCCTATATGGATTACGGCATGTTCACGCCGATCCAGGTGGCGGCCATCGCGGCGCTGGAGGGGCCGCAGGATTGCGTCGCGGAAATCCGCGAACTGTACCGCAAGCGCCGTGATGTGCTGTGTGAAGGTTTGAACGCCTTGGGCTGGAAAGTGGAAAAACCCAAAGCCACGATGTTTGTCTGGGCGCCGATTCCTGAACAGTACCAACCCCTCGGTTCACTGGAGTTTTCCAAAAAATTGCTGGCCGAAGCCAAGGTCGCGGTTTCGCCGGGCATTGGCTTTGGCGAGTACGGCGATGATCACGTCCGCTTCGGCCTGATCGAGAATGAGCATCGCACCCGGCAAGCGCTGCGCGGCATCCGTGAGATGTTCCGCCGGGACAGCCGGGATCAATACGCGCCCCCCTTGGCGCAAGCAGTGGAGGCTTGAATTAATGAGCGCATATCCTCCCGTTAAAGTGGGTCTGCTGGGTCTGGGCACGGTCGGCGGCGGCGTCACGCGCGTCCTGTCTCGCAACGCCGGGGAAATCAGCCGCCGCGCGGGTCGCGAAATCGTGATCACCCATGCAGCTGCGCGTAATCTCGACACCACGACCGCCAACATCGCCGGTATGAAATTGACCGAAGAAGCGCTGGATGTGGTGAATGATCCCGAAGTTTCGATCATTGTCGAGCTGATGGGCGGTTACGAGCCGGCGCGCAGTCTGGTTTTACAGGCGCTGACCAACGGCAAACATGTAGTGACCGCCAATAAGGCGCTGATTGCCAAGCACGGGAACGAAATTTTCGCGACCGCCCAAGCGACCGGCATGATGGTCGGTTTTGAAGCGGCGGTGGCCGGCGGCATCCCGATCATCAAGGCGATCCGCGAGGGCTTGGCCGGCAATCACATCGAATGGGTCGCGGGGATCATCAATGGCACCGCCAACTTTATTCTGAGCGAAATGCGCGACAAGGGCCGCGACTTTCCCGAGGTGCTGGCCGAGGCGCAAGCGCTAGGTTACGCCGAGGCCGATCCGACCTTCGATGTTGAGGGCATCGATGCCGCTCATAAACTGACCATTCTCGCGTCCATTGCCTTTGGCATTCCCTTGCAATTCGACCGGGTTTATATCGAGGGCATTAGTCGTATCACCCGCGAAGATGTCGCCTATGCTGAAGAACTGGGCTATCGCATCAAGCACCTGGGAATTGCCTGCTGCAATGACCACGGTGCGCAACTGCGGGTTCATCCGACTCTGATCCCGAAAGAGCAGTTATTAGCCAGCGTTAATGGGGTGATGAACGCGGTGTTGGTGCAGGCCGACGCGCTAGGACAGAGTTTGTATTACGGGGCCGGAGCGGGGGCCGAGCCGACCGCTTCAGCTGTGGTGGCCGACATCATCGACGTAGTGCGCACCCTGACCGCCGACCCGGACAACCGGGTGCCGCATCTGGCGTTTCAGCCGGACGCCCTGTCCGATCTGCCGGTATTGCCCATGACCGAGGTGGAAACTGCGTACTACCTGCGCTTGCAGGCGCAGGATCGGCCAGGGGTGCTCGCCGAGGTGACTCGTATCCTGGCCGACCGGGATATTAGTATTGAAGCCTTGGTACAGAAGGAACCAGCGCTCGGCGCCAGTGATGTGCCGATTATCCTGTTGACCTATGAGATTCAGGAAAAGTGGATGAACGAGGCAATTGCCGCTATTGAGGCGCTGGACGCGATCTCCGCCCCAGTCACGCGCATTCGATTGGAGCATCTGGGCTTTGACTGATGGATTGGAAGCAGGCAATAGATCGGCTTTCGGAACGAGTTGCGTAGGGATGACACAGGGATGAAAAACGCCTTGGCGGATGATCCGCCAAGGCGTTGATTAGATTGGTGGGCCGTGTTGGATTCGAACCAACGACCAACAGATTAAAAGTCTGCTGCTCTACCAACTGAGCTAACGGCCCCAAAAGGGATGATTATGTTACAACAATTCGCCAAAACCACAAGTCCTGATCCCGGATCAGCGCAACAATAGTAACCGCTGTTTGGCCAAACCAGCGGCCTGCGTATCGGGATAGACGTGAAGTAATTTTTGCAAGACCTCCTGCGCTCGGTTGATATCGCCAGTTATCTCATAGACATAGCCCAATCTCAGCAATGCGTCAGGGAGGCGTTCGCTATTCGGATAACGCACCCCCAAATTGATGAAGCTTTCTCTGGCGGCATCGTAATCCTGGACAACATAGTAGGACTCGCCCAACCAATACTGCGCCTCGCTGGCCAAGGGACTGGCGGGATGCATCTGCAGGAACTGTCGAAAGTCGTTAATAGCCTGTGGGTGACGACCTTCGCCAAACTCACGCAAGGCAGCATCGAAATTCGCCTGTTCCGTTCCAACAGCAGCTGTCGGCGTTGGCTGAATAACGGGTGGCCGATCACCCGTAGAGGACGGAACAGATACCGGTTGATCAGTTTCAACCCGTTGCTCAGTGGCTGGCGCAACCGATGGCAGAGCAGTTGCCAGAGGCGCTGCCGGTTGCGCCGGATGATCCGGCGCCGACCGTTCCCGCTGAAGCGACTCGACCTGATGACGGTAAACCTCCAGTTCTCCACGGATGTATCGAACTTCCTGTTCCAGTTGCTCGATGCGCTGAATTAGTTCCAGCGTCAGCGAACTCTCGGGCGCTTGGGCGCGAACAACGCCGACAGAACCCATGCCGCCTAATAGAAATACCACCAGCCAGGCAAGCCCCGATTTTGGCATGATGATTAATCTCATCAATAGACAATTTCCACGCGCCGGTTGAGCGCATAACTTTGTTCATCGGAGCCGCTGGCCGCCGGGCGTTCCTCGCCGTAGCTGACGACCCGGATTTGTTGGGGGGAGACGCCCATGGCGCTCATGACCTGACGCACGGCATTCGCACGGCGTTCGCCCAGCGCGATGTTGTACTCGCGGCTACCCCGTTCATCGGTATGACCTTCGAGTTGTGTGATAATGCGCGGGTTTCCTCGTAAATAGTTCGCATTCGACTCGATAATAGCCTGACTATCGGAGCGGACGTTAGCGCTATCGAAATCGAAATATACGATGCGATCCGCTGAAACCATGCTGCCGCCCATGCCAGGCATCGCGGGTTCCGGCGGTTGTGGTTGGGCTGGCAATCCCGATTGTCCATAATCCGATGTTCCCCCGCCAGGATAGCTACCATAGGTTCCGCTACTGGTGTCATAAGTGTCGTATCCCCCCGGCGCCTGACCATAAGCATAGCTATAGGCTTCCTGCCCAGGCTGTCCCGTGGTTTCCGATTGTGGCATGTCCTGTGGAATCGGGTCCGTGTTTTCGCCGGTTGACGCACAACTGGCAAGCAGCGCCAGCGAGGCGGCAGCCATCAAGATGCGGATACAATTGTTCATCGCGGTTCTCCCCAATTTTAAAGTCAATATTCAAATCAACGGCCGTAGGGCGCCCAAGCTGGGTCGCGCGCTCGGCCACGCAGGGCAAAATCCTGCTGAATGGTTCCATCCGTCGATACCGCAGCCAATCGTTGGCCGTCGGAATAGACAATCATTTTGCCGTTTGGCGCAAAACTGGGTGATTCGGCATTGCCCCCCGAGGTCAGGACGCGGAACTGATGAGTTTGCAAGTCCATTACGGCAATGTAAAATCGGCCTCCACGCCGGTGCATCATCGCTACATAGCGTCCATCAGGCGAAACCGCTGGCCGGGCATTGTAGTCACCCTCGAAGGTCAGACGCTGCGCTGCGCCGCCACCCGCGCCGATCCGGTACAACTGCGGCGATCCGCCCCGGTCCGAAGTAAACACAATGCCGCCATCCGGCAACCAGACCGGTTCGGTATCAATTGCGCTATTGCTGGTCAACCGGACTGGCGACCCAGTCGCCAGATCCAGCGCATAGATCTCCGGATTACCGTCCTTGGACAAAGTGAACGCCAGCCGCTGACTGTTTGGTGCCCAGGATGGAGCGCCATTGATGCCAGGCGCTGCGGAAACCACCCGTCGCGCTCCGCTATAAACATCCTGAACGACAATTTGTGGTCGGCGGCCTTCGAAAGAGACATAGGCCAGTTTGGAGCCATCCGGCGCCCAGGACGGCGACATAATCGGTTGTCCAGAACGCAGAATAACCTGGGGATTTTGCCCGTCGGCGTCTGCGACCACCAGATACCAGTTGCCGCCGCCGCCCGCGACAAAGGCGATGCGCGTGCCTGCCAACCCTTTTTCTCCAGTAAGCTTTTCATAAATCAGATCGCTGATCCGATGGGCAACTGGCCGCAATTGATTGGCAGGGATATCAAAGGACAGGTTCAGCAATGCGCTGCCCTGAGCGTTGCTCAACTGAAACTGCACGATATAACCTCGCGCGCCGCCCGGACTCGCCTGGCCGGTAACCGAATAATTAGCCTGGGCATTGGGTGGTTGCGGGGCGAATTTGCCGGTTCTCCGCAAATCCGCAGCGACAATGCCCGCGATATCCTCGGGTGCGCCGCCGCTGAAGGGGGCAATGGCAATCGGCGTACCGCCGCTTTCGACTTTCTTGGTGATGTCCAGACTGATCTGGGCATGGACAAGACTCGCGACGCCGAACAACAGAATCAAGACGCTAAAAAGTTTCTCAACGAGTTTCAAGAGTTAACTCCCCTGGAACAGGCAAACCGGAAAACTAGATATTCTCCCATCAATTAGAATCCAGGGAAAATCTGATTTTCAGGGATTGCTTCGCAATATAAGTCGCCTGGTAATCGTTAGCAGGCATGGGTAGCGGCGAAGCGCTGAGAATGGCCGCTTTCACCGAATCATCAAACTGAGCGTCGCCGCTGGACTTCACAATCCTGACTTTGGTTACAGATCCAGTGTTGTTGACCGATATGACAACTTCGCAACTCAATTTCGCACCGCCACTCAGTAAAGGACTCCACTGCCTTTTAATGTAGGGTTCGATACGGCGTTTGGCGAACTCCGCAGCCGCCAGCTCCTGAGCAAGCCGCTGTGTTTCTTCCGCCTTGCGTTTGGCTTCGGCTTCGGCTTCTGCCTTGCGTTTGGCTTCGGCTTCGGCTTCTGCCTTGCGTTTGGCTTCGGCTTCGGCTTCCGCCTTGCGTTTAGCTTCGGCTTCGGCCTTGCGCTTGGCCTCCGCCTCCGCTTCGGCCTTGCGCTTGGCCTCCGCCTCCGCTTCCGCCTTGCGTTTGGCCTCCGCCTCCGCTTCCGCCTTGCGTTTGGCCTCAGCTTCGGCCTTTCGGGCTTCCTCAGCCTTGCGTTTGGCCTCAGCTTCAGTAGCCTTACGTTTAACCTCGGCCTTTCGGGCTTCCTCAGCCTTGCGTTGCTTGGCTTCAGCGATTGCCTTACGTCTTTCCTCGGTTTTTCGAGCTTTTTCAGCTTTTCGGGCTTCCTCGGCCTGACGTTGCGCCTTTTCCGCTGCCTTGCGCCGTTCCGCAAGTTTGCGCTGCTCCTCGGCCTGACGTTGCGCCTCTTCCGCTGCCTTGCGCCGCTCCTCGGCTCTGATCTTACGGCGTTCCTCAGCCGCTTTGCGCTTCGCTTCCTCCACCTCTCGCCGCCGAGCTTCTTCCTCCGTCCTGCGGCGCGCAGCTTCTTCTTCCGCCTTGCGGCGCGCAGCCTCTTCCTTCCGCCGCTGGATTTCCGCTTGCTGGCGCTCCTCCGCTTCACGGGCTTGCCGCTCTGCTCGCGCTAGTTCCGCCTGCCGTTCGGCTTCCGCGCGCTGACGCTGGCGTTCCAATTCAGCCAGTCGCTCCAGTTCTTCCCGGATCGCAATTTCATCAATCACTTCAGCCGGAATCGATTCAGCCAATACTCCCTCAGGATGAGGCGTATCCGACAGATTCAATGTAAACAACAAAAGAAGTCCGATTATCACATGGACCGCAACCGTGAAAGCGGATGCGATCAAGTTCTGTCGCCGAGAACCCTGTTCTGAACGCAACATCAACGCCGCTCACCCATCAAATCAATTATTGTGGCGAATCAGGAGGCGCAGTGGATAGTCCGACTTTGATGGCGCCCGCCCCTTTCAAGGCCGCCATCGCTTCGATGACTTGTTCATAGCGCACTTCACGGTCGGCGCGGATCAGCACCGGCGGTTGCGGTTTCTGGTTCAAATGTTCCTGAGTCTCTTCGTAACGCGGTTCCAGGGTCTTGCAGTTCACGGATTGAGCCTGTTCCGAACCGACATTCAAATGGCACGAGCCATCTTTTTGCACGGACATAACCACAACTTCAGTTTCCTGATTCTGCATTTCGAGCGGTTCCGCCGGGGCCTGCGGCAAATCTACTTCAACCCCCTGGTTCAACAATGGCGCGGTGACCATAAAAATCACCAACAACACCAGCATCACGTCGATATAGGGAACAATGTTGATTTCCGCCTTCAGGCGACTATGCGAACGACGCCGGGACATAAGCTAACTTTGGGTTGCCGGAGCGCGGTTTCTGCGCAAGTGGTAGGATTGCCGCTGGAGAATGTTGGAAAATTCCTCCATGAAAGTCTCGTAGCGGTTAGCCAACCGATCCACGTCATGAGCGTAACGGTTATAGAAGATCACTGCCGGAATGGCGGCAAACAGCCCCATCGCGGTCGCGATCAGCGCTTCGGCAATGCCCGGCGCCACTTGCGCCAAAGTCGCCTGCTGGGTCACGCCTAACGCCATAAAAGCATTCATGATGCCCCAAACCGTGCCAAACAGACCAATGTACGGACTGGTCGAGCCGGCGGTCGCCAGCATGGGCAGGTACATTTCCAGATCATCCAACTCCCGTGAACCGGTAGCCCGCATCGCCCGTTGCGCGCCGCTGACCACAGATTCCGGATCGACGGTCGGCTGGGCGCGCAATCGCAGGAACTCCTGGAAACCCGCCAGAAAAATGGCGTCCATCCCCCAGACTGGCTCCTTCTGGCGATTGATGCGGGCGTATAGCGACGCCAGATCAATACCTGACCAGAAATCATCCTCGAACTGGTCGGCTGCGCCCTTTGCAGAACTCAGCACCAGATGCTTTTTAACAATCACCCACCACGAGCCCAGCGAAATCAATGCTAATACCAGCATGATCAATTGCACGATCACACTGGCATTGGCGATCAGGCTCCAGAATGACGTCTCATGGGTCACCCGCAATCTCCCTCAGGTTCCTTTATTATTTCCACTAAAATTCTGCTTTGCGGAGCGGATGACCGACGACCGCTCCGCAGAAAAACAATATTTCATGGAGAATCGCTTATGCGCGCTTTCATTTTACCGATTTTGTTGCTGATTATGCTGCCGGTCATAGCTGCAGCGCCACTAACCTTCGAAGAAGCCGATACCGATGGCGATGGCCTGATTAGCGCCGACGAGGCCGCTGATGTCGAAGGACTGGACTTCAATACCGCCGACAGCGATAACGATGGTACGCTCACGGTAGATGAATATGACATCGCCCTGGAAAAAATGTCAAAATCAACTCGATCAACGCTTCCAAATCCCGCTGCCCAATCTATACCGCCTCCGTCTTCGTCCAAACCTTAATCGCTGGTTCAGGAACCGGCGCTGAACAAATCGCTGCCCGTTGCCGAAGCCGTGGGAATGAGTCCGAAATGCCGATAGGCATGAGCGGTTGCTACCCGTCCGCGCGGCGTGCGCATTAGAAAGCCCTGCTGGATTAGGTAGGGCTCCAACACGTCCTCAATCGTTCCCCGTTCTTCGCTGATCGCCGCCGCCAAAGTATCCAGTCCCACGGGGCCGCCGCTGAATTTGTCGATCATCAACCACAACAAGCGCCGGTCCATTTCATCGAAACCGCAGGCATCCACTTTAAGCAAATCGAGCGCCCGCTGTGCTACATCAACCGTGATCTGGCCATCCGCCCGCACCTCGGCGAAATCGCGCACCCGACGCAGCAGGCGATTAGCGATACGCGGCGTACCACGCGAACGCCGGCCAATTTCCGCCGCACCTGGCGGAACGTCAATCTCGATGCCGAGAATCCGCGCAGACCGGGCGACAATCTCGGTCAACTCCTCGGCGGTATAAAATTCCAGACGATGCACAATCCCAAACCGGTCGCGCAACGGCGAGGTCAATAACCCGGCGCGGGTTGTCGCGCCGACCAGGGTAAAAGGCGCCACATCCAGTTTAATCGAGCGCGCCGCCGGGCCTTCGCCAATCATAATGTCGATTTGGTAATCCTCCATTGCCGGATACAGGATTTCCTCGATCATGGGACTGAGGCGATGAATCTCGTCAATAAACAGCACGTCGCGTGGTTCGAGATTGGTCAGCAGCGCCGCTAGATCGCCGGGTCGCTCCAGCACTGGGCCTGAAGTTTGCCGAAGGTTAACCCCCATTTCGGCGGCAACGATGTGCGCCAGCGTAGTTTTGCCCAGCCCTGGCGGCCCGAATAGGAGAACATGGTCAAGCGCTTCGCCCCGAGCGCGAGCAGCATGAATAAAAATCTCCATCTGCTCGCGCATAGCCTGTTGGCCAATATACTCCGCCAGGCGACGAGGCCGCACCGCCCGGTCGATGACGGTATCCTCGTTATTGGCGGCTGGTGTAATCAGACGGTCTGGCGCGTTCATGATCCAAGGCTAAAGGCTAAGGCTAAAGGTTGAAAAAGCTTACCGGCGCACGCTGGCTTGCAAAGCCTGGCGGATGATCGCTTCGCTGGTCAGTCCTTCGGTCTCCAGCGACTGCACCATGCGCGACGCATCAGGCAACTTGTACCCTAACGCCACCAGGGCGCTAATAGCGTCATCGACCGGATTGGCCTTGGTTGCGACGTTTCGTTCACCGCGCAGAACCACAGTAGCCGGATACACTCCTAGTTCGCCGATCCGGTCGCGCATTTCAATAATCAGCCGCTCGGCGGTCTTCTTGCCCACGCCCGGTAGCCGGGTCAACGATGTGGCGTCGCCTTCGCGCACGCAGCGCCCGAACAGTTCCACGCTCATCCCGGATAGAATCAGCAGCGCCAGCCGCGGACCAATCCCAGTCACGCGAATCAGGTGGCGGAACAGACTCCGCTCTGCCAGGTTGGCGAAGCCGTACAGGGTATGGGCGTCCTCGCGCACGGTTAGATGCGTCAATAACGTCACTTCCGCCCCGACTTCCGGCAGGGTCTGGAAGGTCATTAGCGACGCCTCCAGTTCATAACCGACCCCGTGGGCATCGATCATTAAATAAGGCGGCTGTTTCCAGGCCAGCAGTCCGCGCAGACGCCCAATCACCGCCGACGCCTCCGGGTCAGCCCAGCGATAGCGCCCAGCCGGTTCAGAGTCTGCCGGGTGTGCCCATGACAGATCGCTACGGCCAGCGCATCGGCGGCGTCAGCCTGAGGCGATTGCGGCAGGTTTAATAACCGGGCGACCATACGCTGCACCTGCGTTTTATCCGCCGCGCCGCCGCCGACCACCGCCTGTTTAATCGCGCGCGCCGCATATTCGCTGACCGACAATCCCGCCATCACGACTGCGCACAGGGCCGCGCCCCGGGCTTGACCGAGCTTTAACGCCGAATCAGGATTGCGATGCATAAACACCTGTTCGGCAGCTACTTCAGCCGGTTGATACTCGTGAATCACCTCGGTCACGCCTTCAAAAATGGTTTTCAAGCGCTCCGGCAAGGGGCGATCGCTGGCCGTTTGAATGCAACCGCTGGCGACATAGCGTCCCTGCGACCCCTCCATGTCGATAACGCCATAACCGGTGATGCGCGAACCCGGATCGATACCCATCAGCCGTATGATCGTCACGCTCAGAGGTTCGCCAGAATATCCTCGGGAATATCAGCATTGGAATAGACATTCTGGGTATCGTCCAGGTCTTCCAGCAAATCCAGGAGCTTGACCATTTTCTGCGCATCTTCCAAACCCAGCATCGTGTTGGAGCTGGCGCGTTGAGTGACCTCGGCGCTCTCCGGTTCCAGGCCCGCCGCAGCCATCGCCTCGCGCACCTGCTGAAAAGCCGCTGGCTCGGTCAATACGTCCACCGAACTGTCATCGTTCGTGACGACATCGTCGGCGCCGGCTTCGATAGCCACTTCCATGATTCGGTCCTCGTCGCTGTCCGCCGGGTAGCTCAATACACCTTGTTCGGTGAACTGAAAGGCGACTGAGCCGCTGGTGCCCAAATTGCCGCCGCATTTGCTGAAGGCGTGACGCACCTCCGCCACCGTGCGATTGCGGTTATCGGTTACAGCGTCGACCATCACCGCTACGCCGCCCGGGCCGTAACCCTCGTAGCGAATTTCTTCGTATTCCACGCCTTCCAGGGAACCTGCGCCGCGCTTGATCGCTCGCTCGATCGTGTCTCTGGGCATATTGGCGGTCAGCGCCTTATCCATTGCCAGGCGCAGACGCGGATTCGCCCCTGGATCGCCGCCGCCCATGCGCGCCGCAACAGTGATCTCCCGAATCAAGCGCGTGAACAACTTACCGCGTTTGGCGTCCTGCGTATTTTTCCGATGTTGAATATTGGCCCATTTACTATGTCCAGCCATACGAAGCCTCTTGCCGGGTCTGCTTTGCGATACAGTTCAATATCATCAGTTTAGCACTTTGCCGCGCGGCTACTCATGACGCGGGTGGTGAAATCGGCCCGTGGCGAAGAACGCACAGGACTGGGTAATCGTGGACGGGTCGACCAGCATTTGCATGTGCGAGACGGGCAAACAAATGTGGTCGGCCATGCCGGGGAACTGTGTTTCAACCACCGCAATCATACCGTCGGCCGGGGCCGGCATGGCTGGAAACAACAGGCCAACACCGATGTTCAGCGTACCCGCAACCGAACCCAGTAGATTCGGCGCGCTCCAGGCTGGCGCGCCGCCCAGCAATCCCTCTTCCAACGCCCGTCCTACGAAGAAGCCCAGACCGCTGTAGTGCATGATCTGCGCTGCATAGCTCCCCTGATGCGGAGTACCCAGCGTGACGATACGCCCTGGTCGTTGCTTAGGATAGTGATGGAAGAGATAGCGCACGACCAGGCCACCCATGCTGTGGGCCAGGAAATGCACAGTAGACGACTCCAACCGTTCCAATAATCGATGCAGATCTTCGGCGTTTTCCGCCGGCGAACGGGTCATGCTCGGATAGGAAAAATTCACGGTGTGATAGCCGGATTCCTCCAGCCAGTACTCCAACAGGCGCATCCATAGACCATGGACATACAAACCATGCACCAGTACTACCGTTTCGCGCTGGGCCGCCATCATTGACTCCGGGTGATTTGAGTAAAAGCGAGCATTCTAGCCGAAATTGACCACCGGTCGGCTGGAACAGGTTAAAAGAATTGTCATCATTCGCCAGCGGCAACGCCCCACGCAACCGCCAGCAATGCTCCAGTTTCATCAGCCGGTAAAAAATTCGCCATTTCTCCTTGATAGTGTCAAAATGAAACTAACTCGAAATGGGGCTGACCAAATTTATAAAACTGGTATCTTGCCTGTGCAAGCAAACTGGAATCCCTTGCTATTCCAAAATAATTGAGCGATGCGCCAAACACCGTCGCCGGAGTATTGATATGAGCGCCTTTACCCCTGCAATTGCTATCGAAGACCACCGTCTGACGCCGGCCCAGGTGCCGTTGACCGTGATCGAAACTCTGGACGCCACCGAGAAGGCTGACCTGGTTGACCGAATCCAGCGCTTGTTGAAAGAGCGCGACGCCACGCTGGTCGCCCACTACTACACCTCCCCGGAATTGCAGGAACTGGCCGATGCCACCGGCGGCTACGTCTCGGATTCTCTGGATATGGCGCGTTTCGGCACAGAATGCCCATCCAGTACGCTGATTGTTGCTGGGGTGCGGTTCATGGGCGAAACCGCCAAGATTCTCAATCCCGAAAAACGGGTGCTGATGCCGGACTTGCGTGCTGAATGCTCCCTGGATCTGGGCTGTCCCGCTGATGAGTTTTCCACCTTTTGCGACCAGTACCCCGACCGGACCGTGGTGGTCTACGCCAACACCAGCGCCGCCGTGAAAGCCCGCTCTGACTGGGTCGTGACCTCCGGGATCGCCCTGGAGCTGATCAAGCATCTGGCGGAGAAAGGCGAGAAACTGATCTGGGCGCCTGATCGGCATCTGGGCGCTTATGTGCAACAGCAAACCGGCATCGATATGCTGCTCTGGAACGGAGCTTGCGTCGTCCATGAAGCCTTCAAGGCCGACGGTCTGCGTCAATTGCGCGCCGAGCATCCCGATGCCCAGGTGCTGGTGCATCCAGAGTCGCCGCTGGACGTGATCGCGCAAGCCGACCTAGTGGGATCAACGACCGCGTTGGTTAAGGCGGTGCAGGAATTGCCCGCGAAAAAATTCATCGTAGCGACCGACAACGGCTTGTTCCACAAAATGAAGCTGGCCGCTCCTGACAAAACCCTGCTGGAGGCGCCGATCATGGGGAAGAGCGCGACCTGCGTCAGTTGCGCGCACTGTCCGTGGATGGCGATGAATGGCTTGCGCAATCTGGCGCGCGTGCTGGAGACCGGCGACAATGAGATTTACATCGATGAAGCCATCCGCGAACGCGCGGCCTTGCCGATTCGCCGCCTGCTGGACTTTGCCAGGCAACGGCGGCAGGTCGTGTTGGGGAATAGCGATGCCTGAAGAGTGAGGTTGAAGATCGACTTCAATCCACCGCTGACAGATGATCCAGCGGCCAGCGCGGTAGCACGTCAATCGCGGTATCCGCCGCCTGGCCCGCCGCCAGCCGCCGCCAGCCCGCATAGGCGATCATTGCGCCATTATCGGTGCAGAATTCCAGGCGGGGATAGTAGACCTGACCGCTCCGCTCCTCCGCCAATTCCAACAACCGCGCCCGCAACCGCTGATTCGCGC